>Ga0302135_10000362_pt1 | contig 27523 bp, 25 predicted proteins | sample CBN3_surface_MG_FD_203119 | JGI IMG/M metagenome (GOLD analysis project Ga0302135, IMG submission 203119) | Marine microbial communities from Western Arctic Ocean, Canada - CBN3_32.1 | ecosystem: Environmental > Aquatic > Marine > Oceanic | place: Canada: Western Arctic Ocean | collected...
TTCTGGTTTGGGACGCTCGACTGGGCTGCTCTTGATCCAAAAAGAGCAAATTAGTAACCTCATATGTATGCAGGATCTGATTGGTTCTGCAGCAAGTTGAGATCAGGGCGGACCGGGTAACTGGCCCGCCCCTTTTCCTTGATCGAACTGGTCGTATAACTAGTGCTAATTTTAGATAGTGTGGTGAGTCAGTGACCGACGTATTCTGAATTGATGTTTGGGAACACGAACAATGGAAATGAAACAGACTGCGAAAAAATCCACACTCGGCTGCACGGTCGATTTAGATAAACCCGGACGCCAGGTCGGTTTCATTCGTCTCATGTGGTCGGACAATAAGCATGCAGGCGGTGTGATACCTGTACCAATTGCCGTTATTGCGAACGGTAAGGGGCCGACGATTCTCATTACCGGCGGTACTCACGGGAACGAGTATGAAGGTCAGATTATTGTCCAGCGACTAATTCGCGAACTTGACCCGGCAAACGTCAATGGTCGCCTAATCCTTATGCCTGCGCATAATTATCTTGCGGTCCAGGATGACAAGCGCTGTGCCGACGCTGATGATGTCAACCTTAATCGAATTTTCCCTGGTGATCCAGATGGTGGGCCAACGGAGCAAATCGCATACTTCGTTGATACGGTGATACTTCCCAAATGTGACTACGGCATGGATCTTCATACCGGTGGTAACTTTGCGGAGATGCCACCATGTGGGTACCTGCGCGTCGGAGGTTCCTCCGAATTGATGAAAAAGAAAATTGCTATGGCAGAGGCTTTCGCTGCCCCGTTGACTGTTGTCGTATCAACGACTTCATCTACACGTTCAGTGTCTGCGGCATGCGATCGGCACAGCGTGGCGAGTTTGTCGACCGAGCTTGGTGGCGGAAATACCGTGTCGCGTGAGGCGATGGCGATTGGAACGCAGGGGGTCAATCGTGTGTTACGTCAAATCGGAATTTTAGCGCCCGATTCGGCTGACAAGGATAAACCTAATACACGCTATATTGAGTACGGTGATAGTAGCTACTTCACGGCATCACCTTCAGACGGCTTATTTGAGCCGTATCAGGCATTGGGTGATACTGTGAAAAAAGGCCAAAAGGCTGGCTGCGTGCACTCGCTCGAGGCACCGGCTTTGGTTCCCGTTGAGGTAGAGTTTAGCCACGAGGGTTTGATTGTCATGGAGCACATCCATGCTCCGGTAAAGCGGGGCGATTACCTGTTTTGTGTCGCGACAGACGTTGATCCGAGCAGCATGAGCGTGTGAACCGGCGACTTCAGTTAATTTTTTCAGCGTTGGCGGCGAAATTGTTTGCTTAGCTGCAGGCCCTGACTTTGGTACGAAGAGCCGATGTTCCCGCCATAGAGTTTGTCCGGTAGGGTTGCCAACTTTTCGTATATTAGACGCCCGACAATTTGGCCATCCTCGAGCATAAATGGAACTTCGTGGGAGCGAACTTCCAGAACTACCTTTGACCCTGCACCTCCGCCGCTGGGGTCGCCAAACCCGGGATCAAGAAAACCGGCGTAATGAACACGAAATTCACCGACAAGGGTGTCGTAGGCGACCATTTCGGCTGCGTGATCAGGTGGTACTACAACTGGTTCCTTTGACGCGAGAATATAGAAATCGTCCGGAATGAGGACGAGCCCAAATCCGCGGCTTGCATGGATAGGTTCCCAATAGTCCTGCGGATCGTAGTGGTCAATGAGGCGGATATCGATGAGCGGCGCATACTTTTTTGCCTTGTAGCCGATCAATGCGGACTTGCCTTGTCCACGGGTGTCGACTGTGACCGGTATGGCGCCACGAACCGGCTGTTCTCCGCTTGGCAGCTGCTGTGCGAGTTTTGTATGCATGTCGGCCAGCCCCGGCTCGGCGAGTGTCGGTGAACCGTGCTTTAGCCGAAGTTGTGACAGCCTATCGCCCTTGCGAACAACGATGCTGAACGTCAAAGGCGCAACTTCTGCAAAAAGCGGCCCACGATAGCCTGCCTGTACCCTGTCGAATTCCCCGCTGCGGTCCGTTATCAGGCGTGTAAAGACGTCAAGGCGACCAATTGAACTTTTAGGGTTTGCGAGCGCTGTAATGCTGTTGTCTAAATCGAGGCTTTCCATCAACTGGACTAGATATACGCAGCCCTTTTCCAAGACTGCACCGTTTCGCAAATCGATTTCGTGCATTGCAAACTCGGCAATCTTCTCTTCGACGTTCGCCGAGCGGCCGGGCAGGAAACTGGCGCGAATGCGGTATGCTTTGGAACTAAGCCGCAAGTCGAGGCTGGCCGGCTGAATCTGCTCTTCGATGATAGCCTCTACGCCATGGATCGAACCCTTGGACACCAGCTGCCGAATATCTTGCGACGGCAAAACGCGCCCAATCAGCCCGGTGTTGGGGAGGGTTTCAGTTGTTGTCGGTGATGCACTATTGGTCATGGGACGTTTGCAACCATTCACGTGCGAAGCATTGTTGGACGGCCATGACATGACAGGTCTGGCGCCAACGTGAGGCTAACAAGACAGCAGAATAGTTAAAAGCGCCGTCACGTGAAGCGCCAACTTATCCACAAAGTTCACAACGATTTATACACAGCCTGGATACGTATTGGTGACCAATTTCAATAAGCGTGACGGGTTATCCCCAATATGCACCTACAGCAGTGTTTTAGAATCAGTATGGAACAAATTGTGGTTATTCGTATGAGGGGCACTGAAATCAGTGGGTTCAAAGCCCGTGGCGTGCCGGCGCCACATTTCTGTAAATGCGTTTTCCAAGCTTCTTACGAACGGAATTGTCTGAAACGCCGGGCAATCAATGCCAGAAGCAAGGCGGGTTTTGATCTCCGCTAGCAGTGCCGGTGACTGGCATAATTCGACGACTTTCTCTTCGTAGTCGGAAATATCTGCAACAACGAGATCCTCAATACTGGCAGCACGTAACATCGCGGCCACAACGCGACTTTGGAAGGTCTCTCCTGGGCAGGTAATTAATGGTACGCGGGCCCATAGCGCATCAAGTGCAGTCGAGTGTGCATTGAATATCAAAGTATCGAGAAAAAGATCTGCACATGCGTGCCGTGCCAAATGATCTGCTTTATCTGGCACGCGAGGGGCATTGATAAGTCGCTGCGGATCAATTCCAGCGTTCGATGCAGCCGTTTGCAAGTTGGAAAAAGCATCGTCGCTGAGCCGGAACCAAAGCACCGCTTCAGGCGCGCGGGCTAGGACCCGCATCCATAAGGCAAAGATTTTGGATTCGATTTTATGTGCGCTGTTAAAGCAACAAAGCACTGGCCCGTTATCAGGAAGGCCCACGTTGTGCCTAGAGACGTTGTTTTTGCTCCGCGCAAGGGAGTCGTCAGGTATCATCCAACCAAGAGGTAATGTCACAAGAGCTTCCGTAAAGCTGGGACGTGCGGTTGGGGGCACGAGGTCCGGTCCAACGATCATATAGTCGTGCAGCCCACCGGTTGTACCGGGGAAGCCGAGCCAGGCCACCGATAGTGGTGCTGGTCGCCGCGCAATGATGTCCGGTCTTGCACCTTGTACCAAGCCGCCTAGGTCGACGAGAATGTCGATGCCATCTGCAGAAATTCGATCTGCGGCAACTTCAGCGGATAAGTGTCCGTCCCTGCGAAGGTCAATAAACTTGTCCGCGCCCTCTTCGACACGGCGCCGATAGGCACTGTTGTCGTCTTTACCGGTTGAATATGCGTATGTCTCAATCTCGCTCGATTTTTGAACGCTGAATAGAGCAGAGACTAGATGTCCAACGGGGTGATCGCGAAAATCGTTCGACAGAAAACCTATACGGACCTTCGGCGTGATTCCTGATTTTGGCGTAACTGATTGCGGGCGATGGCTTAGCGCACCTTTCAGCAGACCCGTCGCTCGCATCTTCGCGACCGTCGATAGTGCGTGCTGTGATAAGGGTAGCGATAAGGCGCCGAACGCTCCGAGGGCAATGATTTCTGGGTTACGCTCGGTGATTGCCTCTCTAATGCGCTCCACCATCACGTCGTAGTCGCGCCAATCGCATATGGCCAAACGTGCATTTAGTAGGCCGGCAGTAGCACGAATGTTTTTGGAGCCTTTCTGCCACGCTAACCAGAAGCTTTCTGCAGCGCGTGAAAATTGCCGCTTCGCGAGAAGAATTTGCGCAAGACCATAATGCGCATCAGCAGAGTCCGGCGATAATTCGATCGCTCTCTTGGCCTCGATTTCGGCGTCGTCGTTGCGTGATAGCACACTATACGTCGCGGCTAGATTTACCCGAGCTTCTGCATAGTTCGGACGCAACTGTATTGCCAACTGAAATTGTTCTGCCGCCTCCTTTGCCTGACCGATTGAGGCCAACACAGTCCCGGCGTTGTAGGGGAAACCAGCATTAGTCGGGTCGAGTTCACGAGCAGTATCGTAGCATGCAAGTGCTTCTTCTTGGCGCCCAAGCGCATTGAAAGCGGAACCAAGGTTTCCGTAGTATTTGGCGACCTTCGAATTGCTCGCAATGGCGCGTTTGATTAAGGAAACAGCGCGGTGCTGGTCGCCGGTTTGATGTGACAGAAGTCCAAGAAAATGGAGCGCCTCGGAATTGTCAGGATCCGCGCTCAATACGTGAAGATAAATTTTTTCGGCTGGTTCAAATCTGCCGGCCCGGTGATGTTCGAGCCCTTCAGACAGGAGGCCGTTGAGAGTGCTCATCAGATCACGGTCGATTCAAGGCAGTTTAGGGAACAAGCTTGTGGGTTCTTTATGCTTAGTTCGGCGATCAAAACTGGGCGACAAAAAATAAACGACGAAACGGATAGAGAGTGCGGCCGTCGGGCAGGGGTGGATAGGCTTCCTTGAGGCGGGCGCGGCAATCATCCTCAAATTGCTCCCGTTGTTCGCCGTCCAGGTTATCGAGCAAAATGCGAAGCCATGTCCCTTTACCCCATTCCAGAACTGGGTCATCACCTTCAAGAACATGATGATATTCGGTTTCCCAAACGTCGACTTCGCATCCCAAATTCACCAACTGTTTAAAATAGGTACTCGGATCCTGTACCGGCGATACACGCTCCAAATTCTGTAATTTAACCCGCCACGGACCAGATCGAGCTGCTTCTTCGATCGCAAGTGTAGAGGGGGCGCTATCGTTGTGGGGAATCTGAACGGCCAGTACGCCTCCACGCGCTACGTAGGCTGCGATCTTTGGAATTAGCAGCCTGTGGTCAGGAATCCACTGCAGCACCGCGTTTGAGAAAACGAGATCCGCTGGCTGTTTTGGACTCCATGTCGCGAGATCTGCCTCAATAAAATCGATGCTTGGAACCTCGAGTGTGGCCCGTGCGAGCATTTCTGGTGACATGTCGATCCCAGTCATGACCGCATCCGGCCAGCGCTGTCTAAGGAATTCCGTCACGTTTCCCGCACCACATCCTAGGTCATAAATTGTCTTTGGCGCTTCGATCGGAATGTGAGCTATCAAGTCGAGTGCGGGGCGCAATCTTGGGCCTGCGAACGTCAAATACTGTTTTGGATTCCATGGCGCGTCGACTGTCATGACAACGCTGCAATTTTTGTGTGATGTGTATGTGTTGATATCATTGTCAGGCGGTCAGCGTGTTATTGTCAGGCCGGATTTAACTTTGCATGTTGTTTACTACGCCTGACGATAGCGCAAACAGGCAATGGAGGAGAAGTGGTGAAACTTGAGCGCGGGCAAGCTGAAGCGGTGGCGCTCGAAGCACTTACGTATTTGGCGCAAGATCCAGATCGACTTGGGAGCTTCCTGGTTCAGACTGGTATCGGACCAGAGCAAGTTCGCGAGCGATACTCTGATCCGGAATTTCTTTCAGGTATTTTGGATTACCTCTTGTCGGATGAATCTCTATTGATCGCTTTTGTTGAGGAAAGGGGCATGGAGCCGCTGCTACCCGCCGCTGCACGGCGTGAACTCCCTGGCGCAGATGCAGAGGTTTAGAAAACTCTTCACCACCAGAGTGGGACGCGGTCAGTGTGTTCGCGGGTCCGTTAGCCTTGTGAAGGCTACCCGAAAATGACGGACGCTATCTATCTTTCTTTGTTGGTCGTAGAGGCACAAAACGCACTGAAAATCGGCGGTCGTGAGCAAGCCGAATCCTTACTTCGGACTGCTGCAACATCCGGTGATGCTGTTGCCAATGCAATGCTTGCATGGCTGCTTCATCGAAAGGGCGCTCTGGATGAGGCTGTGATGTTCGCGCGTCGCGCCATTGATATCGATCCTGGTGATGGGCAGACGTCGGCTCGGCTCGGCGCAATCCTCATGGACAAAGGCGCAGTGTTGGAAGCGATCGGATATTTCCAATTGGCCTCGTTGGCGATGCCCGAATCAGCAGAATTGCATAATGATCTTGGAAACGCACTCGCAGCCGTGGATCGGACCGAGGAGGCGGAGGCTGCGCTTAGAAAGGCATTATCACTCAATCCGGAATTGGCACAGATCCACAACAATTTAGGTAACATCCTCAAACAAATCAGCAAGCCGGACGAGGCCATTGCCGGCTATCGGGCAGCGCTGAACCTGGAGCCGACTTACGCCGAAGCTGAAAACAACCTCGCAATTATTTTGCAGACGCTGGGCGATATCCAAGGTGCGCTCGGCCACTACCGGCACGCAATCGAAGCATCCCCTGGATTTGCTGCCGCTTACACCCATATGGGGACTGCCCTCGCCGCTCTGGGGCGGCTCGATGAAGCGATTATGGCGCACAAGACAGCAATTGATCTGGCGCCTAAACTGACCGATGCACACAACAATCTCGCTATCGTTCTTAAAGACCGGGGTAAATTTGTCGAGGCGGCGGCTGCATACCGACAGGCCATCGAATTAAAACCTACGGATGCTGATGTTTATTCAAACCTCCTCTTCTGCTTGTGCGGTGATCTCAGTCAGGATGAGGAATCGCTCTACGCCGCGCATCGTGGATGGGCTGAGCGGTTTGAAGACAACAATTCGCGCTGGGAAACAGGCATAGGAGATTTAGATCTGGATCCTGAGCGGCTTTTGCGAATTGGTTGCCTGTCATCCGATTTTAACAACCATTCAGTAGTGTATTTTCTAGAGGGTGTGTTAGCCCACCATGATCATCAACACTTTCACATAACCTGTTATGCCGATGGGCCAACAGATGACGACATGACCGTGCGGCTGCGAAAAGCGGCCGATAATTGGCGCCCAATCTCTGGAATAACTGACGCGGTGTTATCTACGCAAATTAGGAAAGATCGTATCGATGTATTGATCGATCTTGCGGGGCACACCGCCGATAATTGTTTGGCATTTTTTTCGCGGCGTACAGCCCCTGTACAGATGACTTGGGTAGGCTATCCGGCAACGACTGGCCTGTCTGAGATGGGTTATCGCCTGACAGATCGGCGAGCCGACCCGGTAGGTGAGTCAGATCGCTGGCACAGCGAGAGATTGTTGCGGCTGCCTGATAGTTTTCTTTGTTATACGCTGCCGCCCGACTGCCCGGAGGTCGCAGTTGATAGCCTATCCGGTCCTGCTACCTTTGGATCGTTCAATAATCTGAGTAAAGTTACGCCCCCCGTGATTGAACTATGGGCGCAGCTATTAAATTCTCTGCCGACGTCTCAGCTCCTGTTAAAGGCGCGCCAACTTGCCGATGAGACGGTGCGGGATGCGCTCGTCGCCTCTTTCGGTAAACTTGAAATAGCCCCGGGGCGTTTGCAATTTCATTCTCGTATTCAATCGCGCCGTGAGCATCTTGACCTCTATTCTGAGATCGACATTGCCCTCGATACATTTCCCTATTGTGGTGCGACGACGACATGCGAAGCATTGTGGATGGAGGTGCCCGTCGTAACGCTCGCTAGCACGCGTCACGCGAGTCGGGTCGGTGCAAGCCTCCTAACCGCGGCAAATTTGTCGAATTGGATTGCATTTTCTGAAGCGGAATACGTGGCTATTGCGACCGACCTTGTTGAACGTAGGCCGTCGCGCAAAACGCTACGACAGAACATTAGTCAGTCAGCGCTCACAGACTCTCCGAGTTTTACCAAGACATACGAACAAGCGCTGAGAGAAATTTGGCAACATCGATGCGAGAGCGAAAACGTGTGAGTGCGCCGGAGTTCGATATTACTGCCAGAGAATGGCATGGACGCGTTTGGCGGCTTGCGGCGCCGATAATTCTGTCCAATCTAACAGTGCCGCTTCTAGGTGCTGTTGATACAGCGGTCATTGGCCAGCTTCCCGAACCGTATTTTTTGGGAGCTGTCGCGGTCGCTGCGCTCATCTTTACGTTCATCTATTGGGGGTTCGGGTTCCTGCGGATGGGCACCACAGGTTTAACAGCACAAGCCTGGGGTGCAGGTGACAACGGTGAAACTCTTGCGATACTGGCCCGTTCGCTGCTTATTGCTGCTGCTCTCGGGCTCACAATCATCATCCTTCAACGGCCAATTGGCGCGGTGGCGTTCTCGCTCTTGGAAGCGAGCGCAGAAGTTGAAGCCAACGGCGAAGCATATTTCTCGATACGTGTCTGGAGCGCGCCGGCGGCGCTTGGCAACTACGTTGTCCTCGGTTGGTTTCTCGGCTTGCAGAACGCAAAAATCCCATTGGCACTGCAATTATTTCTCAATGGTCTGAATATTGTGCTCGACCTTATTTTTGTTCTGGTGCTGGGTTGGCAAGTCGAAGGCGTTGCGCTGGCGACGGTAATTGCGGAATACGCGGGATTGGCACTGGGAGTGTTGTTCGTTTTGTACCGTCTGAAGGGGATGCGCGCCGTATCGGTAGTGCAGATATTTAATATCGCGCATTTTAAGCGCATGTTTGCGGTTAATCGTGACATCTTCATTCGCACACTCTGCTTAGTATTCTGCTTCGGCTACTTCACTGCGGAGAGCGCAAAGTTGGGGGATGTTGTGCTCGCTGCAAATGCAGTTTTGATGAACTTCATCGCGTTTTTGTCATATGGCCTTGATGGTTTTGCCCATGCTGCCGAAGCATTAGTCGGTGGCGCGGCTGGCGCAGGGCACCGTGAGGGCTTTCGTCGTGCAGTGATCACCGCCGCCATATGGGCAAATATTGTCGCTGCAGGTTTTGTACTCGTATTTTGGTTGTCGGGTATAGGTATTATTAACGTGCTGACTACTGTGCCATCCGTGCGCGAGGCCGCAGCGCAATATTTGCCTTGGCTATACGCCGCGCCAATAATTTCAGTTTGGGCGTATCTTCTCGACGGAGTATTTCTTGGCACAACGCGGACCGTCGAACTCCGGAATGCAATGATATTTTCGACGATCACCTATGTTGGCGCTGTCCAAATTGCACTGCCAATATTTGGCAACCATGGTCTATGGCTGGCCTTGACCGGGCTTATGATTATTCGCGGTGTTAGCCTCGGTGTGTACGTTCCGCGGGTAATGCGTGGTATTGGCTGAGCGAAAGTGAGGTTACGAAGTTAATTTTGTTGAAGCGGACAGTGTTCTGCACGGAATATTAAACTTGAACTCTCGGTCACCTACTTGCGGATATTTGACTAATTGTTGATCAACTGTTTCTCTTATACGCTGAGACGAGGATTATACTATCCGATTGTTGTGCGAACACGAAAGGAAAGGGATTTTGACCGGCCCTACGCCGAGGCGTTCTCAATAGACAATGTCGATCAACAGTCTAATTGTCTCCTTTCTTGGATTTGGCTTGTTCATCAGCGCGATATGGATCGCCGGCGGTAATTTTTGTCTATTCTTGAGCGGTTCCAACTTGCTAATGGTTGTTGGTGGAACGGTACTTCTACTTTGGTTGGGCAAGAGGCCCGGTACGTTTGGCTGGCCGTCAAGAGTATCGGCAGCACACTTGCCGTTCAGCGCGTTGGCCGCGGCGTCCTCAACCGGGAAGTTGGACGGATTATTCGTTGGGGGTACCTCGTTCAACAGCGGGGCTACCCGGTACTTGAATCAGAAGTGAAAAAGGTAGAACGAGACGAGTTTTTGCGGTTTGGCGTTGAGCTGTCGTGACTGGTTACGAGGGTAACGTCGTTGAAGACATACTTTTCAACGTTGCCCAGACGACTTACGAACGCAATATGGTCCAGGCCAATATACTTAAGGCGATGGCGCAGACCGCGCCGGCTTTTGGCATGATTGGCACGCTTGTCGGGCTCATCATCATGTTGGACGGTATGGGCAGGGACCCTACGCAATTGGGCAAAGGTCTGGCGGTTGCGCTTAACACGTCCTTGTATGGTGTGTTGTTTTCGCGCCTTATTCTGACTCCAGCATCGACAAAGATTCAACAACGCTAGGAGATATTGCGCTTCCGCCATGAATTGGCAGCATCGGGTTTTGCGCTGTTGGCGGACAAACAGAACCCACGGCGTATCTAAGATAGCATGAACAGTTATCTCGATCCAGCAATTCGCTTCGACATCGACCAGCAGCTCAAACGTGGTGATGGTAGGGAGGCAGCTTGAGACGGGAACGTCGTACATATGCTAGTGACGACGAGTCCGACGATTGGCTTGTAACCTATGCCGACGCGATAACCTTGCTGATCGCGTTCTTCGTCATGCTGATTTTGTTTTCAAAGATCGATTTGCCAATGTTTGAAGAAGCTGCAGCTGGAATTTCGAAGGAAGTTGGAAAACGCGATGATTCATCTCCGCCGATCTTCTCGTTGTTAAACAATCTAAATTCGATCGTCGAGGATGCCGCAATTTCGACTGAGGATGTTGAGTTGAGTTTTGACGACCAGGGTGTTGTTATTGAATTTTCAAGCCGGTCATTTTTTAAATCCGGTGCCGCGACTATGTTGCCAAAGGCCGAAGTATTGCTTCGGGATCTCGCTTTTCAAATTAGCCAGCCGCCCTACGATAGGTATTTTGTTGATATTGAAGGTCACACAGATGACGTGCTAATTAGTACGTCGAGGTTTCCTTCGAATTGGGAGCTGTCATCAGTGCGCGCATCTGCGGTCGTTCGGTTTCTGATCGACCTTAGTATTGCGCTAGAGCGATTGAAATCGACGGGCTATGTAGATAAGCGCCCAAAGGTGCCCCATCGTGACATTTACGGCGAAGTTATTCTCGAAAACCAAATAAAAAAGCGGCGGGTGACAATCCGCCTTCATCCGTGAGTCGACACGGGCATGTGTCGAGATATACACATGGCCCGTTCCGCGAATTTCATTCCAACAGACAAAAATTGAGAGAAGTGACATGAAGGCATCTGACCTGTTCGTGCGCTGCCTTGAGGCAGAAGGCGTTACTAAAATTTTCGGCGTACCCGGCGAAGAGAACGCCGATGTGATGATTTCGTTGATCGATAGCCCGATCGAGTTTGTGCTGTGCCGTCACGAGCAAGCAGCTGCTTTTGCGGCGGATACATACGGGCGTCTCACGGGAAAATCGGGCGTCTGCCTTGGAACGTTGGGGCCTGGTGCGACGAATTTGGTAACCGGTGTTGCCGATGCCAATATGGATCGTTCGCCCCTCGTTTGCATCATTGGCCAAGCATCGACCAAACGTTTACACAAGGAGAGCCACCAGAATATGGACTCCATCTCGATGTTTAAGCCGATATCGAAGTGGGCGCATTCCATATACAGCGCAGAAAATATCCCAGAGGTCGTCCGCAAGGCATTCAAGGTTGCCGAGGCCGAGAAGCCCGGCGCTTGCATTATCGAGTTGCCCGAAGATGTTGCTGAAGAAGAGATCGATCTCATGCCCATGCGCGTCGTTAATACGCGCCGTGCGGCGGCGGACCACAAGGCAGTTGCAGAAGTGGTCGATCTTATCGGTCAGGCAAAAAAACCAATTATCCTTGCAGGAAATGGTGCAATTCGAAAGCGAGCCGCGACGCAGTTATCGCGGCTCGCGCATAAGGCGGGCATTGGAGTTGTAAATACCTTCATGGGGAAGGGTGCTCTTCCCATGAGTGATCCACATTGTTTGTTTACAATTGGTCTGCAGAGCAAAGATTACATCAATGTCGCCATTGACGACGCAGATCTCGTCATCGCCGTCGGTTACGATTTGGTCGAGTTTTCTCCGTCGTTCTGGAATGTACACCAGCAAAATAAAAAACTTGTGCACATTGATTTTCTATCGGCAGAAGTGGACAGCGATTATCCGGTTGATGTCGACGTCGTTTCCGACGTCGCCGATGCGTTGTGGCAGATCAATGAAGAGCTAAACCGGCGTTTTGATAATGAACCCGGATTACCACTCTTTGATATCTCCGATCGTAAGAAATTACGGCAGGCGATTTCTGATGATTTTGCGCAAGAAAAAGATGATCAATCATTTCCCATGAAGCCGCAGAAAGTACTGTGGGATGTGCGGAAGTTCCTCGGGCCCGACGATATCGTTCTCAGCGATGTTGGTGCACACAAGATGTGGATTGCGCGTTACTACCAGTGTGAGGCACCCAATACCTGTCTTATCTCAAATGGGTTCTGCTCGATGGGGTTCGCTCTCCCAGGGGCACTTGGCGCCAAGATCGCCCAACCTGACGTTCGCGTGTTGGCGATTTGTGGTGATGCCGGTTTTCTTATGAATGTACAGGATCTGGAAACGCTGGTCCGAAACAAGGTCAATGCCGTGATCATGGTTTGGGTTGATGGCGAGTACGGACTGATAAAATGGAAACAGCAAAATACCTTTGGCCGGCATAGCGAACTCTCATTCAACAACCCAGATTTCGATCTGCTGGCGAAATCGTTTGGAATGTGGGGCCGAACGTTGACCTCTGGAGACGATTTGCCAGATGCGCTTAAGGAGGCGTTCGAGCAGGAGGGTCCGGCGTTGCTTGCAGTGCCGATCGATTATGCAGAGAACATGAAGCTGACGAAGCGCCTTGGAGATTTGCAATTCAGTATCTAGGGAGTCGATTGATGGCAATGGCGGCGTGATAAAGAGCACAGCGTCGGGTAGAACAAATCGACACAATGGAACTGAGACTTCAGGTCGAGGAAATTGAATGCGTGAATTGTGGAGCAGATTGACATGAGCTTCAAAGTCAAGTTTCGGGGTGTAAGGGGTAGTATTGCTTGTCCTTCGCCGAAGCATGTCGCATTTGGCGGCAACATGAGTTGTGTCGAGGTTACCGCCGGTGGTCAGCGAATTATTCTGGACGCCGGGACAGGTATCAGAAATACCGGCAACTGGTTTTTGAGAAAAGATGTTAAACGAGCCCATCTGCTGCGGTCGCATACCCATTGGGATCACATAAATGGATTTCCCTTTTTGGTCCGGCTTTCAGCGAGGAGTTCGAATTTACGATTATGGCTGGCCATGCAATGGAAGTTGGCGGCATCAAGAAAATTATGGCAGGTCAAATGGCGCAGCCGGTGTTTCCGGTTCCGCTTGAGGCATTACGGAGTAAACTAGTTTTCGAGAATTTTGAGGCGGGCGATACGTTCAAAATCGGCTCAGGCGTCACAATTAGAACAGTGCTCCTTAACCATCCTGGTAGGGCAACCGGCGATCGGATCGAATACAAAGGAAAAGCCGTCTGCTACATCACCGATACTGAACACGTTCCTGGTAAACCCGATCAGGACATCCTTGCTTTGATCGAAGGGGCAGACCTAGTGATTTATGACTGCACCTATACTGACGACGAATTCGAGGACAAAGTCGGATGGGGTCATTCGACGTGGCAAGAAGGCGTGCGGTTATGCCGTGCAGCCAACGTGCGCAATTTGGCGATTTATCATCATGACCCTGATCACGAGGATTTTTTTATGGAGCGTCTAGAAGCAGATGCCCGCTCGATGCGGCCTAGCGCAATTGTTGCCCGCGAAAATATGCGAGTTAATCTCCTTTAACGGGCGGGCGCGTCCACGCGCCAAATTCATAGTGACGCGGGACGCGGTGTCAGGGGTCAGTCCGAAAAATATGCTTTTGTGCCATGTGCCTCAACGGCGCTCGCGATGCGGTCCAGTGCGTGAACGTATGCGGCTGTACGCATATCAACATCCTTCTCTTGTTTGACATTCCAAATGCGCCGAGCTTCTGGGTCCATAATTGCCTTCAGTTTGGATTGGACCTCTTCAAGAGGCCAGTAATAGCCGGCCTTATTTTGCACCCATTCGAAGTAAGAAACCGTTACCCCACCAGCGTTTGCAAGAATGTCTGGGATAACTATCGTTCCTGCCTTGCGGAGGATGGCATCGGCTGCAGGCGTTGTTGGTCCATTCGCTAGCTCAAGAACGATCGGCGCAGTAATGTTGCCTGCATTTTCTTCAATGATTTGGTTTTCCATTGCGGCTGGAACGAGGACGTCGCATTCCTGTTCGAGAAGCTCAGCATTTGTCATCTCGCGTAATTTTCCATTGCTCGGTGCACCGCTGAGTCCGCGACTCTTCTGTTTATGATCCATGACTGCCAGTGGATCCATGCCATCAGGATCATAGATTGCCGAACGGGAATCGGACACGCCGATAATTTTGAATCCGTCAGCGTGCAGTAGCCGTGCGCAATGGAATGATGCGTTGCCGAATCCTTGCATGACGACTCGCGATTTTTCAGGTGAAACGCCAAGTTCATTTTCGAGATGGCGAAGTACATAGTAGCCGCCTCGACCGGTCGCATCGTCGCGGCCTAGTGAACCACCCAAGGTGATAGGCTTTCCAGTAATTACCGCTGGAGTTGGCGCTCCCACAATCGTCGAGTACTCATCGGCCATCCAAGCCATGACGATACCGTTTGTGTACATGTCAGGTGCTGGAATATCGCGGTCAGGTCCGATAAATCTTGAGAAAGCTTGAATATAGGCACGACTCAGGCGTTCAAGTTCGGTTCGTGAAAGAGATTTGGCATCGACGGCAACGCCACCCTTGCCACCGCCATAAGGCAGATTGGCAACCGCACACTTGAAGGTCATCCAGAATGCGAGCGTCATGACTTCGTCAAGGTTTACTGCCGGATGATATCGAATTCCGCCCTTTGTCGGCCCACGTGTGTCGTCATAGCGGCATCTCCAAGCCTTAAATGACCTCCGTGACCCGTCGTCCATTCGCACTTGCAACGATACCGCAAGCGTTTCTTTTGGATACCTAAGTTTTTCGATGACTTCGGTGTGAATGTCGAGATGCTTTGCTGCCTCCTTGAGGCGCTTGCGCGCCTTAGTGAACAAACCTGCCATATTCTTGTTCCTCCCCTGCTGGTCTGTTTCGTCAAAATTTTTGGTAGTTGGCTCCGGGCACGTATGGTTTTAAACCGGCCCAATATCGTAGATTTCTTGTTCAGGGTATCACTGCTGGAACTGCAATAGAAGGGCGTCAAAAATGGATTAGTTCGGGGGCACGAATTTTGCCCTGTTCGCATCTGTATCATTGCCATCGGGTGCGAAGAGAATTCATTTATTTCTTCGCTCCTCTCGGAGATAAAATTTATGCGAGGAGTCTCGAATTCAATAAGTTGCGAGGGCTGCATAAAGAGTTGGTTCGCGACAGCGGGTAAGGGGTTATTGGATTGGGGGGTGTCATAAAATGGGTAATACCTAGGTTCACTGTTGTTGTTCGCCTATATTTTTGACGAATTTCAACTAAGATTGTTGTCAATGAGAGCGTGTGTGCACCGGTAGTGTTAACGGGGTGCTCATAACAGCCGGGAGTAGGCCTGAATGACTATAACCGCTGAGCAGGGCACTGGTTTGCCTGCCACCGATCCAGCAATGTTCCGCCGTCTGATTGACCTTGGAATTGCGCTCTCGGCCGAACATCACCACCCTAAACTGATGGAGATGATTCTCCTGGAGGCGAAGCGCATGCACCGCCATGTGTCCAGACCATGGAATCTCGTTCTCGGTGGAAATAATACGAACATCGGGTTCTGCGCCGTTGACCCTCTCGACCAACTGAACTGCCTTGCGGTCGGCGGTTGGCGGTAGCCATGCGTGCAATTCATCCGGCCACGCGACCGTTGCCGAAAGACCTATCCGCAAGCTGTGCGGTGCGAGTTGTGCAAGCCTTGCTAGGCCAAGCGACAACAAGTCGCCACGCTTGTTCCCAGCCATTGCATGAATCTCGTCAACGATGATGTATCGAAGCTCGCAGAACAGCTTGTCAGCACCCTCATATGACAGCAACAGTGCCAGAGACTCTGGAGTGGTGAGTAAAATATGAAACGGTTTCTGGCGTTGACGCTGACGTTTACTGTGGGGTGTATCTCCCGTACGGGACTCCGCCAGTATCGGCAAACTGAGTTCTGCGATTGAGGTTGTCCTGCGTCAGGTGCGTTCGCAAGCTCGATCATTGAAGGAAGGAATCCGGCGAGCGTCTTGTCACCGCCCGTCGGTGCAATTAGCAGAGTGTGCTCACCGTCGTGCGCCGCTTGGAGCATTGTGAGTTGATGCAAATGGGGTGCCCAACCGCGCTTGCGAAACCACTCAGCGAACGGTGCTGGCAACTTATTCATAATGGGAACATATACCGCCTGCCCTCTAGAGGCAGCAATCAGCGGGAGCGCGATAACCAGTTATCACAATACTGATCGAGCAATCGGGCTCGAGCCGAAACAGATCAAGCACACCGGCTTAGCAATACAATTAGGTTCTGCGGAATGCGAAGGCAGCGCCCAAACCCGCAAATATGGCGATGAGGATGGCGGTTATGCCGTACGACGCAGAATATTCGTGGGCGAACTGATAGATGTCGGCGCCAATTCCAATCTGACTGACGTAGAGCGGCGTTGTTTGCGCACTCTCAACGGCTCCTTCACGTATCAGGAATACTTCAACCTTGTAGGTGCCGGTAGGTACGTTTGCAGGAAAAAATACGTTTGCACGAAAGAGGCGGCCACCCAGCTTAGTTATCTTACCTTCGGTAAATCGGTAATGGCCCATTCGCTCTTTATTTCGAATGAATGCTGCGGTGAAGGCCTTAGACTCCTCCGGACTCAGGTCGCCTGACGGCGTTAGTCGGAGGAATTCAACACCGATCTTATGGCGTTCCCGGATCGTCTGAGGGAGCCAATCGCCGATCTCGCGGGTTGCCAAAATCTGGTAGTACGCCGGAGCATTCTCAAACGAGACTTGGGCGTTGTTAAGCCAAATTCCAACGACACTTTCTTTGCGGCGAACTTCTGCGGTTTGTGGAGGGCCGCTGACGACAACGACCAAATCTCCTTCTCCCTCGATAGCACCGAAAAGAAGAACCTCAGCACCCGTAAATCCTGTGGTAATCGCCACCAAGTGTTCCGAAAGATCGGCGATTAAAGGTTCGCTATGAGCAGGCGACATCATGCTGATCCACAGAGCTACGAGTCCGATTAGTCGCCTGATCACGACTCATCTCCCGAGCCGATCGAATACAAATCTGCGGGTTCGACCACAAGGTCAAATCCTAGCTTTCCGCATACTCCAAGGACGAGTGTCGCCAATAACCCGCGTAAATGTTCACCTTTAAGCCGACCACCAACCCGTGTGCCGATTTGTGCCCCGACGACACCTCCGGTCATAAGAATCAACGCCAATACAATGTCAACAGTCTGATTCTGGTACGCCTGTAGAAATGTCACGTTTGCAGTAACGAATATGATTTGAAAAAGTGACGTTCCGACAACAACAGAAGTTGGCATGCCAAGCACGTAAATCATCGCCGGCACCATAAAGAATCCGCCACCGACGCCCATGATCGCCGCTAGGATCCCGACCACAAAACCGATGGTGGCTGGCAGCAGTGCACTAATATAGAGCTTGGATCGTCGAAAGCGCATTTTGAACGGCAAACCATGCAGCCAATTATGCTGATGTAACTTACGGCGCTGGCCAACTGATGAACGGCTGCGACGGATAGCTCGTATGCTTTCCACGGCCATTAATGCGCCAATTATGCCGAGGAAGAGGACGAACGATAACTTTATGACAAGGTCAATTTGGCCGATGTCGCGAAGGAGCTTGAATAACCATACGCCAATCGTCGAGCCAAGGAGGCCACCCACCAACAACACAAAACCCATTTTGAAATCTACATTGTGGCGCCGCCAGTGTGCGAGCACGCCGCTGACCGACGATGCAACGATTTGATTTGCTTCCGTGGCTACGGCCACCACTGGCGCCACGCCAATGAAAATCAAAAGCGGTGTCATCAAAAAACCGCCGCCAACTCCAAATATGCCGGAGAGCATGCCGACCCCAGTTCCCATGCCAAGCAGCAGAAAGATGTTTACCGACATCTCGGCGATCGGCAGGTAAATGTGCATTCTAGCGGCCGCTTTCCTCGTATAGGCTGGCGCCAGTTTGGCACAACGAACGACACGTCAGTGCATGGCTCGTTCGTGTGCTCATAATGTGGTGCATGGAGCGATCAGGGCGCGATCTTCGAGCGTTATCTGTTGGCAGTCAATAACTTACCTCTCAATCTGCTCGCCGTCGCGGTATTTGTCGCACATTGATGGAGTGATATACTCGCGCGCAGACTTATATGAAAGAATCAGCAACAAAAAAATTTGGAGGTGTTAGCGTTGTACAGGATAAGCAAGTCATGACGGCGACAGCCACTGTCGATGCCCAAGGTCTACTGTGCCCTCTACCGGTTTTGCGGGCGCGTAAATCAATGAAGGCACTTAACTCTGGTGAAATACTGGAAATCCTTGCAACTGACCCCGGATCTGTTGCCGACTTCGCGGCTTATTGCAAAACGACGGGCGATGAGCTTGTCGAATCGAGTGAATTGGACGGTGTTTACCGTTTTTTAATTCGCAAAATTTGAACAAATATATCCGTTCACACATAGCTATTTTTCAAAAAAAGAAGGGCCCGCCTAAGCGAGCCCCAATTTAGACAGCTCGTTAAAAGGTCTGACTACTGTGCTGCCATCTCCACTTTGAGCGGTGCCATGGCGAAGTCCACGGCCTCAAGATCAGCTAGCAGTTTACTGGACTGTTCGGCCCCGAGACCGTCAAGCGGTGGGCGCACTTTGGCCCAAGACACGTCATCGTGGAATTGTGCGACAATTCGTTTACAAGCCGGGACAAGCGGATAGGCTTGGATCGTCTTGCGAACCAAAGTAATGCCGGCTTGCAGTTCGTCCGCCTGCGGAGTCTGCCAATTATCTGCAACGTGCTTGATGCCAGCTGGATTGACGTTTCCTGTTGCAGTGATGCAGCCAACGCCGCCACCGCGCAGGGTTGCCAGCAGAAAGGCTTCGGAGCCGGCGAAAGTACCAAACCCAGGAAATGCATTCAGTATTGATTCCGTGTTGCTCCAATCACCGGAGCTGTCTTTGAGACCGACAACTGTATCCGGGTATTCTTTGATTAATCGTTCGATCAAAGAGAGGGTAATGGGCACAACTGCTATTGGTGGAATGTGGTAAAGATATAGGGCTAGCCGCGAATCGCCGACGCGCTGGATAACTTCTGAGAAACTTGCAAACAGTCCATCGTCGCTGACACCCTTGTAATAGAAGGGCGGGAGCATCAGGACTGCGCGGCAGCCGTGATTAACGGCGTGGGATGTTAGGCGCGCAGCTTCTGTCAATGAACAAGCACCGGTTCCGGGCATGAGTTTTTCACCTGGAATGCCGGCGTCGATTAGCGCGTCAAGCAGCGCCATGCGCTCATCAGCCGATAGTGAATTAGCTTCGCTTGTCGTACCGAATACTGCGAGACCGTCGACTCCTTGGTCGAGCATCCAGCGACAATATTGGACGAATTTCTGGGTATCCGGGCTCAAATCAGGTTTAAATGGAGTAAGGACCGGCACCAACACACCGGAGAACCGTGGAACTCTTGTCATAAATGCCTCTCTTTCAGGTGGCTGTGCAGGACGGGAGGATAAACTTCCGCCGTTGAAATTCATCCGGCGCACATCTGCAACATAATCCAAAGATTTGTCGCCGTAAATCGAGTGATTTTCAACACGCTCACATTGTTGAAGACAGCTTGAGTGTTTGAGGCGTGTTGACCGGTTACTTGCAGTGCGCTGCACATCGGGCGATATATTGTCACGAAATCATGCGAGATATTTTTTTGGACGACGCGACAAACTTATTTGCGACAAACTTTGCGACAAGTTCGACGTTGTGCCGCCGTGTTTCTGTTGCGCCGATGATGGCCTGGACCGATCGGCACGAACGATTCTTTTTGAGGCTGATTAGTCGGCATGTTCTGCTCTACACCGAGATGGTCACAACCGGTGCGATCATCCATGGGAACCGGAAGCGTCTGCTTGCATACGATCCAGCAGAGCGCCCACTCGCACTGCAGCTTGGCGGATCAGAGCCGACGGAGATTGCCGAATGCGCGCGGATAGCTGCGGATTGTGGATTTGATGAAGTAAATCTCAATGTTGGATGCCCAAGCGATCGAGTTAGTTCGGGTCGATTTGGTGCTTGTCTGATGCTTGATCCAGATCATGTTGGAAGATGCGTCGAGGCGATGATGGCAGCGACAGACCTTCCCGTAACCGTCAAGTCGCGGATCGGCGTCGATGACCGTGATTCCTATGATGACCTGCGCACCTTCGTGACCGCTGTTGCTAGGACGGGATGTCGGACGCTCGTGGTCCACGCACGAAAGGCTTTGTTGTCTGGCTTATCGCCAAAAGAGAACCGAGAGATACCGCCGCTTCGGTATGAATTTGTTCATCAACTTAAGCAGGACTTTCCTTCTCTTGAAATAATCATAAATGGCGGCATCCGCAGTCTCGATCAGGTGGCGGAGCAACTAAACCACGTGGATGGCGTGATGCTCGGCCGTGAGGCTTATAAAAATCCCTACATACTCGCCGACGTCGACAGGCGGTTCTTCGGCATTTGGGGGGCGAAACAAACTCGAACGGAAATCGTCCAGCGATTGTTGCCCTATGTTGATTCCCAAACTACAGACGGTGTGCCGCTTGCGCATATTACTTGTCATATTCTTAGCTTGTTCAACGGTCAGCCGGGGGCTCGCGCTTGGCGACGTTGTCTGAGTGAAGACGCGCGCAGACCAGAAGCCGGCGCATTGGTTGTGGAGCAGGCGCTGACGTATGTCAGCGATAGCGTCGAAATACCCGCAGTGGCGATGGCTGGGTAGGCACTGGCCGCGACGATAATACCCTCGTCGCGTCGTAAGACATCGGGATCAGGTTATTCGCTTATGGATGAGCGGTGTTGGGCGAGGCGTTTCGTTGCCAACTGCAAATGCTGCCCTGACAGCATTGGCCGCCTGTGCAGCTGTTTTTCTGTCGGCAGCGTGAATGATGGCCAGCGGGTGGTTTTTACCAACCTCCTCGCCAACACCAGCGACCTCAGAAAGACCGACTGAGTAATCGATCCTATCGCGCTGATGAAGTCGCCCTCCACCGAGGTTGATGATTGCCAGGCCAATCGCGCGCGTATCAATCTTCTCAACAATACCCGCGTCTTTTGGATTAACCGCACGTATTACCGGCGCCTGCGGCAAGTGGTCATCTGCGGTTTCACAAAGATTCCTTGGTCCACCGGATGCTTCCACCATATTGTCAAATCTCTGCGCGGCAGCACCAGACTCTAAGGTTTTCTCAAGCACAGATTGTGCGTCGGCAGAAGATTTTGTAATTCCCGCCAATAGGAGTAACTCAACCGCCAACGCCATCGTAACCTCATGCAGACGCGGATCGCACGCTCGTCCCGTCAAGAAGTCGAGAGCTTCCCTTACCTCCAGGGCGTTCCCTGCGGAGCGTCCAAGAATTTGGTTCATGTCAGTGATGAGTGCCATCGTCTTGAGGCCTGCCCCTTTGGCGACGTCGACGATCGCTTCCGCCAATTCTTCGGCTTGCTCCAATTCCGAGGCGAATGCACCGGATCCGGTTTTTACATCCATAACCAATGCATCGATTCCGGCGGCGAGCTTTTTGGAGAGGATTGATGCCACGATGAGCGGGATCGATTCGACTGTCGCGGAAACGTCTCGGATGCCATACAGCCGCCGGTCTCCAGGTGCGAGTTCCCCTGTTTGCCCAATTATGGCGCAGCCGGTCTTTCGGACAACCTTTCGGAAGGCAGTGATAGTGGGCGCAGTTTTGTAACCGGGAATACTGTCGAGTTTATCGAGCGTGCCGCCCGTGTGACCAAGGCCACGGCCCGAAATCATCGGGACATAGCCGCCTGCAGCGGCAACCATAGGAGCCAAAATTAAACTTACCTTGTCACCGACACCGCCGGTCGAATGTTTGTCTAGGATTGGTCCATCGAGGTCCAAATCAGACCAATCCAATATCCTTCCAGTCCTCGTCATCGCCTGGGTGAAGGTGATGCGTTCACGTCGCACCATGCCGCGAAAAAACACGGCCATGGCAAAGGCGGCGACTTGGGCCTCGGTGAGTGAACCGAATGCAAGGCCGCCGACGATGAGATTGATCTCGTCATCGCTCAGCTCAGCACCGTCACGTTTGCGCCGAATGATCTCTTGGGGAAGCAAAGACTCAGTAACCCTCGGTGGGTTGGTCTGCATGACCACCGCTGAGGTGTTTCAGGAGGTCGTCCAGAAGGCCGCTTGCGCCGAACCGAAATGTATCGGCGGTCGCCCAACCGTCTCCCAAAAGATGATCCGAGATGGACAGATATGCTGCGGCTTGGGCTGTCTGTCGCACGCCACCCGCCGCCTTGAAGCCGACGTTGCCTCCGGTTGACTTGATTGCACCAAGCATCACGGCCGCGGCTTCAAGTGTCGCATTTACGCTCACTTTGCCGGTCGATGTCTTTATAAAATCTGCGCCAGCCGCGATTACGTCGAGGCTGGCTCTCTCAATATTTACTGCAGATGAAAAACACCCTGTTTCAATGATCACCTTTAACGTGATCGAGGTGCCGCAGATACTTTTGCACGCTTCTACCAAATCGGTTGCCGACTTCACGTCACCGTTAAGCCAGGCAGTGTATGGAAAGACGAGATCTATCTCATCGCTGCCATAAGCCACGGCAGCGCGCGCTTCCGCCATCGCACAATCTTGGTCCGCCCGGCCATGGGGAAAATTGATGACGGAGGCGACGCGGACGCCGGTGTCGTTGAGCGATTTACGGCACAGGGGCACGAAACGAGGCCACACACAGACCGCAGAGACCCGTCCAAACGGTGTCACGGCCCGCTGACAAAGCTTGTAAATTCCAGCGTCGTTATCGGTATCATTCAGGCTGGTGAGGTCGAGTAGGGGAAGTACACGTGCCGCGGTAACGCGCAACTCAAAGCTGCTTTCGGTTCCATCGCCAGTCATCGTTGCCCTTCAGCTTCCAAATAGCTGACGATCAGCCGCGCCATATCTTTTGCGGCCCGGCCACCAGCGGCGACGGTTAAGTTGTGGCTCGATGGTTGTCCAGTCATGCCCGCGGCCAGATTGACAATTGCGGAGAGTGCCGCGACCCGAAGCCCAACATGGCGCGCAAGAATTACCTCGGGAACAGTCGACATGCCAACCACATCGGCACCGAGGATTCGTGCCGCGCGAATTTCTGCGGGGGTTTCGAAATTTGGTCCGCTGAACCAAATGTAGACGCCCTGATGTAGTGTAATATCTGCGTTTTTAGCCGCGACGAGTAGTCGGTCGCGAAGTATCGGGTCGTAGGCGTCGGTTAGATCAACGAAGCGCTCGTTGCCACTCTCTCCGAATAGCGGGCTTACGGCGGCGAAATTGATGTGGTCGGTAATTAACACCAAGCTGCCGGGCCCCGCTTCCTCGCGGAGGGACCCTGCTGCGTTGGTAATCAAAAGCATCTCGCAACCTATGGCGGCCAGTGCACGAACCGGGACACTCATCGCGTCTGCGCCGAGCCCTTCGTAGTAATGAGCGCGGCCAACGAGGCAGGCAACCGGTGTTCCGGCGATGTGCCCGATGACCATCTGACCTTTATGCAGCGTAAGCGCGGGGAAGCCAGGTATACTTTTGTAGTCAATTGCTATGGGCTCATCGATCTGTTCGACCACTTCATCAAGCCCTGAACCCAAGACAATGCCAATTTTCGGGATGATGCCGCGGGCATGTTTTGCAATCTCTGTGGCGGCTTGCTCAGCAATTGACGTCATTTTAGGTGCTCCGGACCAAACGAATTTGGCAGCAACGCACCTAACAGCATCGTCTCGCGCAATCCTTCCGGACCACAGACGTGAACCGGTGTGTCATCGGTCGCAAACTCTCGCAACTTCTGTCGGCAGCCGCCGCATGGTGTGCACAAACGGTCGCCGTCGCCCAACACAACTGCCTCGACGATGTGCTGCTCTCCCGCTCGAACCATTGCCGCAATGGCTGATGCTTCGGCGCATAGCCCCTCCGGATAGGCAGCGTTCTCGACGTTACAACCAGAATAGATTTGGCCGCCCGTAGTTCGTAATGCGGCGCCAACGCTGAACTTGGAGTAGGGCGCGTAGGCGTTATCCCGAGCCTCGCGCGCCGCTGAAATAAGATCATCGATATTGGTCATTGTTCTTTCACATAGGGTATGCCGCTCGCCTTTGGAGAGACGGCCTTGCCGATAAATCTGGCGAGCAGGACGACAGTCAGAATGTAGGGGAGAGCTTGGAAGAGTTGAACCGGAATCTCACTGATGAAAGGTACCTCTACACCCTGAAGGCGATCGGTGGCGGCGCCGAGAAATCCAAACAAGAGGCATGCAAGCATAGTTGGCAATGGTTTCCATTTTCCGAATATCAAAGCAGCAAGCGCTATAAAGCCTTGGCCTGCTGTCATCTCCCGATTGAAAGCGCCACCTTGCGCGGTGGAGAGATAGCTGCCGGCGACCCCGCAGAGAATTCCGCAGGCGATCATTGCTCGATACCGCAGTGCCGTGACTGATATGCCAACGGTGTCCACTGCATGTGGATTTTCGCCTACAGCCCGTAGCCGCAAACCGAACCGCGTCTTGAAGACAATCCACCAGGTCAGTGGAACGGCGAGGACAGCCAGATACACAATTACTGTGTGGCCACTTAGAAGTTCAGAATAAAGAGCGCCGAGAACCGGAACGTCTGCAACCGACAGTGCGCCAGGCCAAACTATCGGTAGGAACCGCGCACTATTCGGAAGTTGGGGGGTCTGTCCGCCCTGAGCAAACCAGGCGATGCCAAGAATTACAGTGAGGCCGGAGGCGAGAATATTGATAGCAACACCGGACACCACCTGGTTGCCGTTGTGCGTAATGCATGCAAATCCGTGCAGTAGAGCAAGGGCGACCGATGCCGCTATTCCTGCGCCGAGGCCGACCCAGGCGGTGCCGGAAACGGTTGCCACAGATGCCGCTGCGAACGCGGCGGCCAGCATCTTATTCTCGAGCCCAATATCAACGATGCCCGATCGTTCGGAATACAGACCTGCAAATGCGGCCAGGATGAGGGGGGTCGAGACGCGGAACGTCGCGGCGATCTCGCCAATCGTCGTTTTGTCGATAACGCCAGGGCCGCTCGGCATTTTGCTGAAGAAACCCAAAGCGGTTGCGCCGGCAGCAACTGCAATCTGTGCCTCGCGGTGGTTCATGATGCAGCACATTTTGATTCGCACCGTCATGAATGGCTCCACGTTATGTTCAGTTTACGCCAACGCGTTTTACCGAGACGTTGAAACAGATTTAAGTGGAATGTCAGCCAAATAATTGAGAATGGTGCCGGTTGCAGGAGTCGAACCCGCGACCTCCTGATTCTTACCGCTACGACTTTCGACGCCACCCCAAGCGGGGCTTTGTGGTCTGGACTTTCTCTTCACCGTAGGCAGAGCCCGTAGGTGGGTGCCGTCAAGTCTCTACACCTTCCCCTTGCGGGGCTTGGCTCGGGATTGCCAGCGGCAAATGCCGGTAAGGTTTCCCCGAATTTGACACCAGTTCACCGCACCGTTTCCCGTGCGGGCTGCAATTTAGAATTACAAATCAGGCGCTCTACCAACTGAGCTAAACCGGCCCCCTAATTAGTGGGTTTACCACTGTTTGACATTGCACTTCAATCATACAAATACCCTTCAACGGCCTGAACTGCACCTGATAATTGCTGCTTGTAATGAAAGAAAACCGTTAAGTATTAAAGCTTTGCCACCATAGGTCCTCGTTGGCGCGAAATTTCATAGAGCGCGACTGCTGTCGCCGCGGCGATATTGATAGATGTGATCGGTGGCTGGGTCGGTAGGGAGACCAGCATATCGCAATATTTACGGGTAAGGCGTCGCAATCCGCTTCCCTCTGCACCCATTATCAATGCGACGCGGCCGCCGAAGGGTGCAGCGTCTAAGCGATCCGTTGCGGAATCGGCAAGGCCAATGCACCAGAACTCCGAGTCTTTCAAGATGTCGAGCGTGCGGGCGAGGTTTGTTACGCGTGCAATTGGCATCACATCTAGCGCGCCACTTGCTGCCTTTGCGAGTGTAGCTTCTGCCGACGTCGAATGGCGCGAGGTGAGAATAACCGCGGTCGCTCCGAAGGCTGCGGCATTGCGCAGAGCAGCACCAATATTTTGCGGGTCGGTCACCTGATCAAGTACGAGAATAACTGCATCCGTGGCAGCTTTTTCTATGACGTGCTCAAGGATCACTGGTTCGATCGGTTGTACCGATAGTGCAATCCCTTGATGGACAGCAGCGCGAGGAAGCAGCCTTTCCATTTCGCTGCGATCTACGATTTTAGGCGCCGCATCAGGAACGTCCTTGCGGATTTTTGAAGCTCCTTCAGCGGTTGCAAGTAGTCTATCTTTCGCGCGGCGTGGATTACGGATCGCGGCTAGTACTGCGTGATATCCGTAGAGCCATAGCTGTGTCTGCGTAGTCTCAACGCTGCTTTGCCGTCGTTGATTTTTTTTGGAAATAGCAGCTTCCTCCTCGTTGTTACTGTGTGGCTAATTAGCGGTTTGATCCGGGTGCGGTGAGGCACGTCTGGTCCCGGCGGGATTATGACGATGCTGACGCTTGATTTTTACCATCCTGGACATTAGTATTTCGAATAATCTGGCTTCCGCAAGAAGCACTTTGCCGCGACCCTTAGGTATCGGGGGCGGTGTTGTGTGCTTTGGCGTGCCGTTTGACATTGACAAGTGGGGATATATCACAATAGATCGCACTCCACCGCGTCGGCAAGTTTACGCGGAGATGGAGGGGTGCCCGAGTGGCTAAAGGGGACGGGCTGTAAACCCGTTGGCGTACGCCTACGTTGGTTCGAATCCAACTCCCTCCACCACTGATATAGACGACCGGTTGTTGATTGCAGCGCACAATCCAAGGCAATTATGCCAAGGCGTTTGGCTTTGGCGATCAGGGGGTCGAGAGGCGCAAGTTTGCGGGTGTAGCTCAATGGTAGAGCTCCAGCCTTCCAAGCTGGTGACAGGGGTTCGATTCCCCTCACCCGCTCCAAGGTTGGCAATTTGGAGTGGCGGGTAAGAGTATTGTTTGCGAACGCGATCTGCGCCGGAAGGTGGCTTCGCGCAATTTTTGGGCGGACTTTGGATTTACGGAACGGAACGAGGCATGGCAAAGAAGAAATTTGAGCGCACGAAGCCGCATTGCAACATCGGTACGATAGGTCACGTTGACCACGGCAAGACGACGTTGACAGCGGCGATCACGCGAGTGTTGTCGTTGTCCGGCGGAGCTG
>Ga0302135_10000364_pt1 | contig 27494 bp, 23 predicted proteins | sample CBN3_surface_MG_FD_203119 | JGI IMG/M metagenome (GOLD analysis project Ga0302135, IMG submission 203119) | Marine microbial communities from Western Arctic Ocean, Canada - CBN3_32.1 | ecosystem: Environmental > Aquatic > Marine > Oceanic | place: Canada: Western Arctic Ocean | collected...
ACAATTTTCGTTGCCGGTTGTGGCCATAAGCCAGCACCTGCGGCCGCCAACCGTCGCCAATCGAATAGCTCACCCGGGTCTTGTTTTCGCGATGGAGCGACATCTGAGTGCCCAACAACATTGCGTGGTGGGATTGGATGACGCGTTACGAGGTCCTGTGCCAGGGTGATGAGGGTTTCCATCTGAGGCTCGGGAAACGCCCGATAGCCAAATTCGTGCCCAGGATTGACGAGCTCAACGCCGATAGAACGGTCGTTGATGTCGCTATTGCCGCGCCAGAAACTTTCTCCCGCATGCCATGCGCGCGCGCGCTCGTCGACCAGACAATACAGTGTGCCATCTTCGTCGATGAGGAAGTGGGCACTGACGCCTGCTGCGCTGTCGCATAGGCGATTCAGGGCAGCCTTTCCTGAAGTCATGCCTGTGTAATGGAGGACAAGCATGTCGATGGGACTGTTCGCAGGGCGCGCGCCAAAGTTTGGCGAAGGTTTGTCAATTCCTTTCATGTTCACTCCTCGTTGGACGCCAATGCATCGTCCCGCTTAATTTCCAATTCAAGCCAAAGTAGTTCGGCGGCTGCCCTGTCAGCCGTGGCTGCTGCAAGTCGCGCCGCATTCATTTCGAATTTCGCCGGGTCAGTGGCAAAGAGTCCCGGGTCACCGAGGATTCTCTCGAGCGACGCAATTTCCTTCTCAAGTGTGGCGATTCGCGCGGGTAACTTCTCGAGATCCCGTGTTTCGCGCCAACTCATTCGTTTCGAACGACGTTCCGGGGCTGGCTTCCGTTTTGACGTAGGGCGCTGCGCCTTCTCCGACATACCCTGCGGGCTCTCTATTTTCGCGCGCTGCCGTAAATAATCTGTGTATCCCCCGGCATATTCCGCAATGTCTCCGTTGCCCTCCAGCGCAATAACACTGGTGACCATCTGGTCAAGAAAATCGCGATCATGGCTGACGACCAACAATGTTCCCTCGTACTCGTCCAACCTTTCTTTAAGGACATCTAACGTGTCCATATCCAAGTCGTTGGTTGGCTCGTCGAGCACAAGGACGTTTGACGGTTGAATGAGAATACGTGCGAGAAGGAGGCGACTCTGCTCGCCGCCAGAGAGGCTGCCAATCGGGCTCCGCACGTGATGCTCCTGAAATAGAAAGTCTGAAAGGTAGGAGAAGACGTGACGCTGATGCCCGTTCACGACGACCGTATCGCCCCCTTGTTCGCACAGAAGTTCAACAGGTGTCAGTTTCGGGTCGAGGCTTTGACGACCTTGGTCGAAATACGCGATACGCAGATTTTTTGCCAACCGCACGCGTCCGTCGTCTGGCTTAACCAATCCTGTCAATATTGCGATAAGTGTCGATTTGCCGGCGCCATTGCCACCGATTATGCCAACGCGATCGCCCTTAAGAACGCGCGTCGAGAAGCCATTGACGATGGTCTGCGCGTCAAATGCCTTGAACACACCCTCAACTTCGAGCACCAACTTTCCGCCAGGGGCGTCGTCAACACGCTTCATCTTTGGTCGTGAGTCAGCCTGCAAACGCTGGGCACGCTCTGCACGCAGTTCGCCAAGTTTTTTTAGACGGCCTTGATTACGCCGACGGCGAGCGGTTACACCGCGGTGCAAATAGCGAATTTCGGCCTGTAAATCGTTTTTGATTCGGTTTTGCGCAGCATCTTCCGCGGCAATGGTCTGCTCCGACCAGTTTTCGAAACTCTCGAACCCCTGTGCATTCCGATGCAAGCGTCCAGCAGAAAGCCACAGGGTTGAACGCGTGGTGTTGTTCAAGAATGTCCGGTCGTGACTTATGGCAAGCCATCCGCCAGGAAAACGCTGCAGCATAGCTTCCAACGATTCGATGGCAGGGAGATCTAGGTGGTTTGTTGGCTCATCCAACAGTAAAATGTCAGGGGAAGTTGACAGTGTACGCGCCAATGCCGCCCGTCTTCGCTCTCCTCCCGATAAACTGCCCATTTGGCGATCCGCGGATAGTTTGGATTCGTCGAGCCGGGCCGCGACATGATGCTTGGGCGCACCATCGCCTGCGACGAACTCCGCAACTGTCAAATCGGCGGCCGACTGCACATCTTGAGGCAAATACCCAATTCGGGTTCCTGGTTGGACGAAGCGATCACCCGCGTCGATCTCGACGATGCCTGCAAGAGCCTTAAGCATCGTCGACTTTCCGCTCCCGTTATGTCCAACCAAACAAATTCGGTCGCCTTTTGCGATTGAAGCGCTGACGTCCCTGAACAATGGGTCGCCGCCGAAACCAATGCTTGCTCGTCGTAGTGAAAGAAGTGGCAACGACTCTGCCACTATGAGAGTCCACGCTCACTACAAACCCGGTCATAAGCGACATTAATGGCCGATAATTTTTCGTTGGCTAAATCGACAAATTCTTGTGGCATTCCCTGGGCGATCAACAGATCAGGATGGTTTTCACGAACGAGTGTGCGATAAGCTGTACGCAGATCGTCGTTGGAAATCTCGCGAGAAACGCCGAGGATTGTGTGCGCATCGGCTTTTTCCGGCCCTAACTCGATCTCCGTTACCCGTTCAAAGGCGCTGTCGTCGAGAGCAAAAATCTTTGAAACCGCGCGGAGATACTCAATTTCAGCTGGATGCATCACTCCATCTGCCTTGGCGACATGGGCGAGGCAGAACAGTAACTCCTCAAGAACTGCCGGGTTGTCCCGGAACATCGACGCTATTTGACTGGCGTATGGCTCGAATCCTTGTGAATCACGTCGCGCTTGGTCGAAGACGCGTGATACATGCTGCAGCTCGTCATCGGGTACACGAAAGACTTCGCGGAAAGCTTCAATTTCGTCGCGCGTTACGACACCGTCGGCTTTCGCCAATTTTGCGCTTAAGACGATGACGGCAATAGTGAAGGCGATCGACTTCGATGCGTCTGCGCTGTTTTTTGGCTGCCGCATCCGATCGATCGCATGCCCAGCTGCTGTACCTATGATAGCCCCAAGTGGGCCGCCCATCGCGAACCCAGCCGCACCACCCAGTACTTTGCCCCAGATCGTCATAAGAAACGGCTCAAACTGTCGTCAGTTGTCGACATGTGGTCGCGGCCCGACCCGGCCAATTCCAGGAAGCTTCAGGGCGAAATCCAAGGGGTCAATACCGAAGGTTAAACCCGCGACATTGACCTCGATACCTTCCTCAACACCTGCGAGCAGGCCGAGCACCGAAAATTGGAACCCAGTGCCGCTTGGCGCTTTCGCGACCAAACTGTCGCCGAGATAGTCCTTGCCGATTGCTGTGGGCGGCAAGTCTAGTTTGAGTTCCGGTACGAGGCGGCCGACCCATGCGGTGAATGTATTGCTGTTCGGCCCTGGGTACATTGTGTACGTGCTTGCGTACGGGTATAGGTCAATCGCGTCGATAACGCGTTTTATCACATCATCGACACCATCTCCACGAAGATCAGAGATAAGTTCCGGCCGATGACCGAACCAATATCTATTGGGAATATCTTTGCTGACAACTAGGGCAGAGCCTCCATACTGCGCGCGCCAACCGATAACTTGATAAACGGTGTAGCTCGTTGCGTTAGAGGATTTTGCGGCAATCCATGTGTGTACGCCTAAGGCGCCGCGCCAACCGTATGTATGTGCAGTATAGACCTGTAGGACCGGCTCCTTTGTGGTTGCAGCATTTGGCACGAGACCAGAAGACTCCCTGCTGGCAGTACGCCAATCACTGCTCAAGGCAGTTCCTCCTGTAAACACGATGGCGGGCCCTACAAGCAGCAGTGTCAAGAATCGTGCTGTGTGTCTCAACCATTTCATGTGGGCTACGATAGCTTTGAATCGTCGGAAAATACAATGGAGTCCGTGTGAAATTCCGTGCAGGTGGCGAAGCGGATGAGTAAGTGCATATCTATATGCGTAACCATGATTGGATTGGTATCAATAGAATTGGTTGGATATTTCACGGGTGCACGTCATAGTGACTGGATTCGGTAAGGCATATGCACGGGGGAAATTGATGGTCTTGGCGACGACTATGCAGGCGGGAGAGGTGCTGACGCCATTAGAACTGCGGCGGCAAATCCGGTCTGGGAACCACAAAACAACAACTGCCGGTCAAGCGTTGGGCCATTTGCAGGGAAACCTCGTAATATTGCCTGCCGATTGGGCCCTCGATTTCGCCATTTTTTGTCAGCGCAACCCAAAGCCATGTCCGTTGTTGGCGATATCCGATATTGGTGATCCAGTACTGCCATCGTTGGGGGAGGATCTCAATCTTTGCAGCGATTTGCCGAAATACCGTATTTGGGAAAATGGGGTTCTGCGTGCCGAAGTTCATGATATTAGTGACATTTGGCAAGGCGATTTTGTTGCATTTGTGATCGGTTGTTCATTCTCTTTCGAGGAGGCGCTCATAAACAGCGGTTTGGGTGTACGTCACATCGAGGAGGGCAGCGAGGGGTCGATGTACATCACAAATATAGCAACAAAGAAGGCGGGAGCGTTCGAGGGCTCGCTTGTCGTCTCAATGCGACCGTATACCGAAGCCAATGCCATACGGGCAGTGGAGATTACTGGTCGTTTTCCAATGGCGCATGGAGCACCGGTTCATTTCGGCGATCCGTCCAAGATTGGTGTAGCGGATTTATCGGAGCCGGATTTTGGCGTGGCTGTGACATTTCATGAGGATGAGATGCCGGTATTTTGGGCCTGCGGTGTCACACCGCAGGTTGTCGTAAAAAACGCAAAACCACCGATTTGTATCACTCACGCGCCTGGGCATATGGTAGTTACAGACCTGCCGAGCCAAGGGTCTGTCTAAGACTAGTTTTTCCTCGGGCCAATGCCGATTGTGGCCCTCGTTAACACTTAGTGTACGTGTGTTAGTTGATGTACGCATGTTCTCCTATTTAAGTTTTGTACTTTGAGCGAGGCGGATGCCAGAAAGCGATAAAATGAATTCAACGTTGACCGGAGGTCTTTGGCAATTCTGGATTGATCGTGGTGGAACGTTCACCGATATTGTCGCGCAGAGGCCGGACGGTGTCCTCCAAACGCATAAGCTGTTGTCGGAAAACCCCGAGCATTACAGAGATGCAGCGGCTCAGGGGATTCGCGAGCTTCTAGGCCTCACGCCGGGCGACAGCATTCCCGTCGCACAAATTGACTCCATAAAGATGGGTACAACGGTGGCAACCAACGCGTTGCTTGAGCGTAAAGGTGAACGCACATTACTTTGCATCACCAGTGGTTTTGGCGATGCCCTCAGGATTGCTTACCAAAATCGCCCTAAACTGTTTGATCTCCACATCGTCAGGCCGGAGTTGTTGTACGAGCAGGTCATCGAAATTGATGAGCGGGTATCTGCGTATGGCAAGACTGTACGTGAGCTCGATGTTAACGGGACAGTTGAGCAGCTCAAACTAGCTTACGCTGATGGGATCCATTCTGTGGCGATTGTCTTCATGCATGGTTACCGCTATCCAGCGCATGAACAAAAAGTCGCTGAATTGGCACGAGACATTGGCTTTACGCAGGTATCGACGAGCTTCGAGACGAGCCCGTTGATGAAATTGGTGAGCCGCGGCGATACGACCGTCGTCGACGCGTACTTGTCACCCATTTTGCGTGGCTATGTCGATCAGGTCGCCGACCTCGTTGGCGATGTCCGCCTTTTGTTCATGCAGTCAAATGGTGGCCTTACAGATGCCCGGCTGTTTCAGGGGAAGGATGCCGTTCTGAGCGGTCCGGCAGGCGGCATCGTCGGTGGTGTGCGGACCAGTGGCCTGGCGGGGTTTGACAGCATCATCACCTTCGATATGGGCGGCACATCAACGGATGTCGCTCACTTCAACGGCGAGTATGAACGCGCCTTTGAGACTCTGGTCGCTGGCGTGCGCATGCGGGCGCCGATGATGCTTATCCATACGGTTGCTGCAGGGGGCGGATCGATGTGTGTGTTCGACGGTTCGCGTTATCGCGTGGGGCCGGAGTCTGCAGGCGCCAATCCTGGACCGGCCTGTTACCGGGGCGGTGGCCCACTGACCGTTACCGACTGCAATGTCATGCTTGGAAAACTACAACCCGAGTTCTTTCCGCATGTCTTCGGCGATGATCAGAAACAGGCGCTCGATGCGGATATCGTGCAACAGAGATTTGCGGAACTAGGCGACGAAATTCGGGACAAAACGGGTAACGACCGACTGCCGGTGGAGGTTGCGGACGGCTTTCTCAAGATCGCCGTCGAAAACATGGCAAATGCCATCAAGCGAATTTCCGTGCAACGCGGTTACGATGTAACGGAATACGCGTTGTGTTGTTTCGGTGGTGCTGGTGGGCAACACGCTTGTCTCGTTGCCGACGCGCTGGGGATGAAGAAGGTCATTATCCATCCGTTTGCGGGCGTTCTATCGGCTTATGGTATGGGCTTGGCCGACATCAGAGCGATGCGCGAAAAGGCGGTGGAGGTGATACTCACAGAAGACGTCGTTAGAGATGTCGAAGTGATCCTCGATACACTTGTCGAAGCCGCCCGAGCGGAGGTCTTGGCGCAAGGTGTACATGAGGCACGAATTTCCGCCGTTCGCAAAGTTCATCTTCGCTATGAAGGCACCGACACGGCGCTCGAAGTCGATTTTGCCGGGCCAGAGGCAATGATTACTGCGTTTGAAGCGGCCTATCAGCAGCGCTACGGTTTTACCATGCCCGGCAAGCCATTCATGATTGAAGCCGCTGCTGCTGAGGTCATTGGAACGACCACCGATGTTGCAGACGAGCTGAACGTTGCGCCGCGTTTGGATGGCACACTGGAGCCGATGGCTAAAGTTCAGAGCTACATGGAAGCGGAAATGCGGAAGACCCCGGTTTTTGACCGGGATGTCATGCTGCCGGGAGATACGGTCGACGGTCCTGCAATCATACGTGAGGCCACAGCCACCACAATTGTCGAGCCTGGGTGGAGCGCCGAGCTTACTGAAAAACGCCATCTTGTTTTGACACGTGTTGTTGCCTTGCCAAAACGCGAGGCGATTGGCACATCGGTCGATCCAGTCATGCTTGAGGTCTTTAACAATCTCTTTATGTCGATCGCCGAGCAGATGGGGCTCACGCTCCAAAACACGTCTTACTCCGTGAATATAAAAGAACGCCTCGATTTCTCATGTGCGATTTTCGACGCGAATGGCGACCTTGTCGCTAACGCTCCTCACATTCCGGTGCATTTGGGCTCCATGAGTGAAAGTGTGCGAACGGTGATCCGCGAAAACGCTGGAAAGATGGCGCCGGGCGATGTCTTCGCCCTCAATACGCCCTATAATGGCGGAACACATCTGCCCGATGTAACGGTCATCACGCCGGTATTTGATGAAGCCGGCCAGACCATCCTGTTTTTCGTTGGTAGCCGCGGTCACCATGCGGAGCTCGGCGGAACGACGCCTGGTTCCATGCCGCCGGACAGCACGAGAATCGAAGAAGAAGGCATCCTGATCGACAATTTTAAATTGGTTGAGGAGGGTCAGTTCCGTGAGGAACCGTTTGTCACGCTCCTTAAATCAGGGCCATATCCATCGCGCAACATTGTTCAGAATATCGCTGACATAAAGGCGCAGATTGCTGCCAATGCAAATGGCGTCCAGGAACTCACTCGCATGGTTGACCATTTTCGGCTCGACGTGGTCCACGCCTACATGCGGCATGTTCAGGACAATGCTGAGGAATGTGTGCGCCGGGTAATCGATACCCTCTCTGATGGTCAATTTGCATATTCACTCGACGACGGCAGCGTCATCGACGTTCGTGTATCAATCGATCGAAAAGCGCGCACGGCAACGATCGACTTCACCGACACCAGCATGCAGCAGAAGACTAACTTCAATGCACCCTCATCGGTGTGTCGCGCGGCGGTCATGTATGTTTTCCGCACGCTCGTGAGTAACGATATTCCGCTCAACGAAGGATGCCTTAAGCCGCTCAATATTATCATTCCTAAGGGCTCCATGTTGGCGCCGGAATTCCCCGCTGCCGTGGTCGCCGGAAATGTAGAAACCTGCCAAGTCATCACCGACACGCTGTTTGGTGCATTGGGTGTTATGGCCGCGGCACAGGGGACCATGAACAACGTGACCTTCGGCAACGACCAATACCAATACTACGAGACGGTCTGCGGTGGCTCGGGCGCGGGTCCTGAATTTGACGGGACGGCAGCCGTTCACACGCATATGACCAACACACGGCTGACTGATCCGGAAATCTTGGAATGGCGATTCCCTGTGATGCTTGAGCGTTTTGAAATTCGACGAGGAAGCGGCGGCAGCGGTCGATATCGGGGTGGCGATGGGGCGCGGCGGCAAATCCGTTTCCTAGAGGAAATGGATCTCAGCATTCTCTCCAATCACCGCACGGTTCAGCCATATGGCATGGCCGGCGGCGGACAAGGAGAGTGCGGTCGAAACTGGGTCGAGCGCACCGATGGGACCGTTACGCAGATGACCGGCGCTGATCGCACGCGGGTCAATCCAGGTGACGTGTTCGTCTTGGAAACGCCTTCTGGCGGCGGCTACGGCGCGGCGGAAGACCCGCAAGTCTCGCCGAAGACGACGAAGGACGCAGCTGAATAAACTGCGCTTGCAATATAAGCGCTTAAGAGAAGCCCGAGCCTGTCAGGTTACTCACTTGCCGTCATCGGGTGACACAGACTCGCCGGTTGTGTCACTTTCCACTCGCTCTGCGGCGAGTTCGTAATTTTGTGCGCTCACTTCCATTTGACCTAAGAGCGCGGGCGTCTGTTCACCAACCGAACGCTTCGTTGCGCTGACACAGAGGTATTGTCCTAACTGAGCCCCTCAACTTTCGCAAGAGGCGGTAGTTGTTCGTGATTTTGTGATGGAACGCCGTGCGGTACGGTAGTGCTTACGGGAAAGACCTTTTGGGCGGCTTAGGTTGATAGGGCGGTAGCAGAGAGCTACGCTGCCGAGCCAGACTCTCTCTTGATCAAAAATTGGCGCGACATGACTACTCGTACAAAATCGAATGATCCTGTTGAGCTTGTTGTCGCCGATCTTAAAGAACTCCTTGGCGACCGCCTGTCGACTGCTGTAGCCGTGCGAGAGCATCATGGCGGTGATGAGAGTTATCACAAACGATATTCAGCTGATGCGGTGGCATTCGCAAGATCAACTGACGAAGTCAGCGCAATCGTCAAGATTTGTGCGCGGCATGCATGCCCAGTCATTCCGTTTGGAACCGGCACGGGACTGGAGGGTGGAACAGCCGCCCTTCACGGCGGCATTTGCATCGACGTGAGTGGGATGGCGGCGGTAATGGAGGTTAACTCCGAGGATCTTGATTGTCGGGTTCAATGTGGAGTTACCCGCAAACAACTCAATGAGTATCTTCGCGATACAGGCCTTTTCTTTCCGATCGACCCCGGCGCAGACGCGTCTTTGGGCGGTATGGCGGCGACACGGGCAAGCGGTACCAATGCAGTTCGATATGGAACGATGCGCGAGAACGTTTTGGGTCTTACGGTCGTTTTGGCGGATGGGCGCATAATTAAGACAGGTGGACGCGCGCGCAAATCAGCTGCCGGATACGATCTGACGCGTCTTTTTGTTGGCTCAGAGGGAACTCTTGGGGTGATTACCGAGGTGCAGCTTCGCCTCTACGGAATTCCGGAAGCTATGTCGGCTGCAGTTTGCCAATTCGGGAGTCTAGACGACGCGGTCAATTCTGTGATTCAGATTATCCAGACCGGGATCCCCGTAGCCCGCATCGAGCTTCTCGACGACATACAAATGGGGGCCTGTATCGACTACTCCAACCTGAAAGGCTATGCCGCAACGCCGACTTTAATGTTCGAATTTCATGGAACAGATGCGTCGGTTAGAGAGCAGGCGGAAATGACAGGCGCCATCATTGCCGATTTCGGTGGTGGCGATTTTAAGTGGACTGTGCATACCGAAGACCGCAATAAGCTTTGGCAGGCGCGGCACGATGCGTACTACGCAGCGCTTAAACTCCGGCCAGGTAAACAGGGGTTGGCAACCGATGTTTGTGTGCCGATTGCACAGCTTGCCAAATGCCTACTCGAAACTAAACACGATATCGATCAATCCGGATTAGTTGCCCCGATCGTCGGTCATGTCGGCGACGGAAATTTTCACCTCCTCCTTTTGGTGGATTCTGACGACGAGGAAGAAATGGCCCGGGCAAACGCGCTCAATGAGCGGCTCGTTCATCGAGCGCTGGCAATGGGTGGAACATCGACAGGTGAACACGGCGTCGGCTACGGCAAGGTCGATTTTATGACCGCCGAGCACGGCGACGCGATAAGCGTTATGCGGGCGATCAAGAACGCAATAGATCCTGACACGATTATGAATCCAGGCAAGGTCTTCCGCATGTAGCGGCGTTGATCCGTGATCCGGTGTTAATGCGTGCAATCGGCTTAATGCAGCCAATATTTGCCGATACTCTAGCCCCAACGTGAAGTTGATACGTATGGTTGGGATCTCGTGATATTCTGGATCTAGACGTAATTACACGCCTTGTTTGCGGGCGTTAATCGCCACTCGTATACCGTCAAGGAGCTTTGGCATTGCGTAAACTGTTGACCGGGTCTGCTGGGTTGATCGTTTTGCTGGTCGCGACGGCGTTGATCGTGCCCAGTTTCATCGATTGGACCGGCTACAAGGGTCGAATCACCGCTGCTATTGAGGATGCCACAGGGCTGTCTCTCGCTATCGACGGTGATATCGGACTGACGGTTTTGCCAAGCCCTACCCTCGCGGTTTCGGGCTTGCGCATCGTCGGTGCCGGAAATTTTGAATTTATTCAGCTGCCAGAACTGCGGGTTAAGATTGGTATTCGGGCACTCCTTGAGGGTCGAATAGACGTTGCCAGCGTCACCTTAGTGAAGCCGTTGATCAATCTGCAAATTGACGAAAACGGTGCGTCGAATTGGAGCGTTGTAGCATCGAAGGGTGGCTCAAGCGGGGCTAGTGGCGGCGGGCAAAGTGATTCGTCCGAAAACTCAGATCCAGCTGGATTTGAGTTCAATATCTCCCTTTCACGTCTTCTTATCGAAGATGGCTCACTCCGCTACCGAGATCTCGTCGGCGGGCACGATGAAACTATCGATCATATCAACGCCTTGGTATCGGCAACGTCATTGGAAGGACCATTTAAGGTCGAGGCAAATGTTACGATTCGGGGCCAACAGTTAGATGTGACTTTGATGTCGGGCCGCATCGAAAGTAGCCGTCCGATTTCGCTGGATCTAGTGGTGAAAATACAGGAGCCACAAACGACGATGCAGTTTGCCGGCACGGTGAGCGCTCTCACAAACGCGGGCCAGCTTAACGGCAAATTAAGCGCTAAGGGCACAAATGTTGGGAAAATTATTGCGAAGCACGCGGGATTTGTGCTCCCGCAATTCTTGTCAGGTGAATATTCGATTGAGACCGTGGTGTCGGCGTCGGGCGAGAAGGTCGTGCTCAGTGATGCGTCGTTACAGCTTGGTGAGTCCCGTGCAAATGTTTCGTTTGACGCCCAGTTTGGCGAACTGCTTCAGGCAAACCTTGCGGTTATGATAGCCAATTTGAATTTAGATACTTTTACAGCACAGGCGCCAGCGACAGGATCCAGTTCCGGCGCTGTGGGTTTGGCTGGCGTTGCCTTCGGCACAGATCAGAAGGCAGAGCAGAAGACAGAAAGCGCGGGCGATCAATCCTCGGAGATGGCGCCATTCGAACTGCCGTCCAGCATGACAGTGAACCTTAATTTTGGTGCTGATGTCGTCCAATTCCGGTCCGGCATCATTCGTGACGCGACCCTCAAGGCCATTTTGCGTGATGGCACAATTGTCGTTGAACAGGCCAGCGCAGGTTTGCCCGGGGCATCAAGTATTGCGCTTTCAGGTGTTGTGCAGCCTGTTGAGGGGAAACCACAATTTGATGGAGCGTTGTCAGCGACGTCAGACAATTTGAGGGGAATAACGGATTGGCTAAAAATTGCGCCGGGTGTCCTCCCTGCTGGTCGCCTGCGTAATTTCTCGTATAAGAGCTTGGTCAAAGCGACACCTGACGCATTAGAAATTTCCGACATCAACGTTGAACTAGATGCGACCAAATTTACAGGTGGGTTGGCAGTTGCGCTGCGCGATCGCTTAGCGTTCGGCCTCCGTCTTGACGTTGATAAATTTAATCTTGATCCATACTTGGTGAGAGCGACAGACAGTGTCGTTCCCGCATCTTCAGCGCCGGTGAAATCGCAGGCAAATGTTACAGATCGGGCTGCCGAAAATACGTCCGATACTCCTGGTTCGATTGCCTTTTTGGACACCTTTGATGCCAATTTGGACTTGCGCGTTGGGCGCCTAAGCGTCGGCGGATTGGTGGCAGAGAAAGTCCGCGCTGATACGACTCTTGTTGGCGGGTCGTTAACAATTCGGGAGGCCAGCGTAGGCAAGGTTGCTGGGATTACAAGTAAGATGAGCGGTAGTGTGGAGCTAATTTCTACGAACCCGACCGCGGCCCTTACTTTCGCCGTAAGCAGCGGTGACATAGAGGCATTGGGTCGCTTGGTTGGAGCGAGTTTGCGCGTGCCGAAAGAGGTTAAGCACACAGCCTCCATAAACGGCCAGTTGAATGGTGGGCTATCAGATATGGTCGTGAAGGCAACCGTCGATGTGCTGGGCGGGATGGCGAGCGTTGAGGGGACGATCAAGAATCTCGTCGTTGATCCGACAGTCGATCTGGGTTTGGCAGTCAACCATCCGGAGTTAGGCCAAGTTCTAAAAATTGCGGCTCCCGACTATCGACCGGCGGCAAGCAATCTCGGCCCACTGGCAATCAGTTTGCGTGTCGCCGGTACGCAGTCGTCTGCTACGTTTACGGCGCTGAAAGGAAACGCTGGTCCAATAGCCGTCCAAGGAGATGGCAGTTTTAAACGTGGTGAGAAGCGACCTTACATAAAGGCGAATATCGCAACCAGCGAGCTATTGCTGGATCTCGTCCTACCAATTGGGACGGCACCAGGGGCCCGAGGGTCGACGCAGCGAACGTCCGCCACGACGGGCACCACTTCAAGTGCGACCGGCGGTTCAGGCGCAAAATCTACTTCCGCATCACGTTCCGAGGTATCTCCAGCATTGAGTTTCATGACTTTTGCGGACGTGGAACTCAACGGGCGTATGGCGGCGTTGAGTAAGGGTCGCATCCGTTTGGACAACCCACAATTTCACCTGATTCTCAAGGATGGCAGGCTGAACGTAGATCGATTCACTGCAAATGCCTTCGGCGGTGTCTTCGAATCGACACTCAAAGTAGATAGCAATCATCGAGATCCGCGCATTACGTCGACCGTCGTCGCGAAGGACATTCAAGTGCGCGATCTATCCAAGGTTTTGACGGATATTGATCGCGTCGAGGGCTCTATCTCCACCGCTGCGGACTTTAGCGCTGAGGGTCTAACTGCGGAGCGTCTCCTTGCCACTTTGAATGGCAAGGGATCAGTCTCTGGACAAATTCGTGTGCTTACCACAGAAGAGGAGAAGACTGCGGCAGTGGCTGGGAGCCTGATTGGCACGCTACTTGGAAACAAGGTGCGCGAAATACAGCTGTTCACAGATATATTTAGCGTGATGCTTGAGTCTTTCGGAAATCGCCCCGCGAAACTATCGGGCGACTATGTCGTGGCGAGCGGCGTTGTGCGCTCCGAATCAGTGGTTCTTGACGGTGGATCAGCCCGTGCAGTTACGCGCGGTTCGGCCGACCTTCCTGCCTGGAAAATCGATGCAGTTACTTCCGTATATCAAGGCGAGGGAACAGAGCCATTCGTCACCGCGACGTTGTCAGGACCGCTTGATGCCCCAAATATCAAACTTGGCGGAAGTGCCCTGAAGCCAAGCAACACCACGACACAAGTCAATCCGCTGGAGAAGCTGCTGTCGGGGCTTCTTGGAGGAACCTTGCCCAAACCATCGGAGAAACAATCCGGTCAACCGCAGAACGCCCCAAAACCGGAGGAAATTCTTAAGAATCTGTTAAAAGGGCTTGGAGGCGGTTAGCCCTTTGTCACCTGTTCGCGAGACGCTTCGAGAACATATACTCTGATCGCGCTCGAAAGATTACCGACTCTACGCTGATCAATCTCTGTGACCAGTTTGCTTAGCGCTACGCATTGTTCAGCGGCAATTGCCTTCAGCGCCTGCCAAAATACATTTTCAAGCGTAACGCTGGTCGCGTGCCCGGCGACGAGCACCGAGTGTTTTTTCATCTTGGTGGGATCGTCAACTTTGACGACGGGCGCGCGCAATTGATTTTGTGGAGGGTTTAGCGTCACGGCAGAAGGTCGGCGAAGTTTGCAATCGCTTTGATCGCCGACCGCCAATTCGCCTCTTCGGTCGTGCCTGAAGATTTGCGCGGCTTGAAATTGTGATCCCCATCCTCCAACCAGTGCAGCCTGATGCTAGGTGACAGTGGGTATGACTCAACATCCTCGACAGTACCAAATGGATCTCGTGTTCCTTGGAAAATCAGCGTGGGCGTACGTAACGCTGCGAGATGTTGCGTTCGAACGGCGGTGGTCGCTTTGCCTGGGGCGTGAAATGGATAACCAAGACAAATAAGACCATCTACCGAGGCCTCGTCCGCTACGAGACTAGCGATCCTTCCTCCCAGCGACTTTCCACCAATGATTAATTTTCGCGCGCTGAATTCGTTGAGGATTGCATGCCAACTTTGCACCAGGACAGGCTCGCGATCAGGTGGCCGGCGCCGCTCACTCTGCCGTAACTTGGTCATATACGGAAACTCAAACCGCACCACACCAAATCCGAGATCTGCAAGTCCATCGGCAAACGCCGTCATGAAGGGTGAATGAATTCCAACACCCGAGCCGTGGGCCAGCACAATTGTCCGCGCCGCATTTTTGGGGCCGGATTCATGAAACTCCGGCGTTTGCATGGTTGGTCCATCGATGTTCATTCGGGACGACTTATTGACTGAAGCATCTACTCTCGCGGACCAATCATTGCTTCCGGGCGCACCCATTCATCGAATTCTTTTTCTGTCAGGAGTTCTAGGGAGAGCGCTGCCTGTTTCAACGTCGTTTCTTCGGCATGCGCCTTCTTGGCGACTTTCGCGGCGTTGTCATACCCGATATGCGGATTAAGAGCGGTTACCAGCATCAACGAGTTTTCGAGAAGCTCGCGGATTCTTGGATGATTGGCCTGAATTCCAGCCACGCAATTATTTGTAAAGCTTACTGATGAATCCGCTACGAGACGAATGGACTGCAAGAGGTTGTAAATCATGACCGGCTTAAAGACATTGAGTTCAAAGTGGCCATTTGATCCAGCCACTGTAATGGTGACATGGTTGCCCATAACCTGAGCACAAACCATCGTCATAGCTTCGCATTGTGTCGGATTTACTTTGCCCGGCATGATCGAGGAACCGGGTTCATTCTCAGGCAGAATAAGCTCGCCCAACCCACTGCGCGGACCGGAACCCAGGAAGCGGATGTCGTTGGCAATTTTCATAAGTGATGCAGCGATGGTATTGAGGGCACCGGAGGCTTCGATTATTGCGTCGTGCGACGCGAGCGCTTCGAATTTATTCTCAGCGGTAACGAACGGAAGCCCTGTCATCTTGGCAACTGCCTCTGCAAACGATTCGGAAAATCCTAACTTTGCATTGAGACCGGTACCGACTGCAGTTCCCCCCTGTGCCAACTGGTACAATCTCGGCAACGAACTCTTTACGCGCTCGATTCCGTACTCGATCTGCTTGGCGTAACCGGAAAACTCTTGGCCCAACGTTAAAGGTATTGCGTCCTGTGTATGGGTGCGGCCAATTTTGATGCAGTCCGCGAATTCTTCCACTTTCGATTCAAGACATTTGTGAAGGGCACTTAAGGCTGGTAGGAGGAGGTGGTTTACTTCCCCTGCTGCGGCGATGTGCATTGCTGACGGAAACGTATCGTTGGAAGATTGCCCCCTGTTAACATGATCATTGGGGTGGACCGGGTCCTTCGAGCCGATCACGCCGCCCAGCAATTCAATCGCCCGGTTTGAAATTACTTCGTTGGCGTTCATGTTTGATTGAGTCCCCGAACCTGTCTGCCAAACGAGGAGCGGAAATTCGTCATTTAATTTGGCGTCAATGACCTCCTGCGCCGCTTCCAAGATTGCGGTGCCAAGGTTATCGTCAAGCTCTCCGAGAGCCATATTTGCTATCGCCGCCGCTTTCTTTTGAACGCCCAATGCGCGGATGAGCGGGACGGGTATCTTCTCTCCGCCGATCTTAAAATTTTGTAAGCTTCTTTGGGTCTGTGCACCCCAATAGCGCTCGGCTGGCACCTCCACCGCTCCCATGCTATCGGTTTCGCTTCGGGTTTTGGACATGTCAGCCTCTCGTAGTGTTAGGGCGTGAATAGCTATGGTTTCATTATTAGTGTGTCTATTCACCTTCGCCAAGCCGTGCCGAGCTGTTTCGTTTTGAGCATGGGCTGCGCAAGATCGTCATGAAACATGTTTTCATTTTGACAGTAGTCGCAATCGCCGCCGCATTTGGCTGGAATCACCTCTACAACATCTCAATTGAGACCGAACAGTTCCGTTTGAACCGCAGCCTCGTGGATGTCGACCGCAGCCTCGTGGATGTCGCAAAAACGGAAAAACCCCAAAATTCAGCGCTTGTTGATCCATCAATTCCAAAGAAATTTGTTTTGCAGCGCCAAGCGGTGATGAAGGGATTCGAGAGCCGTCTTAAGTCGATGAACGAACTCACAAAGGTTGGGGATGAGCGACGAACGCAGATTGCAATTATGGCCGGCGAAATTGTCGCTGAAGCGCAAAATCTAGTAGGGCTCTTTCCACGGGCGACGAGCTATAACGATTTAAGGGATGCGGGGACGCGTGCTCGTCCAGAAATTTGGATTGAAAATTATAAATTTCAAACATCGGTAGACCAACTCATTGCTGAAGTTGAACGATTGAAGCAGGAGGCTGAAGGACACGGAGATATGGCGGCAGTTGCGAGGCAGCTTGTCTCGGTTGGGCGCAACGGCTGTTTGAGCTGCCATCTAAACTTTCGGCGGCCTGACTAACATCGCGAGTTGCGGGGTTGAAGCTGTTTGATCACTCCATCAAGGTGTCGGCAGATATGGACAATCAGAATTTGGAAGGAGAACAGCAATGACGATCGTTCGACACGAAGTCGGACCGTTGATGAGTCAGGTCGTGATTCACGGCAATGTGGTTCATCTCGCAGGCAACGTTGCAGATGATTCTAGTGGTGATATGAAGTCGCAAACTGCGCAGACGCTTGCGAGTATCGACAAATGGTTGGCGCGGGCCGGGACCGATAAATCAAAGCTGCTTACGGCGCAGATTTGGATTAGCGATATGCGTGAATTCGCCGACATGAACGAAGTGTGGCGTGATTGGGTCGATCCCGAAAATACACCTGCGCGGGCGACATGTGAGGCTAAACTGGCGCGGCCCGATTGGAAGGTGGAAATTATCGTTTCTGCAGCGCTCGATTGATCGCCTTTTACATCGACTAGGTGACAGTGTTACGACACTGTCCACGGTTCAAATTTTTGTGATTGGCGCAGATGGCTGAGCGCGCTGATGCTTGATTGCGCGTAAATGGGGCAGGGCTTTCGGTACTGGCGTTTCTTTCGTTTTTGGATCATATTTCTTGCAATCTCGACCACAACAAGATGTGGATAACTGGAGAAAGTCATGCGAAATATTTTATTCATCGTGTTCATAGCGGTAATCGCCGGCGGTGCTGGCTGGGTATTCCTGAAAAAAGATCAAGTAGCGGAACACGCAGTGAGCGGCGAACAGACCGCAATGGAAGGCTCCGGCGCACTTGCAAAGGCTGTCGTTCAAAACGAACGTCCAATGCTTGAGTTCTCGCATCTTCTGATCACCGTAGCGGCGGCAAAATTGGGCGAAAAATCAGGCGAGGTGTACGGACAGTCCGGCGGAGCTGTTGCAGGTCAATCGCAGAACGAAGGCCTTGGGTTCTCTCGGCAAATGCTGCTTTTTTCGATTGGGGTCGAGATGAAGGATGACGACACGTTGGCGCTTGCAAATGCTGAGAAAGATCAACTGAAGTCGATGTTTAAGGAAGAGATTTCAAATTACTATCTTGATAAAGCGCAAAAGGGCCTGACCAACAAAGGCGTCGGCGTCAAAGAGGACAACGCGAAAATTGCGGTGGCTTTAAAGACAGTGACGGAAGGAATTGTTGGTGCGGGAGGCGTTGTGGATATCATCCTCAACAATGCGATGGACCGCGAGTAAAAATTGCCGTTACAGTATGTGACAGGAAAAACACAGAAGAACAAAGCACGACTGCAAGCGCTAGTTTTGGGAACGTTTGTGTGCTTGCGGCCTTAGCACGTTATCGATAAAGTACTGGCAGATGGGCTTAACGAGTTGAACTTGTACCTGTTGTGGGGCCCGTCCAATAATTCTATATCAGGTACAGACGAAGCTTACAGGGAGTAATGAAGTATGAAATACGGGTTACCGATAGTTGGACTTGCCGTCGGCGCGATGCTGATGTCGATTCCACAGGGACCTGCCAATGCCGATACCCAACAGGATTTGGCAAAGGGCAGTATCATTGAAGGGATCAAGAAAAGCGGTCGCTTTAAAGTTGGCGTAGGCTCGTTTCAGCCTTGGGTCATGCGCGGCAAGACTGGCGAAATGATCGGCTTTGAAGTCGATATCGCTACGAAGGCTGCAGAAGATATGGAAGCGAAGGCAGAATTTTTTCCGACAGCATGGGATGGCATCATCCCGGCGCTGCTCGCGCGGAAGTTCGACGTCATCATTTCCGGCATGTCGATCACGCCAGCGCGTGCGCTTCAGGTCAACTTCTCGATTCCATACGCGCACACAGGTTCACAGCTTGTCTGTAATAAGAAGCTGGCCGCAGGCATGGTCTCGCCCGCTGATTTCAATAAGCCGCACATCAAAATCGGTGGCCGTCGTGGCGCATCCGGTTCAATCGTGCGTGAGACATATTGGCCGAAAGCACAGGCCGTTCTCTACGACGATAACGTCCATGCTTATTTGGATGTCGTGAATGGCAACCTGCACTGTGCTGGTGCCGCTCCGCCAAAGGGCCAGTTCGAGGTTCTTAAGAACCCCGAGATGCTGTTTCTGCCGTTCGAGAACCTTTTGGGCAAGACGGACGAAGCGTTCGTGATGCGCAAGGGAGATCCTGATGCGATTACATTCTTCAACGCTTGGATCCAGTACAACACCACGCAGGGTTTCATCCCGACGCGTTGGAAGTATTGGTTCACGACATTTGATTGGATCGATCAAGTCGAAACCAGCAAGTACCAGTTGAAGAAATAATTAATTTTCTTCTAAAGTTAAGGGCCGGTCGAGAAATCGACCGGCCCTTTTCTTTTGTTTATGGACTGCGCCAAATATGCACAGCAATTATGTTGCCAAGTTTTTTGGAAGTGCTTAGTCCGCCGCGTCTGACAAACCTTCCCGTTCAACAAAACCTTCTCGCCTGCGCATAATTCCGGCGTCCAAGAACCTGCCAATGGAGTCATAGCCCGCGCTAGGTTCTTTGCAGGTCATATTCTCAGGCAGCGTTGGCGTCCCGACATCTGGCCAATGACCTGGCTGCGGTTTTGAACCTTCTGCGACGATAGGTAATGGATTTGCATCGTCTTCCGCAGGGGCGATGACCAACTCTGTGGACGGCCATATCACTTCCAGTTCGATCCCGTTTGGATCATCGAAGTAAAACGACCAGAGCATTCCGTGATCAAGAACACCGTTGACCGCGATGCCTGCTGCCTCGACGCGATCTTTGACCGCAAATAGTTCTTCCTTCGATCTGACATTAAACGAGATATGATCGAAGCCGCCTTGACGTCTATTTGCCGGTCCACCTTGTGCGTCGTCGTCGATGGATTTGACGTCTGGATACTCGAAGAACGCCATTTCATTGTTGCCGGTCTTGAAGAAATAATGCCGGATACCCGGTCCACCATAAGCTTGGGTTAGTTCCATGCCTAACAGGTCACGGTAGAAGCGTATCGTCTTGACGATATCGTCCGTAATAAAAACGACGTGATTAATTTCCTTCAAATGCATAATTTTCTCCTTATATCAGCGCGACCGGACATTCAGTCCAAACTTCGTGCCGTAGCACAATAACGTGTACGTTTAGCTGTGTGAAACGTTACCGTATTTTCTTGTTCGACGGGAGTCGCCAGCGAGTACGTGAAAGGCCATGGCAATGAAGTTTCTTTTTAATCCAGGCGGAGATATTGATCCGGCGGTCGACGTTTACATTGTTTCGTACCCGAAGGCGGGCCGAACCTGGCTGCGAGTCATGCTGGGATATTATTTATGTGAGAGTTACGGGTTTGGCGAAGAAAGCATGCTCGACACTCACTCACTCACTTGCGACGCAAAGTTATCACCAACGCAATTCACTCATGACCATTCTTCAATCATGGGGGGGCTCAGTGTACGCGAACTCTCATCGGACAAACTGGCGTATAGCGACAAACGGATCGTATTCCTGCAGCGAGGTCTAAAGGATCTTTTGGTGTCGTGTTTCTTTCAGGCGACAAAACGTGTAGGTCAATTCCAAGGCGACATTAAAAAATTTTTGCAAGATGAACGTTTCGGCGCGATGAAGGCTGCGACATTTCACACGAATTGGTATGCGGCTCAATCTGTGCCACAGGAGTTTCTTGCGATTCGCTACGAAGATCTCCATCGTGACCCGCGTCGCGAACTGCGAAACGCACTCACGGTTATCGGTGTCGACACGCCGAATGCGAATACAGTTGATTCCGCAGTTCGCTTCAGCGAATTCGACAACATGCAGGCTCTGGAGAGGGCCGACCATTTCAATACAGAGATATTGCGCCCTGGCAGCGGTGAAGACGGGGAAAGCTTTAAAGTCCGCAGTGGTAAAATCGGTGGTTATGAAGATTATCTAAGTGAGGAGGACATCGCTTATGTAGATGAAATCATAGAGAACTTTAATTGCCCATTCGTTTATTGAACGGCGGCTATACAAAGCCAATCGAGCTAAACGCCCTCCAAGGCGGTCCAGAAGTTCTTGTTCGTGTAAAGCTGGAGATAGATGTGATGCATCTCTAAACAGCCCCGCATCGTGCGGCGAGTGGAATTATCCACATTGCCCCGCACCGCTCGTAATTCGTCCGAACCTCTGCTACTGCGCACGGAGCGAAATTTCAGACACAACGAGCGCTGATTTGGCCATTAACGCGGCGAGACGAATTGCCATGGCGTCACTTCATGCCGCGACCGAACGTCGCGGTCTGTTAGATGTTCGATGACCACTAGGTTCGCATTGAATTTTTATTTGGTCAATTGAGAGCATGCTCTGCTTTTTACGGGCATGAGTGAGTGTGCCGTCGGTTATCATTTTGTCTTATCCGATCTATGGTCGTAGGCTGGAGTCACCGGCCATGTCCGGGGTCGATCTTGGCAGGAGAACGAAGAAAAAGTGGGGAATGAGTGAAACGCTGGCAGATTCCACAAGTGTCGTGTCCGAACAGGCCGCCAAGCTGACGCGAGATGCGCTTGTGTGGGACCTTGTTTCCTTGTTCTGACGGCACCCATGAACAGAAGCTCCAGTTGCTGGACCGTGTACATGGGTGTGGATACGACTTCGTCACATTCACCGTTGGCGAGGACGCGACTGGTATCAAAGAAACAATACAAATGGTCGCAGCGGCACGCGCGTTGATTCTCTCGCAACAGGATAAGTTTGTCCTCGTTGACACCGCCGAAGATGTTGTCACCGCAAAAAAGAGTGAAAGACCCGCGATTAGTTTACATTTCCAAGGAACGAGACCGATTGAAAGCACTATCGGAACGATTGAGCTTTACTATGCACTCGGTGTTCGGCAGATGTTGCTCGCGACGAACCTGAAGAATCTGGTGGGAGACGGTTGTAAGGAGCGTACGGATTGTGGGTTGAGCCGATTTGGCGTGATGGTAGTTGAAGAGATGAACCGCGTCGGCATGCTAGTGGACGGTAGCCATTCAGGAAATCGGACAACACTCGAGGCGTGCGAAGTTTCGACTGACCCGTTCATTTTCAGTCATTCAAACCCGCAGGCCTTGTTCGACCACCCGCGCAACATCAGCGATGAGCAGATCAAGGCGGCTGCGGGCACTGGTGGTGTAATCGGTATCAACCGTGTTGGTGTTTTTCTCGGCAAGAACGACAGTACGACGGAAACGATATTGCGCCACATCGACTATGTCGTGCAGTTAGTTGGTGCTGAACACGTGGGGGTTGCACCGATCTGCCGGTCGATGCAGGTAACTCGTCTCCAACGCCATGGAATCCACCGCACTCGGGCGATGTTCCTTGGTCCGAGATCAACTATATCCAGCCCGAGCAACTGCCTGAACTGGCAGAAGGTATGATTCGGAATGGGTATAGTGAGACAAACATACGTGGGGTTTTCGGTGAGAACTGACTCAATGTGGCGCGCCGTGTTTGGAAATAGTCACGTTCACTTTGGCGTTTGAAACAATCCGATCCCAAAGGCTCCACGCGGGTTGCGGGAAGGAATATAGGGAGGGAAAGCGATGAGCGAAGTCCTTGAAGATGTAAAAACCGAGTGGGACGTATCAGCAGAAGTCGCAAAACTGCATCGCGATGCGCTGGTTTGGGACAATACATTTCCTTGGGGTGATGCCGGGCGCCAAGATCTCAAGATGCGGACGATTCCGCGCATGATCGCTAGTGGCTATAACGTTACATCACTGACCATTGCAGGCGATCCGCACAGTATGGACGAAGCGGTTCACAACATTGCAAAGAACCGCAATTTCTTTAAAGCGAGCCCCGACAAGTTCGTTCTTGTTGAGACAGTAGATGACGTCGTTCGCGCCAAGAAGGAAAGTAAGTTAGCAGTTGTCTTCCATTTCCAGGGCACCAACCCTTGTGAAGGCGATCCCAACATGATCGAACTGTACTACAAGCTCGGCATTAGGCACATGCTGCTTGTCACCAATATGAAGAACGTCATTGGTGATGGCTGTAAGGAACGTACGGACGGTGGATTGACGCGACTTGGCGTTACCTTCATTGAGGAGATGAATCGGGTCGGCATGATCAGCGATGGCAGCCATACCGGTTACCGCACGACTATGGACATGTTCGAGGTGACGAAAGTTCCAGCAGTCTTTAGCCATGCAAATCCGCGAGGCGTTTTTGATCATCCCCGCAATATCACCGACGATCAGATCAAGGCATGCGCGAAAACAGGTGGCGTGATCGGTATCAACGGTGTTGGCGTTTTTCTCGGCAAGAACGATAATTCGACGGAGACGTTTCTAGAGCATCTCAATTACGTGGCAGAACTTGTCGGGCCCGAGCACGTTGGCCTTGCGACCGATACCATGTATGACCCAGCGAGTTCGTCGCCGACGACACGCCATCCGCCTCATCCCGGAGACGTTCCTTGGTCGGACATTAAGTATCTTGAGCCTGAGCAGTTCCCTGAGATTACCGACGGACTGGTCAAGCTTGGCTATTCGGAAGCCGATATTCGCGGCATCCTTGGCGAAAACTGGCTCAGGGTCGCACGTGCTGTTTGGAAGTAGCGTCCAGACTGCAAGGTGGCGGGAGAGATTGATTAAATAAGAAACGGGTTGTCGTTGATTTCACCGAACCACTTTGTGCCTTCGAACCAATAGGCGCGGCGGTCAGCGAGCCAACCATCGTCGGTGCGTAAAAAAATCCAGTTGTTGTAGAAGTTAAGGGAGTCTGGATCGCCTTTGTTGATCTCGAATGCGGCGTGATAGGTTTTGAGATTTTGCAGCGCTGGGGGCTGATAGAGAATATCGGGATGTTGCGCTGTGATGAAGCGGGGCTTTGGCTCAAGAGTCATGACCGCGTGCGCTTTTCCGCTCAGCGTTGCCCAAAATCCATCGGCGTCATCGTCAAACCGATAGCATCGGGCCAATGGAAAATAGTGCTCTCTGATTGATTCGGTATCGAACCCGCGTCACGCAATGAAGGCTTCGGGCTTGTTGAGGTCGTCGACGCTTCTCACCTCCGGTAGCAGCTGTCGATTGACCGCAATCCCGAGTACATAGCTGTTGTACGGTTGCGTGCAGTTAACCTGGAGGTTGCGCGCGGGTGTAATTCCCAACCCCGAAATTATGATGTCGAAGTCACCGGCCTGGAGAGCAGGCACAAGATCTGGATACTCGGTTGGCGTAAATTCAACCTTAACGCCCATATCGTCCGCAAGGCGTCGCGCAACATCAATTTCGAAACCGATAAACTCGCCGCCCTTGTTACGCATTGCCCAAGGGACAATCGATGTCATCCCGACGTAAAGAGTGCCGCGGCGAATAATTTTCTCAAGCATAAATTTCTCCTGGCGGGGCTGATGATCTGTCGTCGCAACCATAGAATTTCGCTAGTCGAATTCTGGAAATGGTGAGGCGTAGGATGCCTGTTTTGACATTGCTTGGAACGCATTTTTGCCTAATTCAAGCGCCATAAAATATGGATCTGAGTACGGCGACTGAAATTTTTTCGCTGATTCCGTGGCAAATCCGAAACTTTCGTAATACTCCGGTTCGCCGAGAACAAACACCGCTTGCCAGCCCGCAGATCTGGCGCACTGGAGCCCCTGTTGGATCAATCGCGTACCGATACCAGATTTTTGTCTGTGCGGCGAAACGGCAACAGGCCCTAAGCCAAGTGTATTTGAAGGCGCCGTCATGCGCAGAAACAAGACATGCTCGAGAATTTTGCCATCCTCCTCAGCAACCAGTGAAATGACCGAATCGTTGTTCAGCCGCAGCTTGGCCACTAGTTCCGCTTCGGCGTTTTGACCAAATGCATCCTTCACCAAGTCGTATATGGCGTTGATGTCGTCGACATCTTCATCACGAATATTCAACGGAAACCTATGGCTGCTCGATCTGCATTGGCGTAATGGGACGATTCAACGTCATTTAGACTAGCCTCCACCGCCAGGAACAGTGATGGCGCGCCGGAATTCAGTAATCGACGCCTCGGAAAAATCAGACTCTGGCGCCGCCTCGAATTCAAAATTGTCAAAGTCATCAACGCCTCTGACAAGTGTCGCCGAGTCAGTTCGTTTTGGATTGTGTGCTGTTGTCGGCATGTAGCTGATCGAGACGCCAAGACGGTCGGTGTCTGAACGGTTTGGTCCGGAGCCGTGCACCGTGCGGTGGTGATGTAGGGATGCTTCGCCGGCGTCCAGTATGAGGTCGACAAACTCGCCCTCGGTGGCATCAAGGCTGGCTTGCGTGCCCTCGAGCAATACATTCTGGCCATCGTCGGACGGTGACAGCGGAAGCACACCGTCTAGGTGCGAGTGCGGTAGCACACGAAGGCAGCCGTTTTCCTTGGTTGTCGGCTTGAGGGCAAGCCATAGATGGATAATATCGCTATGGGGTTCTATGAAGTTTATCGCGGCATCCTGGTGATGGCCGACGTAGCCTACACTGTTGGCGGATTTGGCAAAGAATGCTGTCGACCAACACAGGATGTTTGGACCAATAAACCCCTCGATAACGTCTAGAATGCGCGGATCGCGCACGACGTTCGCTAACCACTTCGCTAACAGATGCGTTTTGAACCGCTGCTCAGTGCCGAATATCTCGACGGCTTTTTCTTGGAACTGGGCGTAGGATTGATACAATTCATGCGCCTCAGCACGATCGTAGAGTCGAAGTGGGGCATAATACCCTTCCTCACGAAACGCCGTGATGATCGTTGGCGTTGAGATTTTTCCCATCGGCGTCCTCCAAATTTCCGACAGCTACGTCGCCTCAGCTGATCTGATATCTGCGGTACGTTTTTAATACAGTCCCAAGAAATCACTGCTGCGCGCTTGCCACTTAATAGCCTTTATTTGCGATCTCTAGTATCTCCTGGGCACTGAGGCCACCAAACCCCAGCTTTTCCAACGTGAGACCTTCCTTCCAATAGTCGGATTCATTGGAAATTGAGGACAGAACAATCATGGAATCGGCGGCTGGTGTTGGCACGTCTAGAAGATCGCCAAAGCCGGCAATTGGAACCAGGCCGTAGGGAACGTCTTCCGACACATAGCGGTGCTGCAAGCTCGGTGGTGCGGTTTCGCAGGGGTCGTTCACCCACTCCACGTCCTTCATCCGATCGATGTAGGGGGCGGCTGGCATTGGCGTGAATCCGAGTTTTGCGGAGATCGTGTCACGCTCAGCGGCGATCGCGTCTATGACGCCACCGATGGACCGTGTTGCGCCATCTCGATAAAACATGAAGTCCCCATTCGTATGTTCGATCCAACCGGCATTCATGATGACCATTGGCGCATGGACAATGAAGTTTCCGTTGTTCAGGCTCGTTTCGAGAACGTTGGTGGCCGACTTCACTTGCGGATAGAGGCTTGCGACCAATTCACGAACCGAATCGGTCTCTTTCGCTGGAATGGCTGCAATCTGGAAACTTTTCCGCTCCGCGATGACGCGGACTTTTCCCGGTCCCAACCATGGCTCGGCAACGCGGCAGACATGCACGCACTGGCTGGTTTCAGCGACCGTAATGCGCTTCGTTGATCCTCTTTGTTTGAGGAGCCTTGATAGCCGAAGCGCACCCCAACATCCGGGAATGGTAACCACGGTTTGGCCATCTTGCAGACAATCAGCCAGCGCTTCGTAGAACGTCATATGGCCATATGCAGGAACCGCAAGAAATACAATCTCGACACCGTCGATTGCATCAGCGATTGAGGTTGTCACTTTGTTGAGTGGTGCGTGTCCAGTTTTGCCGGTGGAGCCCGTTGAGCCATATTTTTCGATGGCCCCGGTCTTCATGACATGGGCAATACTGCTCTCAAACTCCGGTAGGTCGCATAGATTGACCGATGCGCCCTCAAGCACGAGGTCAGCCGCCATAGTCTGGGCACTGTTTCCACCGCCTAGCACTGCGATCTTCATTGTGTCGGCCACGCATTCACCCTTAGTCGGTTAATTTGATGTTCGGCAGTTTGCCATATCTATGCGGCGTTCAGCACACGAATTGGCAGGCCGTCGAGAAAGGCCAGTATGTTTTCTACCGCACCACCGTACATCACCGATAATCCGTCTTCGGTGAGTCCGCCGGCATGCGGGACGAGCACGGTATTATCGAGGCCCCGCAGTGGATGGTCGATGGGCAGGGGCTCTTCGTCGTAAACGTCGAGACCGGCGCCGGCGATTTTGCCGCTCTTCAACGCGTCGATCATCGCCGCCTCGTTGACGATCGGTCCGCGCGCAGTGTTGACGAGATATGCCGTTGGTTTCATCAAATTGAACTCGCGTGTGCCAATGAGATCTTTCATTTCCGGGCTGAGAAACAGATGGATGCTGACAATATCTGACGTCCTTAGCAAATCATCCATGTCGACGCGTCGCGCACCGTGAGCTTGCGCTTCCTCATTCGTCAGGT
>Ga0302135_10000367_pt1 | contig 27445 bp, 24 predicted proteins | sample CBN3_surface_MG_FD_203119 | JGI IMG/M metagenome (GOLD analysis project Ga0302135, IMG submission 203119) | Marine microbial communities from Western Arctic Ocean, Canada - CBN3_32.1 | ecosystem: Environmental > Aquatic > Marine > Oceanic | place: Canada: Western Arctic Ocean | collected...
TTTGGCTACAAATAGAACGGTTGTTGGTACTTGTGGTCATACACCGACTAGCCGAAACCCCTGTATTCATAGGCTTTCTTTGCACACCCGGAGGGACTTGAACCCCCAACCTTCTGATCCGTAATCAGATGCTCTATCCAATTGAGCTACGGGTGCGTGAGGCCGACATTTTAGACGCATGCTGAGGTATTCGACCAACTCGGGTTGATCCGGTTCACGGGATGCTTAGACGCTTGCACCAAGTCCGGTTGTGTGGCGTCCCTATATACGCTTGTCTTGGCCCGATTTGGAGGAAACGCAGATGTCAATGGATACGCTCGCTGAGGAGTATTGGGTACTGGGGCTGGAAGCATCTCCGATGATGGCAACTCTTTATGGGCTGCCGGGTCATGACGACAAGATGGGTGACCCATCGGTCGAATTCGAGATGCTCTTAGATACGAAACTTAGGGATCTCTCAACTCGGGTCGAGGCAACGACTCCTAACGAGACACAAGACAAGATCACCAGGCAGATGCTGCTTGAAGTCATTAAGAACGACCTGAACGAAACGAAGTTCGACACCACCGGCATGATGGTGAGCCCTCTCACGGGCCCCCACTCGGGTCTACTGCGGGTCGCTGCTCAAGTTACGGCCTCTTCGGCCGAGCAGGCCGCCGATTTCCTGACTCGTTACCGCAAGGTAGGGGATTGGCTTGGTACCTTTGCAGCTCGCCATGTGGCATCGGTCAAGAAAGGTCGGACTCACACGGCCGTCAACGTCCAGCATGTGCTGGATCAGGTGGATGGGTATCTAGCTTCTGCTCTGGAGTCAGACCCGTTTGTCAATACTGCACTTCGTTTTGAGTGGGATGGTGAGGATGAGTGGCGCGCTGAGTTGGAAGATGTTGTCACGACAGTCGTTCGTCCGGCGATGAAGGCTTATCGAGATCGGCTTGAAGCCGAAGCCCTCCCGTCAGCGCGGGGAGATCACGAGCCTGGTCTTCTTCACGTCCCAGATGGGGTGGAAAACTACGCGGCACTATTGGCGCAACACACAACTACCGACCTTACAGCGGATCAGATTCACGAGATCGGTCTCGAGATGATGAAGAAGCTTCGCCTGGAGTTTGGGCAGATCGGGGAAGCGGCTCTTGGCCTTAGCGATGCCGCGGAAGTAATCGACCGACTCCGAAGTGATCGTACGTTGAAATTCGAGTCTGCTGAAGAGATGGTGGCCACCGCTCAGGGCGCGATCCTTAGAGCAGAAGCGGCTGTGCCCAACTGGTTCAATGTGTACCCCGAAGCCAAGTGCGCTGTTCAAGAGGTGGAACCTGAACTGGCTCCTTCAATGCCTCCCGCCTATTACATGCCGCCGAGTCAGGACGGTACTCGCGGCGGAACCTTCTTCATCAACACCTACCTCCCTGAGACCCGAGGCACGTTCGATGCAGAGGCGATCGCTTTCCATGAAGCGGTTCCTGGGCATCACTTCGATCGGTCGGTCTCAGGCGAGCTAACGGATATTCCTATGTTCCGGAAACTGGGCATCGTTACCGTGTTCACCGAGGGATGGGGCCTGTATTCGGAGCGTCTTGCCGACGAGATGGGGCTGTACTCGTCCGAGGTCGCTCGCCTGGGCATGGTGTCGGCTGATGCCTGGCGTGCTGGAAGACTGGTGGTCGACACTGGCATCCACGCCAAGGGATGGACGCGCCAACAGGCCATCGACTACCTCGTCGCCAATGTTCCTATCGCTGAAGGAGTAATTGCGCAAGAGGTTGATCGCTACATATCTATGCCTGGACAAGCTGTGAGTTACATGGTTGGCCGCCGGGCCTTGGACGCTCAACGCAAGCGAGCCGAGGATTCGCTGGGCGACGACTTCGACATCAAGCACTTCCATGACATAGCGCTCACAAACGGAGCCGTGCCGCTCAGGATCTTCGAAGATCTCGTCAGTTATTGGATAGGTGCCTGACAACAGGAACACTCTCTGTCATACGGATATCTCAAGTAGCCTTATCGGGTGGCCGACAACTGTCGTTATGACCGAACCTGAAGCGTTTGAGAGCGAGCACTCTCTGAGAAGCGGCTGGAGCGCGCCTGACCCGCGGTCTGTCTCTCTCCCCACCGGTGTCGAAGCGATGCTTGAGGACCATCTCAACAAGCTTCGATCTGCTGTCCCTGAGATGTTTGGGGCGATGGTCAGCACAACTGAGGGTGTTGCCATAGCGAACAACTTCCCGGAACTCAGCTCCCCGATCGTGGCGGCTATGTGTGCGGAAATCATCCGAGTCGGTGTTCATGTCACCGGATCAACCGGCCTCGGCGAGCCTCGAGAGCTCGTGATTAGAGCCCATAAAGGCTATATGGCTGTGTTCGCCGCTGGCCACTCGACGGTCCTGTGCGTTTCAGGTCCGCCAAACTTGAACTTGGGTCTTCTCGGCATCGAAGCCCGTAGAGCCGCAGCCAGAATCGGCAAAGTCTTAGATTTCGGCCTGTAAGCCACTGCTAGCCCGCGTCCCCGTCAGCTAACGCCAGCCCCTTTCAAACACCCGCGTTGGCATCAGCGTCAGCTAACCCCAACCTCTTCACCTCTCGAGATTGGTGGTTCTCTCGGATTGCCCCATCCGTCTGCTTCGCAGCCACCTTCCCCGACATGCGGGTAAGGACGCGCGACTGACTCACAGGATGAGAACTTGCGCTTCTAGATCGGCGATCTTGTCCGTAGCGGCGCCTAATTTGGCGGTTAATACGCCGACCTGCTGGGTGGCGGCCTCGAGCTTGTTTCCTTCGGCATCGACCTTTGGGCCGCTGGCGAGGGCATCGGCAAGTTTTCGTTCTAGCTCTGCTGATCGACCTCGCGCCGAGTCGAGTTCGGAATGGAGTTGGCCTATTTCTCCGAGCTTTCCTTTGAGTTCGGCAACTTCTACGGCCGCCTCGGCCAGTTCCTCTATTGCCTTCGAAGCGGTAACTTCCTCCTTGGCAGCGGTAACTTGATTCTCGAGCTCCCTGTGCGAAGCGAGCCAACGTAGACCCTCTTCTTCCTGCGAAGTCACGGTTGCCTCCAGTTCGGCAATCTTGTCGAGGGAGGCAGTATCTTCGGGAGCTGCCTCCCTATCAGAAGCGGGTGTTCGGCGGCCGGCTCTGGACTTGACCCCGAAGGCAAGGCCAACAGCAAGGGCTACGCCTATGAGAAGGCTGTTTTCCACTATTGCGTACAACGTGCTGCTCATGAGAGCGCTCCTTATCGATGGACCCTGAGTTCGCTCATAGCGGAGCGGCGTCATGGACTGATTGCAAGTTAGCAGCGATTGGTTTCAGGAGTCTGCTGGCATGAGGCGCTTTCTCCTGTACGCTATGAGCCGGAGGATCCTCAGCTGTGAGCCACAAAGCACCGGAAAGACGACTTAGCCACCGCATTAGTTATCGGTCGGTTCGCGACATCAAGGAGCTGGATCGCCGAGGTCGACTGGGCGATGGTCCCCGACCCTTGAACCTAGCAAGTGCGGCCTTCTTGGCAATGGTGGTCTTGGGGTTCGGCATGTTTTACGTCGGCCGTTCAAATCTTCCTTCTTTCGTTCTCACCGCAGCCGTTATCGGGATGCTGGGGATTTCAGCCGCAGTGTGGGCCGGCATGTCGGCCAGTCAATATCAGTCGTTGTTGCAGCTCGATGATGCGCGGAGGCAACTGTTGGCAATCTACGCTGAGCTCGACCAAGAACGCGATCTGTTCAGAACGCAGCGTCATGATGCGAACGCTGTGATCGCCGGTATGGGAGCCGCTTTCTACGCGCTGGATCCACAAGGGTCGTCGCCTGAGGTCGTCAAAGCACTTAACTCTCAATTGGTGCACTTGCGAGGAATCCTGAGCGCCCAGATCCCGGACCTTGACTCGTACAACTCATCTCGCTTGGTTGGTCCCCTTGAGGGGTTCATAGCGCTCAAGGGTGCAGCAGTGGATGTGGATTTGCCAGAGGATCTGATGCTTGCTGGGAGTCAATCCCAAACATCCCGCATCCTTCAGAACCTGTTGGACAATGCGTTCAAGTACGGCAAGGGGAGCGGCACCAACGTAAGTTGGGAGACGGACGGTGGCGAGTTCGTATTTATTCATGTGGTTGACACGGGACCAGGAGTTGATCTGACCGTCAGTGATGTTATCTTCGACGAAGGTGCAAGAAGTCCATCAAACCATGAGGGTCTAGGTCTCGGCTTGGCGATCTCACGCAGATTGGCCGAGGCGCAGGGCGGCGCTCTCTGGTACGAGCCTAGAGACAACGGCGGATCCAAGTTTGTCCTTAAACTACGGATTTCTGCGAGCGGAGCACCAACATGAAAAGCAACGGGAGAGTGTTGGTCATCGATGACCACACGCTCGTCACACAGGGTCTTCGCCTGGGCCTAGAAACAGAAGGGTTCACCGTGGAGACTTCTGACGGGCACGATGCCGCGGCGGTAGAAAAACTGGTGAGGGACTTCAAGCCCAAGATGGTGTTGCTCGATCTCAACTTGGAAGATGGCCAAGACGGGTTGACCTACGTACCGATGCTCCTTGAGCAGGAGTGCCTTGTTGTGGTCCTATCGGGCGAGACCAGGCCAGAGGTGCTGGCGAAGACCATCGAGGCTGGTGTTCACGACATTCTTGGTAAGGCGATCCCGTTCCCTAAGTTGGTTCGAGAGGTTATAGCTCTCCAACAGGGGGATGATTCGAGAGCTCTCCTCCGACGACGACAAGTGATGCGTGATGCGCAACAAGGCTTCAGGCTTGCGAGTGCGAGGCTGAAGCCTTTCGCCATGTTGACTAGGCGAGAAGCAGCGGTGTTGACCGCCATGATTGACGGGCAACAAGCAGCGCAGATCGCCGAAGAATCCTTCGTGTCGTTGTCGACCATCAGATCCCAGATCCGTTCCATTCTCTCGAAGACTGGAGTGAGTTCCCAGCTGGCAGTGGTAGCGATGGCTCTAAAGGCCGGTTGGAAGGACGAGCCTCTGCCTGGGTTCTCATCCTGCTTCCCATTGCAATTGGTGGCTACATCACTGCCACCAACCCGCAGTACATGGAACCGCTCTTCACAACCACCGTCGGTCGAATCCTGATAGCGGCAGCTGCAATCCTCATGACCATCGGAGCTCTGGTGATTCGCAAAATGGTGGATCTTAAGTACTAATGGATACTTCACTCGTCCTCGCATCAGCACTTGTAGCGTTCTCCTTGGCGTCCGTCGTTCTTATTTTGACCTCTGGTCGGAAGACCTCGGATCGCGTCGTGTCGCGCCGCGAAAGCGATTACCGCACGATAGAGCTTGCTCCGAGTCTGGGAGCGAGGGCGGGCCGTCCGATGCTCCGTTGGTTGGCTAGGAGAGCTAGAAGGATCACCCCAGCGGGAGTGGTTTACGGGCTTGACTTAAAGCTGATTCGAGCCGGTATGGCTGAGCGATTCCCGCTCGAGCGTCTACTCGCCGTGAAGTTTGGAGTATTTGGGTTGAGTGTCATGGGAGCGATTTGGCTCTGGCTACAGGGGTACAGACTTGGCGCGTTGACTGCGGTGGTAGCGGGTTACTTCATTATCGATCTTTGGATCGCGAGTAAAGCGAGCGAGCGAGCGAAGACGATCACTCACGAGATTCCTGACATCATCGATCAGCTGACCATCAGTGTCGAATCAGGTTTGGCGTTTGAGGGAGCGCTCTCCCGTATTTCACAGCACGAAGGTGAATTGCCGGCTGAGTTCGCAAGGACCCTCAACCAGATTCAACTTGGTGTGCCAAGGTCGGAAGCCCTCAGGAATATGGTGGAACGTACTGGTGTCCAGGATCTGAGATGGTTCGTTGCTTCCATGGTGCACGCCGAGAGCTTCGGTATCCCCATCGGTAAGGTGCTCCGAACGCAGTCAGAGGAGTTTCGAGAGAAGCGCAGGATGCGGGCTCAGGAACGTGCTCAACGTCTGCCTGTACTTATCATCTTCCCGCTCGTTCTATTTGTCTTCCCTGCACTATTCGTTGTGCTTTTGGCTCCTGCCCTCCTTAACATTTTCGAGGCGTTCGCAGCCCAGTAGAAGCTGGATACCTGAGCGCACAGGTCAACTATCCTTGTCCCATCAGGAGAGGTGGCCGAGCGGCCGAAGGCGTTCGCCTGCTAAGCGAATAGGGGGTGTTTAGCCCCCTCGAGGGTTCAAATCCCTCCCTCTCCGCAAAATGAGGTGGGCCCTATTTTTGGGGCCCACCTCATTTCTACGGACTTGGAGGATTTGAACCGACCCACGAAGTGGCGAGTAGAGGAGCGTAGCGAAGATCTCCCTCCCTGTTCTCAGTTCTGAGTGATCAGGAACTTCTAGGGCGCTTCCTCCCCTGCGGAGCGGGGAAGGTGCCTGCGGGGCGGATGGGGCGACCTGAGGGAACCACCAGTCTCGAGTTGGAAGGGAGTTGGGGTTGGGTGATGCGGACGCGGATTCAGCTAAGATCTGAATCTCTTATCTCCGAAGGTTGGGGTCCTCTTGGCGCACTCTCGACCTCACCGTGAATACTGAGTCGCCTGAGAGGACGCCACCTCTTGCGAACAGGCGGCCGGACTGCCAATTGGAAAGGCCCAGCTCGGGGCGGTTGAGAGCGTACTGGCCGTCAACCCACCGTGTGAACCCATTGCCTACGAACGGGGCGTCGATGAGATTGAAGAACGAGTCATGGGCTTTGGCCGATTCGCTGATGAGAGACGCAGCGAATCGAGGCGATTGGGTATTGAAGTAGCCAACCGCCTCCTCGACACTTTCTACGATGACCAGCGTGACCTCTGGCGACTCTTCCCACTCCCATTCCAGACCTAGCTGGTCATCGCCGATGACGGATGCAGCGGGCTCCCGAACGGATCCACCGGCTCTCAAGATGGTGATCTTGTCGTCGAACAGATGAGCAGGTACGTATTCGACGCTACTGGCGGCAACGTGCAGCTTGGGGAGGGCGTTTCTCTCGGCGGCCGCCCGGGCGATAGCCTCAAGGAAGACCGGCACCAACTCGTCAGCTCTATCGCTGATGATGCAGCAGGTGTTGAGCGTATTGCAGACTTTACGGTCGAGGGAGAACTGGACGGCCTTCGAGAAGCGCTCAACGTCGGCCGTTTCATCAGCGATTATCCACGATCCACCGGTTCCATGCAGGCTGACCGGGTTGCCGGACTGCTGAGCGACAGCGCCTAGTTGAGAGACCGCGGCGCCCGAGCCTCGACCTACGGCCAACGCCAATCGAGAGTCTGAGAACAGGGCCCACGCAGCGGCATGGGAGGGGTCGTCGACAAGTGATACCGCCCCTGGAGGTAGCCCAGATGCTTGGAGGGAAGGGTCGAGCGCGTGAGTGACGATGGCGCGGGCTGTGCCTAGGGCGTCTGATCCGATTCGAAAGACAACGGTGTTTCCGGCTCGCAAGACACTCGTAGCGTCGGCAAAGACGTTGGGCCGCCCTTCAAATACAAAGCCCACAACTCCTAGACCCGCGACCACTTGATCGAGGACCCACCCTTCATGTTGGATAGTCTGGCTAACGGACCCTCGTAGGGATGGTTGGTCTCGCCAACCTCTAAGCCCTGCAATCATGTCGGCTTGCATCTGATCAGTGAGGATCAGTCGAGTGACCGATCGCCTTTTCGCTTTGGCAGCCTCTACATCCGCTGCGTTGGCTGTTGCGATGTGTGAAAAGGTAGGCCCATCTTCGAGCTTATTGGCGAAAGCCTCGTAGAAGGTTGAGATCTGATCGTCAGTAACACTTCCCATGTCGAGAAACGCGCTGTAGGCAAGATCGACCGCAGTCTTCGCTTGAGCGAAAGCAGCCGAAGGGATGTGTAACAAGGCTCCGCTGTCCTGAACCACTATCAGGCGGTCCCCAGCCTGAAAAGCAGCGGCTAGGTCCTCGCTGACCGTCGCGACCTTGTTGCCGTCGTAGATGAGCGGTGTGCCAGCGGTGAGGGAAGTAAGCATGGCGCAAATCTACCAGCACGTTTGGAACGCGCCAGCTGAAACCTACCTACCGATAGCCTGGCGGAGCAGCACGAACGCAGCGGAGAACCACACGGTGAGGATCATGAGGCGATCCCATCCCGAGCTAGTCTGGGGTACAAACTTGCGGAGGACCCAGCTGGCAGGAATGGCGAACGGGGTTACTATGAAGACTCCAGCGATCGCAACTGCCCGAGTAATGTTGACGATGTACTCAAAAGGGCCCTCCAAGGTGTTGGCAACAGCCACGAGGGCGGACGCTGCCCAGAAACCCCCGATACACACCAGCAGCAGGGCGACGCCTCGGGCGATCACTAGGTTGATCTCCGGTGAGTCGAGGGACTGAGCTCGGAGTGGTCCCTCCGCCGCAATGCCAAGCATGAACAGCCCAACTACTGCGATAACCAATCCGGTCGCGAGCGTTCCTCCGGTTGTGTTCGTGAGGCCGAGTTGAACAATGTCGAAGCCGTCGAGAAGCACAACAATGGAGAGCGAAACAATGGCGGTACCGAGCACTGTGAGGTACATGTCGGCCATCACAGCGAGCTGACGAAACACTACGCGCGCTATCTCCAGTGCTGTTGCCATCGGGTTTTGGGGTTGAGGTTCAGCCTGCAACATCTCGGTCATAAATTAGGGGGTTCCTGACGACAACGCATCCCAATACAGCTCGATAGGGTGCCTGATCTCGATCTCTTCACTGCAATAGCTTCGCAACTGCATCTCACAGCCTGGGTTGGCTGAAGAGACAATAGATACATCGCTCTCATCTACTTGACGTGCTTTGGTCTCTCCTAGTTCCCGTGAGAGTGAAGGCTGTCGAACGGAGTACATACCAGCAGCCCCGCAACAGGTCCCTGAAGAGTCGATCTCGACGACCTCAAAACCGGCTGCATCAAGAATGATACGTGGTTCGGAGATGATGCCTTGGCCATGCCGATGGTGACAGGGGTCCTGCACACCTACTCGGTCGCTGCGAATGTCTAGTCGAGGGAGGTCGCCGTTCTCAATCGCTGTTGCAACTAGGGAGACGACGTCGACAACCTTGGCGGAGAAAACCCCTCCGTCCCCAAGCCACTCGCCGTAGTCGGCCATATGCGCTGAGCAGCCGGCTGCGTTAATGACGATTGCTTCGGCATCGGCAAACGCTAACTGGTTCGCCTGAGCAAGCCGGTGGGCGTCATCAGCGTTCCCTTCGTGGGCTGCGAGGGCGCCGCAACAGCTTTGCTTCGGGGGGATGACCACCCGATATCCAGCAGCTTGCAGCACACCGATGGTGGCTACGTGGACGTCTGTGAACCAGGCGTTCATGACGCAGCCCTTAAGCAGAGCCACCTCGCCGAGTGCGGGCTCATCTGATGGGGTGAGGGGCAGGCTGTTGCTACCAAACGACAGGAGCCGAAGGCCACTGAAGGGCTGCCGTAGAGGCTTTGGAAGTACCCAGGAAAGGTTGAAACGTTGGATGAGTGCGGCCCCCCTTGTAGCGAACCCAAGGAGAGTGGGGTTAGTGATCGCTCTCCCAACAGCCCAATGACGAAAGCGCCTTCGGGCACCGGGGACTTGGGCGGCGATTTCGGAACGTGCTCGCTCGAGGATCTGGCCGTAGGGAACCGATGACGGGCAGGCCGGCTCACAGGCCCGACATCCCAGACAGGTGTCGAGCACACTTTCTAGATTGACACCTGATTCGGGGACCCCGTTGTCGATAGCAAGGATCGCAGACAGCCTGCCTCTTGGGGAGTAGTCCTCGCGGCCGGTCAGTTGAAACGTGGGACACGCCGGAAGGCAGAGCCCACATTGGATGCACAGGCTCTGTCCCTGTGGAGGGTGCTCGGTGACCCACTGCACGTTATCTATCCCCCGGGTGGCGACCGGCGTTGAGGATGCGGGCGGGGTCGAAGCTGGCTCTGATCTGGGCTTGCATGGCTGATCCTGGCGGCGTTGCACCCCATGCATCTATGGAATAGTGGACACCCCCGGTTCGGTTAGTGACGATCAGTGATCCACCACAACTGGCTGCCCACGCTCGGAGTTCCCGTACCTGTTCGGGTGTCATTGGGGATTCAAAGCTGACTTCTCCGACCAGGTGTTGCGCGATGAATGGTTGACCCTCCGGTAACCGCTCGATAGCTTCAGGGAGTAGGTCAGGAGGCGTTCGTAGAGACCAGGCGGGTTCCGTCCCCGGGAGCATCGGCCAACGGTGACCGGTGGAAAGCGGTCCACCAAGGGCGGATGCTTGGGCCTGAAGCTCTTGCACCGTCCCGCTGAGGTAGATGATCGATTCCGTGGCGGTCTGGAGGACCGCTGTTGGTCGGTAGGCAGCTGTGCCGGCGAGCCACGGATCTGCAACGGCGACCATTCCCTTGGCTGATGGTGTAGGCCAGAGTTTAAAGGCCACCTGGGCGATGACGCCAAGACCTCCCAGTGAGCCGGTCGCGAGCCTCATCAGGTCATACCCCGAGACGTTCTTGACGACTTTGCCTCCGGCCTTGACAATACGGCCATCGCCGGTGATCAGGGTGATTCCGAGAACATGATCTCGGGGTGGTCCCATCCTGAGGCGGTTATAACCTGCCGCGCCGCTTGCCAGGATTCCGCCGACTGTCGCCGTGGGTGTGTGCTCCGGGAGGATTGCTGATTGTCCGTGCAGATGCTCGTTGATCCGTTGGACCGTGACTCCTCCTTGGGTGACCAGCGTGAGGTCGTCAGCGTGCCATTCGATGATTCGGGAGAGTCGACTTGTCGACAGGATCACCGACGGTTCCACGCGACCACCGATGCCCTGGTGATTCCCTCCTCCCCAGATCAGCACGGGTAGCCGGTCCGTAGAGCACGCCTCGAGGACGAGCGCCATCTCCTCAAGGGAGGACGGAGCAACGGTCACCTCAGCGGGTGGGATGTGCTCGATGGGAGCGATGGCGTGGTCTGAAATGGTTGTACTGATCGTCCGTTGGTTACTCATACCCAGGCCCCCCTCGGTACGGCTTGTCCGAAGTCAGCGCAACGAGCGCCCGATGGCAGGACCTTATCTGGGTTCATGACGCCGTTCGGGTCAAGCACCTCTTGGAGCCTCGCCTGTGCATCGAGATCGACAGCCGAGAACGTGAGGTGCATGAAGTCACGCTTCTCAGAGCCGATGCCGTGTTCACCCGAGAGAGCGCCTCCTGCCGATACACAGGCAGCCACGATGTCCTTCGAAGCTGCTTGTACTCGTTCCATAACGCCGGGTTCTGACAAATCGAACCCGAGAATCGGATGAAGGTTTCCGTCACCGGCATGAAAGACGTTCATCATGATGAGGTCGTATTGCTCGCCGATCCTGTAGATCTCTTCCATGACATCGACGAGCCTGTGCCGGGGCACCACAATGTCATGTAGGTAGAAGTCCGGGGCAAGCTGTGCAACCGCTCCAAAGGCGGCCTTGCGCCCTCGCCAGAACTCCTCCCGTTCCAATTCGTCTCTTGCTAGGCGGATCTCGATGGCGCCTTCAGCGGCTGCGACGGCCTTGATAGTCTCCGAGTCAGCCGTAACTCCGGAGGGGTGTCCAGTCGTCTCTACGAGGAGGAGGGCGGCTGCATCGGTGTTCATTCCAACCTGGACGAAGTTCTCGACCACGCGAACTGTGTTCTTGTCCATCATCTCCAAGGCAGCCGGTACGACTCCCGCGGCGATGATCTTGGTGACGGCGGTGGTGGCATGGGTGACGTCGTCGAAAGCGATGAGGAAGGTAGCGACGGCTGGCGCGTTTTGAGTCAGTCGCACCAAGATCTTCGTGGCGATCCCGAGAGTGCCTTCGGACCCGACGAGCAGTCCCCGGATATCAAGCCCGACAGGATCGGGAGCTTTACCCCCGAAGGTGACGATTTCAGCATCGGCAGTGACGATCTCGAGTCCCAATATGTGGTTCACGGTTGAGCCTTCGGCCAGACAGTGGGGCCCTCCTGCGTTATTGCCCACGTTCCCGCCAATTGTGCACACACTTTGGCTGGAAGGGTCAGGAGCAAAGTGAAGCCCAAAGGGCTTGGTTGCTTGCGATAGCTCGAGGTTGATCACCCCCGGTTGGACCCAGGCGGTCCGGTTGTTCTGATCGATTTCTAGGATGTCGTTCATACGAGTGAGGACAACGCTGATAGCGTCCGACCCAGCCACGGCGCCTCCGGTGAGTCCTGAACCCGCCCCTCTCACCACTACGGCGTGTCCGTATTGGCGAGCGATAGCGACGACCTGGCGGACTTCCTCACTCGTTCGAGGCAGCACTACAACACCCGGCTGGTTCCGGTGCAGCCCAGCGTCCTTGGAAAAGATGAAGCGGTGCAAAGGTGTGGAAAGGACGTGCTCTGAACCGACGGCCTCGCTGAGTTCTAGAAGGATCTCATCCATGTGGCAAGAGTAGCTGTCTCAAGCGTCTCCTTACCCACGGGGTTGAGGGTTTGCGCTTCCTTACCCGATTTCGGGGAAGGTGGGCGCCGAAAGGCGCTCGGATGGGGCGACCCGCGGTAGCCGCCAGTCTCGAGTTGGGAAGGGGCTGGGGTTAGCTGATGCGGACGCGGGTCTTTTTTGGGTGCTGCCGCGAAGCGGCCGCTGCTGCCTACAATCACCCCCGTGCTCGAAGAGCTAGACAAACCCGGTGAAGAGTGTGGAGTGTTCGGTGTGTACGCACCGGGCCGCAACGCAGCCCACCTCACTTACTTTGGACTCTTTGCACTCCAGCATCGTGGGCAAGAGTCCGCCGGAATTTGCGCCTCGGATGGGGAAACGGCCACTGTGTTCAAAGAGATGGGGCTCGTCGCTCAGGTCTTCACCGAGGACACCCTATCGGCCCTGCCTGGGCACTTGGCCATTGGGCACACCCGCTACTCGACAACCGGCTCTTCTGGGTGGAAGAATGCGCAACCGACGTTCCGACAGGTAGACGACCGTTCCATTTCGTGTGCTCACAATGGCAATCTCACGAACACATCTGCCCTGTCAACTGAGCTTGGCCTGACGAAGATTACCGACTCCGAACTGATGGCGGAGATGATCGCGCAGGGCGTTGTCGGCGATGACCCACAGGATTTGGAGCGGTCAGTTATGGAATCCGCCCAGAGGTTTGAAGGTGCATTTTCTCTGGTGATTATGGATCAGCACCACCTCATCGGTCTTCGGGATAACAACGGTTTTAGACCGCTCTGTCTCGGAACGCTTAACGACGGATGGATCCTCGCGTCGGAGACCGCAGCCCTCGATATTGTGGGAGCCACTTTCGTTAGAGAGGTCAAGCCGGGCGAGATGGTGGTGATCGATCAGAACGGGGTTAGATCACTCTGGCCCTTCGAAGAGGAGGCCAGCCCGCGCCTCTGTGTGTTTGAATTCGTCTACTTCGCTCGTCCCGACTCGCGACTCTACGGCCGGGATATCCACGGTGTTCGCCAGCAGATGGGTCGACATTTGGCCGCAGAACAGTCGATTGATGCAGATGTTGTCGTCCCCGTTCCCGAGTCTGGGATCCCGGCTGCGCAAGGGTTCTCGGCGGCCTCAGGCATTCCTTACGCCGATGGCTTAGTCAAGAATCGTTATGTGGGCAGGACCTTCATTGAGCCCACTCAGCTCTTGCGTGACCGTGGCATCAGGCTCAAGCTGAATCCCATTAGATCCACGCTCGAAGGCCAACGAGTGGTCTTGGTGGACGACTCGATTGTCCGTGGCTCCACGACCAAGCAGCTTGTCAAGATGGTCCGAGACGCTGGAGCGAAAGAAGTCCATCTGCGGATATCGTCCCCGCCTTACAAGAACCCCTGTTTCTACGGGATGGACACAACGGACACTTCGAGGTTGCTGGCAGCACGGATGGATGTCCAGGAGATCGAAGAATACTTAGAAGCTGATTCTCTTGGCTATTTGAGCCTTGCAGGGCTGCTGGATGCCACGGGGGTTGCGGACCAAGGGTTCTGTACGGCCTGTTTGTCAGGCGTATACCCGACAGAGGTGCCCTTGGGTCTCGATAAGTTTGTACTGGAACGGGCGTGAGCTCTGCCTATAGGGATGCAGGTGTCGATGTTGCGAGCGCAGAAGTGCTTGTCCACAAGATCAGCGATACGGTAACCAGCACCTGGAGCGATAACGTCGTCGGAGGATTTGGTGGCTTTGCTGCTGGAGTGAGAATCCCAAGCGGGTATACCAACCCGATTCTGATGATGAGCACCGATGGGGTTGGCACGAAGCTCGACATCGCCCGCAGAGCGAATCGGTTCGAGACGGTGGGGTTCGATCTCGTGGCAATGTGCGTCGATGATCTGGCCGCTGTCGGCGCTGAACCCATTTCGTTTGTTGACTACATCGCGGTAGGAGCCCTAGACGTGGAGCGAGAGGCGATTCTTGTGGACTCGATAGCAAGAGCCTGTAGCGCTGCAGGTTGTGCTCTGGTTGGTGGAGAGACAGCCGAACATCCGGGTGTTGTGGACGCTCATCATGTTGACTTGGCCGGAGCGGCGCTGGGAGTTGTGGAGGAGGGTCAGGAACTACGCCCGGATCTGGTGCGGGAGGGAGACGTGCTGATTGGGGTAGGGAGCCCCAATCTGCGTTCCAACGGCTTCAGTTTGGTGAGGCGGATCATCGATGGTGTCGACCTGGCCGAGAAGTTTGGTGATGGAACTCTTGAGGATGCGGTCCTTGCACCGTCTGTGATTTACGCACCCGCAGCGGTGACAGCTGCCCGGCTTGCTGGGGTCCATGGGTTGGTACACGTCACTGGTGGTGGGTTACCTGGCAACGCCCCAAGGGCTCTTCCGTCCGGTCTAGGAGCGGTCATTGAGACCAGCACTTGGCGACCGCCTGCCATCTTCCAGGAACTCATGAGCAGGGGAGATCTGAGCTCAGAAGATGCCTTTGGAACGTTCAACATGGGCGTCGGGTACCTTGCTGTGGTCGCTCCGGATACTGTTAGCGAGGCGATGGATGTGTTCGAGGCTGCTGGTCATTCCGCCTGGCTAGCAGGCCGAGTTGAACGACGGGCAGAACCCTTCACCTTGAAGTAGGTTTCAGGCGAGCTCGGCGGTCTTCCGCTCCACCGTCTCCATCACCAAGATCGATCCAAGAATCAGCAGTACCAGCGCTAGCAGCCAGTCGCCGTAACGAGCGTAGAACGTAGGCTCGGCCTCCCGAAGGTGCACCGTTGCTCGGATCGTGTCTTCCTCAAACAAGCCGGTTACTCGCGTGAGGTGACCGGTTGGGGAGATGATCACGCTCGAGCCGGTGATTGCCGAGTGAATGACGTCGAGCCCGTTCTCAGCTCCCCGCATGGTGCTCATTGCTATGAGTTGGTCTGCGGCCGCCCCGTTCCCATAGCTCGCCTCGTTGGTCGCCACTACTAAGAGATCAGCACCAACCTTGGCGTGTCCTCGGGCGTACCGGCTGAAGGCAGCTTCGTAGGAGATGACTGATCCAATCTGCGCCTGTCCGGCTTGAAGCAGAACTGGCCCGGTGCCGGGAATCATGTCTCGACTGATCTGAACGATGCTCGGCCAACGGTCAAAGAAGTCTCTGAAGGGCACATACTCGCCAAAGGGCACCCCGTGTTGTTTGGCGTACTCCCCGGCCAGGGCGCCTTGCGGGTTGAATAAGATGTTTGAATTGGTGAAGTTTGCCAACCCCACCGGACGATCAGATCCGACCAACAAGAACGCGTCGAGGCGGGTGGCTTCCTCAGAGATGGCGGCAGCCACTTCTGAGCTGACGGCCGGATCGGTAACGAAGCCTGTTGACGACTCGGCCCAAACGACGAGGTCAATGGGTCCGTTGATCTGGGCGGTGAGGTCTAGGTGATTCTGCGTGATGATCTCGCGCTCATTGGGGCAGTGCACCCCTTCTTGACACGGCGTGTTCCCCTGAACGACTGCAACCTCAAAGTCATCGCCTTGCGGGGACGCATCAACGACCATCCCAATCCCAAACGCGAGTAGTAGAACGCCGACCCCGAAACCCAGGAACCGTGTTGACCGTTCCCACACGGCGCTAACAAAGGCTGCAGCCGCTAGAGCGAGCACCGCCGACCACCCACTGGTCCCGATGAGCGAGGCCGCGTTGCGTGCTGGCTGCCATTGGGCAACCGTGTACCCAGGGTCGGGCCACTCAGTGGCGATGATGGGTGCGTATCTCAGGATCAGGAGCCAGCCAAGCCAAGTCACAACCAATCCAGAGAAACGGCCGAGCGTGCTGAGCCTGGTTGCTTTGTGAGCCAAGACTCCCGATAGGCCGAACCCGATCGCAGTCAGGGGTGTTAACGCTATCCACGCGGGGCCAGGCACAGCCCTGAGCCAGATCATGAGTCCGCCAACGTAGACAAGTCCGAAGGCGAATCCCGAGAGAAAAGCGAAGAGTGATGTGCGGCTTCTCCGAACTGCCTCAAAGAACAACATCAGAGCTGGGATGGCAAGCCAACCTTGGTACAAGGGAGCGAACGCGGCCTGCAACAACAGCGCAGCGAGGATAGAGAGCAAGAGTGGGAGCACTACCTGAGTCTACGCCCATAGCGCTTCCTTCCCCACGGAGAGGGTAAGGGGTTGGGGCTAGCTGACGGTGACGCGGGTTTTTGGATGGGTCCTGAAGCTGCGACTGGTCTGGGGTATCTCACCTCAGAGGGTTAAGCGTTTATGTGTGCCCCATCTGGCTCGCGAAGGCCCAAGGTCTGAGGTATTGCGCTTCCTTACCCGTTTACGGGGAAGGTGGCTGCGGAGCAGACGGATGGGGCAGCCCGAGTGAGCCACCAGTATCGAGATGCGAAGGGGTTGGGGTTAACTGACGCTGACGTGGGTGTTCGGAAGTCTCGAGATGGGGAAGGTCAAGCGGTAGGCTCCTCTCATGTCTGAAGTATTCGACAGGGCGTACTACGAGCAGCAGCGACCCAAGCACGGGCTGGCGAAGCTGGTTGACGAGGCGCGGGATCGGTTCATCGAGCGGCTGATTATCAAGCGGGTACCCGGGGGTACGCTTCTCGACGTGGGCTGTGGGATAGGGACGTTTCTGGCACGTATGCAGCACCGGTTCGAAGTGACCGGAACTGAGATCTCGGTAGCGGGTCTCGAGGAAGCGCGGGTCCGGGTACCTAAAGGTGCCTTTGTAGCTGGAGACATTGAGGTGGCTTTACCGGCGGAAGGGCCTTTTGATGTGATCACGGCGATCAACGTCGTAGAACATCTAGCTGACCCTGAACGTGCGACACGGTACCTCGCCGGAGGCCAAGAACCGGGCGGCCTATTGATCGTTCATCTGCCCACCATTGGAAACCGCCTCCAACAGTGGCTGTACGAGGGTTCCTATGACCAGGACATCACCCACATCTATCGTCCTAGCGGCTCGGAGCTAGTGGCGCTGGTCGAGGCCGCGGGATATGAGGGTGTGCTTTCAGCCTATGCCCCGTTCGTTCCAGTAGCCGTGATGTCTCGAGCGCCTATGCACCCCGCATTCCTTGCGGTCTTTGAGCGCCGATAATCGGCTACGATTCTGCCGATGCTTGATGAACTCCTTGAAGACTTTTGGACGTGGTGGGCCGATGTCAAAGATCAGTTCCGCGACGCTATCGCAACTGAATTAGCGACCGATATTCCTGATGAGATCACGCAACGGCTCAAGGCCCTGCACCCGGATCTCACCTGGCAAATCACCCCTGGGATAACGGCTCGTCACTCTCTGAACGTAGCTTCCGGCGGGTCGAGGATGCTCAGACTTATCAGCGGCCGGTGGGCTTTAGGTGCTCCGCCTGCTGACGCCGACTGGGAGTATCACCCGGGCCGCATGCCATTTGATCCGGATGTGATCTCCGTGAGAGGGATTGATGTGGATCCGGCTGACTTGAGGCTTGCCATTGAGATCGACACTCTCTTCGAACGACTTAATTTCACGGTCAGCCATGAAGCCTTCGCCCAGCTCGATTACGAAGAATCCCGGGACGTAACGCTGGACTGGTTGGATGCGGTCCTTGGCGAAGACGAGGTAGAGCGCTGGCTGGGGATGCTCGAAGTGGTGGATTACGTGAATGACGCCGTTGGCTTGGACGCAATCCTGCTGAAGCTCATGGAGGCTAAAGAGGCCTTCACGGGTCAGAGCTGGGAAGACGGCGCCGAGTATTACGACGACGATGTGCATGCCAAAATTAACCGCTCAGCCAAGTGGATCAACAACCTCGGACGGCCCCTATACGCAGAGGTCACCATGGCATCGCTGGCCTCTGACGATCGAGGACTCCCGACGCCACTTGAGGCTCGGCGCCTTGATGAAATCTCCAGACAGCTGCTCGACGGACTAGGAGAATACGCGGCGATGGTGGCTACAGCGACCGGCGACTCTGAACGCACGTTGTACCTGTACCTCGCTCCTGCGGAGAAAGTGGATGAGGCGCTGGCGGCATGGAAAGAGGCCAATGGCAATCGAGAGACCAATGTCGAAATAGCGGTGGACGAACAGTGGGCCAACGCCGAACAGTGGGACTAGGGGGCGATGGTGGCTGCATCTGGGACAACTTGGCTGATTCTGACAACCGCCCACTCCGCTGAAGACGGCCGCCTTCAGCGGCACCTACAACTCATTGAGGGTGTCGGTGCGAAGGGGTCAATCATCGCTGTGAGATCTGGCTCGCCAGTCCAACGAATGTTGACGGCTCCGGTAACCGTTTGGTGTGCGTTGAAGCGTGCGCGCCCCGATGTGGTGGTGTTGCCAGATCCCGAACTCTGGTTGATGGGGCCCTTGATAGCTCGACTTCTTGGCGTTAAGTCGATCATCGATGTGCACGAGGATTACTCGGCTGTCGCTCGACGCCGCGAGTGGATCCCTCGGCCGCTGGCAGCGATGGTGGCTCTTGTGGCTCGCACCGTAGAGGCCATTGGCCGGCGATCGGCGGTGGCCACCGTGGTTGCCGCATCGGACCTGGCTAGAGACGGTGATGTGGTTCTGCTCAATCTGCCGGCCAGTATTCAGGACTCTGAGAAACCAGACTCCGCGTCGCCGCGAATGGTGTATGTCGGTGACGTCACGGCGGATAGGGGCCTGTGGGAGATGTTGGAGACGGTTGCTGACCGCCCGGAGTTCAGGCTCGATGTGGTGGGCCCGGTAGCGGAGTCTCTTCTCACCGAGGCAACCCGTTGGTTAGAGGATCACGACCTGACCGATCGGGTTCAGCTCCACGGCCGCCTGTCCTACAAGGAGTCGTGGGAGCGCGCCGAGGGAGCGAGTGTCGGCTTGGCCCTACTTAGGTCGACGCCCGCGTACGAGGCCGCCACACCGACGAAGATTTGGGAGTATATGGCGCGGGGGATTCCAGTGCTTTCGACGCCGCTCCCACCCGCGAAGCGGCTCCTGGAAATGTCCGAGGCTGGATTGACGGCCGCAACCAGAGGCGAGCGAGCAGACGCTGTGTTAACTCTCTTCGATGCTGGGGCGGAGTTCTCGGCGAAGGGCCGAAGCTACATCGCCAGCCGGGCTGGAGAAACGGCTGAGGCGTTTAGGAACTTGGTAAGCCAACTCCAATTCGAAGATAAGTAATAGCGTCCCACTTTGCCGGGTCCAACCAGGCTCTCCCGTCGTACATAGTGTTGATTCCAGGTAGGTCCGATGGGGCTAGGTTTTGGTACTCCTCATGGTCGGACTGGATGATGGCGCCATCGCAGGACTCGCCGAACGAGTACGGCTTGAAGCCCATGTTCTCGAGCTCTTCATCGCTGTAGAGGGGATCCTGAACTAGCGCTTCGGCGCCGGCAGCTTCAAGGGCAGCAACCGTTGGGAACACGCCGGACACGGCGGTTTCCATCACCCCTCCTCGATACGCGGCACCGAGCACCACGATACGCTTGCCGGTCAGTCCGTTCATGAGAGCTTCCAGCCTGGCAACAACTCGGAGTGGCACTGCCTCATTTACCGCCCTAGCGGTGATCGGTAGCGTCGCCTCGGTATCGACCGAGGTGTAGAACCTGGGATACACCGGGATGCAGTGGCCGCCCACCCATATTCCGGGTTTGAGAATGTGCGAATAGGGTTGGCTGTTGGATGCTTCTATGACGAGGCCTACGTCAACTCCGGTACCCTCGGCGAAGCGAGCGAACTCGTTTGCGAGAGCGATGTTGATGTCGCGGTAGGTGGTGCCTGCAAGCTTCGCCAGCTCCGCAGCTTCTGCCGATCCGAGATCCCAAACACCGTTTGGTCGGTTCAAGTCGGGCCGATCGTCGAACTGCAGCACTCTTTCGTAGAACTCGACGCAACGCTCGGCCGCAGCCTGGCTGGTTCCTCCAACGAGCTTGGGATACTTCGCGAAGTCTGCGAACACTCTTCCGCTGTACACCCGCTCCGGCGAGTGAGCCACCATGAACTCTGTCGCATCGAGACCGGAAAGCTCGGCCAGCATGGGCTCGAATCTGTTGCGGGTCGTTCCGAAGGGCAATGTGGTTTCGTAGATGACCAGCGTTCCCGGCTGTAAACCCTGAGCAATGTCGTGGGTGGCAGCGTCCATCGCTCCGAAGAGGGGCGTGCCGTCGTCGTCGACGAGAAGCGGGACAACCACCACCACAATGTTGGACTGAGCTACTGCTTCGGCAGTACTCGTCCCCACGGTGAGTAGACCAGACTCGAGGGCCTCACCGAGGTATTCATCCAGATGGGCCTCACCTGGAAAGGGGGGATTACCTCCAGCGATTGTGGCGACTGCGCCCGCGTTGATGTCAGCACCGAAGGTCCGGACTCCTGAGCGAGCAAACTGGACAGCTAGTGGTAAACCGATCTTGCCTAGAGCGATAACAGCAGCTTTCACGACCCGCCCCCAATCACGTTTTCAGCGATCTGGAGTGCTGCTAGACCGTCTGCCGCGGTTGCTAGTCCGGTGTCATTGCCGGTCTCAATCATCTCTTTGAACGCGGTGAGTTCGCTCACGAGAGGCTCGGGTTTGCGGATGGCATATCGGAGAATGTCTCCCTCGGAGACCCCTCGCATGCCGGCCAATGAATCCCACTCGGTGGGAATTGAGCTGTTGGAGAAGTAGGTGAGGTCTGACGTCAGCATGTTCGCTTCGAGTGCTCCCTTCTGGCCCACTACGAGGACGGAGCGGCGCTTCACCGGTGTGACCCAGTTCACTTGGATACTGACGGTGATTCCCGACGCAGTTTGTCCGGCGATACTCACTAAGTCTTCGTGTTCCCGCCCCATCTTGTGTGACGTGAAACCGCTGTAATGGTCGAGGGTGCTCCCGGATAGCCACCGCACAATGTCAATGTCGTGGGTGGCTAGGTCTTTGGTGACACCTACGTCCTTGATACGATCGGGGAACGGGCCGATTCTGGTGGTCGAGATGGAAAACACGTTCCCCAAGTGGTCCTCATTCAGCTTCTTCCGAAGCTCGATAAGGGCCGGGTTGAAACGCTCCACGTGCCCGGTGGCGAGGATGAGGCCTGCTTCATCGAATCGAGTGGTCAGAGTGAGCGCTTCGGAACTTGTGGACGCAATCGGCTTTTCGATCAGAGCGTGCACCCCCGCGTCGGCAAGGGCGAGACCGACCTCGAGGTGAGCTTCGGTGGGAACAGCGACGATGGCGGCGTCCACTCCTGCTGCGATGAGGTCGTGATAGTCCGTGAACAATTGGCCGCTGTGAATGACGCCAAAGCGGTCTCCGAGGGCGTCCGCCGCCCCAACGAACTCAACGCCTTCAAGGCTCTGGGAGATGCGAGCGTGATGGCGGCCCATCATGCCGAGCCCAATGACTCCGAATCTGAGTGATGTCACGCCAACGCTCCTAGAACGGTGTCGATAATGAGGTCGAGTTCGTGAGGTTCTAGATCAGGACGGGTGGGGATGGAAACGACTTCCTGCGTGACCAGCTCGGTGATCGGTAGGGGAGCGTGGGCACCGCTCCGGTATGGCTTCTGCTTGTGTGTGCCTTCGGGGTAATAGATTCCGTATCCGATCTGGGCAGCATCCAAAGCGCTCATGATCTGGTCCCGCTGGTTCGATCGGATGGTGTATTGGTGGAACACGTGTTGTGCTCCTGGGGCGGTCGCTGGCGTACCGACACTGCCGTTGAGAGCGCTGGAAAGTACCGCAGCGTTTGCGATGCGTTGGTCCGTCCATGCAGGAAGCTTTGCGAGTTGTATCCGGCCGATTGCTGCTTCCACCTCTGTCATTCGCTCGTTGAGACCAACAACTTTATGCACGTACCGTTCTTCCATTCCCTGACTCCTCAACAAGCGGCACATCCGAGCAAAGGCAGGGTCAGAGGCTGAAATCATTCCGCCCTCGCCAGTCGTCATGTTTTTGGTGGGGTAGAAGGAGAACGCTCCAAAGTTCCCAAAGGATCCCACCGGTTTACCGTTGATGGTTGCTCCGTGGGCTTGGGCAGCGTCCTCGACAACGGCCAGTCCGTACTTGTTCGCGAGTTCCATGATCTCCGGCATCGGGGCCGGGTGCCCGTAGAGGTGTACTGGCATGATGGCCACGGTCTTGTCCGTAATAAGGGGTTCGATCGTCTCTGCGGTCAGGCAATAGTACGTGTCTTCTACGTCAGCAAAGACCGGCGTCGCTCCGGTGATGGCCACAGTATTTGCAGACGCTGCGAAGGTAAATGAGGGGACAATAACTTCGTCACCGGGGCCAACACCAAGGGCCAGAAGGCCTAGATGGAGCGCTGCGGTGCCAGAACCTACCGCAATGCAATCGTCGGTTTCAACATAGGTGGCGAACTCCGATTCGAAGGCTGCCACCTGTGGTCCAGAGGCAAGATAGCCAGAGCGCAAGACCTCAACAACTGCCTGAACTTCTTCCTCCCCGAGGGAGGGACGAGAGAGTGGAATCATGAAAGCTCCTTTAGTTGACCATCTGACTCTTGGTAAAGAACGCCAGTATCGGAATCGACCCAGTCGTCACCTTGTCTAACGCAAGGCTTGCCGGATCTCCCGACCCAACCAACACGTCGGGCTGGCACGCCCACCATGAGTGCGTGAGGCGGAACGTCGCGCGTAACCACGGCCCCGGCAGCGATCATGGACCAGGCTCCAATGCTGAGGCCAGGGATTAACACCGCCCGGGCACCAATGGACGCACCGTCACCAATTGTGGTTCCCTGGGGATCCCAATCATCTCCGGACTTAAGTTCAAGATCCGGAGTCGCAGCACGCGGGAACATGTCATTGGCTAAGACTGCGGCCGGACCGATAAAGACGCCAACTCCGAGGACCGCAGGGGCGTACACGAGTGCGTAGTTCTGAATCTTGGAGTTCTGACCTACCGTCACACCGTGGTCCACATAGGCACCTCGGCCGACAATGCAGTTGTCCCCGAGAGAGGCCTCTTCTCGGACTTGAGCGAGATGCCAGATCTTCACGTCATCGCCGATTTTGGCGGTTTCAGACACGTCTGCAGTAGGGGCGATGTAGGTCGTCACGGTGGCGAAAGTCTAACAGCCAGTCGGTTTGGCTTGATCTAGCGGGGGCTGACGAGAAGACTCGCGACTCGTTGGGATGCACCGCTGGGGAAGGCCTCGTTCACTTTGACCATGTCAAGAGGACCCTTACTCAATGCTTGCACCGCTAGATCGGCGTCCAGGCCTACTACGTCGTTGGCCCCGATAGTCACGGTTTCGACCCACTCAGTCTCCTCGCGTAGTGTTACCACTCTTGTTCCGAGGATGACTGCCTCTTTTTGTAATCCGCCGGAGTCCGTAAGGACAGCCTCAGCCCCAGTAACCAGTTCGATCATGTCCATGTAGCCAAGCGGTTCGATCGCTAACACATTCTCCGGGAGTCTGAGGCCCTGATCGGCGATCGCGTGCTTTGTTCGGGGATGCAGAGGAAGGATGACGGTTCCAGGGACTGCTCCGAGCACCGCTAGCGCCTTCGGCAGTTGGGCAGCCGTGGTGTTTTCTGCACGGTGGAGGGTCGATGCGAAGTAGTGCTCTGGTAGACCCAAGGATGACTCTCGGCCCTCGATGGCCCGTGCGGTCCTTCTGACAGTATCGGTCATGACGTCACCTACGTTGTGCACCCCGTTCGTGATTCCCTCAGCGGCGAGATGATCAACGGCATTATCTGTGGGGCAAAGCAGTAGGTCTGAGATGCGGTCGGTCAAAATACGGTTGACCTCTTCAGGCATGTCCATACGCCCAGACCTCAAACCTGCCTCCACGTGGGCAAGGGGAATGTGAAGCTTCACTGCGGCTAGGGCAGCTGCGAGAGTGGAGTTGGTGTCGCCGTAGACCATGACCCAGTCTGGACGTTCGACCAAGAGAACTTCCTCAATGGCTTCAAGCATCCTGCCCGTTTGGGCCCCGTGGGAGGCTGATCCAATCCCGAGGTGATACATAGGCTCGGGGATATCGAGTTCGGTGAAGAAGACGTCCGACATCTGGGGGTCGTAGTGCTGGCCGGTATGGACGATGAGTTCATCGGCGAGATCCTCGAGTGCATGTGAGACTGCGGCGGCCTTGACGAACTGAGGCCGAGCCCCAACAACAGTGATGACTTTCATGTAGCTAGGATACGGCGTTGTTTCGAAAAGATGGAGAGAGTTTGTCAACAGATTGGACCAGGGGAGAGATTTTGCAGGGTCGTGGCACGACGGGTCGTTCTCAGCATCACAACTCATCGAACACTTTGTTGGCGTGTAGGCTGTGGAACGCGTGCGACATAGCCATGTTTGTGAAGGGCCGGATGTATGTCGTTAGGGGCCGATAGTGGTGCAAAGGTTCATGTGTATAAACCTTTGCGAAGGGGGATGCCACCGCTCGGGCAGTACGCGCGGGATACTATGGATCGGATGCCTTTTGCATGGGCTAAGGCCAAGAGTGACCTTCGAGCGCAGCATCTAGATACCGCGTTAGGTCAGCTTTGGACGGTGCTGAACCCGCTCCTGTTGGGGCTGGTCTACGCTCTGTTGATCTCAATCTTTATCGGGCGGGAGTTGGATTTAGTCACATTGACCCGCGTTCTTGGCGGGCTGTTTGCGTTCTATTTCACAAGGGGAGTTATTTCTGGCGCCGCGTCAGTGGTGGTCAGGAGTGGCGCTGCGATCATGAACTCGAGCTTTCCTAGGATTGCCCTCCCGATCTCGAATCTCATGATGGCGACTCTAACCTTTCTTCCTTCGCTCGCGGTCTACGCAATCTTTCACTTAGCAGCCGGTTTCCCGGTGGGATGGTCCACACTTTGGGCGTTTCCGCTGATTATTATCATGGGTGTGACCAACTTCGGGATTGGTCTGCTTTTCAGTACCGCGACGGTGTTCTTTCGAGACGTCGCGTCATTCCTGCCATATCTACTCCGCATTTGGATGTATCTGACGCCTGTGCTCTTCAGGATGGACGATATCCCAGATAGATACCAAGCGATCCTACGTGCCAATCCGCTCACGGCTGTCTTTGCCGCTTGGGGGGAGGTCCTGTTTGATGGCCGAGTACCCTCGGGCGAGTTTGTCGCATGGGCTGTGATCTCAGCCTTGGTCAGCCTTCTACTGGGGGTATGGGTGTTCATAACAAAGGAGAGATCGTTTGCTGTCAGAATCTAAGCCCAGTCCTGCAGTCGAGGATCTTCCCGCAGTGGAAGTTGACGGTTTGGCAGTCAGCTACAGGGCGTCCGTTGCAGGTAAGCAAACCCTGAAGAACACCCTCGTTCGGATGGGCCGGAGGCAGAAGTCGACCCAACTCATTCAGGCACTCCGTGGCATCTCATTCGAGGTTCCCAAGGGTTCCTTGATGGGTGTGATCGGAGCGAACGGTGCGGGCAAGTCCACCTTGCTTCGGGCGGTCGCCGGGATATTGCCGCCGAGCGAAGGCACGGTGACGGTTCGGGGGAGAACGACAACACTCTTGGCCACGGGAGTGGGCTTCAATCCGCAGCTAACGGGGCGAGAGAACATCACATTAGGCGGGCTGGCGATTGGATTGACGCGGGCTCAGATAGAGGGGCAGCTGGAAGAGGTAGTCGAGTTCGCATCGATCGGACGGTTCATTGACATGCCTACCAAGGTTTATTCGTCAGGCATGTTTGGAAGGTTGGCCTTCTCTGTTGCAGTCCACATGAGCCCCGAGATCCTGCTGGTCGATGAGGCGCTCTCTGCTGGGGACGCTGCCTTTCGGGAAAAGGCTTCGGCCAAGATGCAGGAGTTGATTAGCCAGGCTCAAGCCATCATGCTTGTGAGCCACGGCATGAGTACCATCACCGAGCTCGCAACTCACACTCTGTGGCTTCATAAGGGCCGGGTCATGGGGTACGGCGATCCGGCAGAAGTGGTGCAGGAGTACACGAAATTCGTGAAAGCTGGGCATGCGGCAGCAGTTTGGGAAGAGATTTAGCCCTCGAGCTCGTCGTACAGCCTGCGCAGGTGTCCCGCCTGGGTCTTCCAACCGAAGCGGTTCGAGATTTCCGAGATCGTCTCCTTTGATGCGGGGTTGGGCCAGGCCAGCACGGTCTCGATGGCTTCCCTCAGGCCGTCTGCATCCCCTGGCTCAAACACTGACCCGAGGTTCCAAGTCTTGACGAAGGTGCCCATCTCCTGAAGGTCTGACGCCACGACCGGCAGTCCGGCGAATACGTAGTCGAAGAGTTTGTTGGGCATGGCCAGTTCGTGGTTCATGTTGGTGCGCTCCATAGGGTGGACTCCTAGGTCTGCGGTTCTCAGGAACTCTGGAAGGGTTTCGGAGGGAACGCTTGAGATCATGTGAATCCTGCTCAGCATGCTGTTCTCGGGACCGGAGGGGAGAAGGGCCTGAAGATACAGGGACGGCTCGGTCCCAACAAAGGCTATGTGTAATTCTGGGATCATCTCAGCGGCTGCGATGAGGGTCGGAACGCCTCTTCCTTCCTTCACATGTCCCACGTAGACCACAAGAGGCTGGCTCATGCCGATGCCAGCGGCTGATCGGACGTCCGGCGCCCCTTTTCTGATTGGTCTTACTTCGGGTGAGTTATAGACAACCCTCGGAGTCCGGCTGAGTCGGTACCGGCGTTTGAGTTCACGAGCTATTCCGTCAGATACCGTTACCACGGCGTCTGCACACCCGATAACGCTTCGCTCATGAGCCTTCCACAACTTCTTCTCAATCCATTTCCAGTTCGGTTGCTGCTCTGTGAAAAGTTCGTGTGAGTCGTAGATCACTTTCGGGCGCCCTCCCCAGTACTCAGAAATCGCCAGTGCAGAGAAAAGCGGCCCAAGGTCGTGGGCGTGAATGACTGATGGCTCCTCAAGCAGTTCTGGCAGCTTCGAACCTATGGAGAGCCAGTACTCTTCCCACACCATGCTGCTCCGCCTCACCTTCAACTTGGCGCCTCCGAGAATGTACGCAAGTAGTGATCGCCAGAATTGGGTGCGCCCGCCATCCCAAGAGCCGGTAGTTGCCGCCCGCTGTCTTGCCGCCACCAAGCTGGTCCTCAATGCTGTTGTGGCGTCCTTGATTGGTCGAGAGTATGGCAAACGGATCACTTGGTAGTGAACGCGGTCCTCGATCTCCGGCTGGCCTTCTGAGGCTACAGCGACCAC
>Ga0302135_10000368_pt1 | contig 27442 bp, 24 predicted proteins | sample CBN3_surface_MG_FD_203119 | JGI IMG/M metagenome (GOLD analysis project Ga0302135, IMG submission 203119) | Marine microbial communities from Western Arctic Ocean, Canada - CBN3_32.1 | ecosystem: Environmental > Aquatic > Marine > Oceanic | place: Canada: Western Arctic Ocean | collected...
CGATGGCATCACGGCATCACGCCAGGAAGTCCACGGCATACTGCCGGTCAAGGCTGGCACCCTGACCCTGCCGCCGGTTGAGATTCACTGGTGGGACACGAAGGCAGAACGCACACGAACTGCCCGGATCCCCGGGCGCACGGTCAACATCGAACCGACTGCCGCAACCTATCGACCGCCTCAGCCCTCCCAGCCGCCGCAAACCGTCAGCAATCAGGGCGGGGTACCGGAGACCAACATCTGGCAATACGTGGCAGGCGCGGCGATTGCCGCCTGGCTGATTACACTCATCCTCTGGCGTCTGGGCCCGCGACCGACCGCCGGCAAAGAGCCGCGCACCGAGACCCGGGCAACGCCCAGCCCCGACGTTCTCTTTCGTGACCTGCTCACCGCAGCGAAACGCGGGGATGCATCCGCATCCCACCGACTGCTCGGGGCGTGGCTTGCACAACGCTTTGCGGTCCACAGCGTGAGTGATATGAAAGACGACGCGCTCACGGCGGCAGCCACTGCGCTTGAGCGTGCCATCTTCAGTCCTGCGCCCGCCGAAAGCTGGTCAGGCGAAGACCTTCAATACGCGCTCGACGACCTCAACAAGCGCGACAATCGGAAACTTCCGCCACCCCTCCTGCCGTCACTCAACCCCGCCTAGGGCGCTGAAGAATCACGCACTCTTCGACACGATCTCGTAGACATCTCGCGACAGACCCTCGCTCTCGAGAATCCGATTGAGCTGCGCCTTCATCAGCGTCTGGCGCGAACCCGCGATCCGCCGCCAGCGAGTAAGCGGCGCACACACGCGTGCCGCGACCTGTGGATTGATTGGGTCCAGTTCAATGATTCGATCAGCTAAGAACTCATAGCCGCCGCCTGAAGCATCGTGGAAGGCTGACAAATTCTGCGCGAAGCCAGATACGAGCGCCCTGAAACGGTTCGGATTAAGCAAGGTGAACGCCTCGTGCTCACGCAACTGCCGAACAGTCCCAAGTGTACCCGGACGCACGCTTGCCGCCTGAATCATGAACCACTGATCGATCACCAACGCCTCGTCCGCCCAACGACTGTAGAACGCCGCAAGGGCCTTGTCTCGTGCCGCAACAGCGCTGTCGCTGCCAGCATTGACCAGCGCCCGAAGTGCCGCCGCTTCATCAGTCATGTTGTCTGCCGACTCAAACTGCTTCACGGCCAGCGGGATCGAATCTGCTTCGCTGGCACCCGACGCGAGATAGGCAAGGCAGGTGTTGCGCAACGATCGTGCAGCGATCTGCGGAGCGGACGGTGCGTAGTCTTCCTCTGAGAAATTGAGCTTATAGACAGACAACATGACCCCTCGCATTGCATCGGCAATAGCATCACGAACGCGCGTACGCGCCGCGTGGATCAGATCGATGTCAGCCACGTCTTGCTGATCAGCCAGGAACGCTTCTGCCGGCAGCGTCAGCATTGCCGCAACCATAGCCTTGTCGAGCGCGCCGTCCGTGTCACCTACAACCGCCATCAGGTTGCTCTCAAAAGCGGCGAGCAGACGGCTATCAACGGCAAGCACCTCGCCATCTGCAGCTGCCTTCATTTGCTCATTGATGACATCGACCGCCAATCGCTGGCCAGCTTCCCATCGGCAGAAGCCGTCACTGTCGTTACTCATCAGGAAAGTCAGATCATCCCGACTGTACGCGTATTCCAGGCGCACCGGTGCAGAGAAGCCGCGGAGCAATGAGGGTACTGGCTGCACATCAACGTCGGTGAAGACAAAGGTCTCGGTAGTGCGGCCAACGGGCAGGACGAGGGTCTCGCAGGGTTCAGCGTCCGGGCCTTCAAGCCGCAGCGGCAGATCGTTGCCATCGGGACCGATCAAGCCGACGGCGAGGGGGAGGTAGAAGGGTTCCTTCTCTGGCTGCGTTGGCGTTGCCGGGCAACTCTGGGCGACGCGCAGGGAAAACGTCCGCGCCTCGGCATCGAACTGCCCGTCGACATTGAGCACCGGAGTGCCCGCCTGCCGATACCAGTTGCGAAACTGGGTGAGATCAACGCCACTTGCATCTTCCAGCGCAACGACGAAGTCCTCGGTCGTTACGGCCTGACCGTCATGCCGCTCGAAATAGAGATCACTGCCTGCCCGAAATCGCGCCGGCCCAAGCAGCGTGTGAATCATGCGAACAATCTCGGCCCCTTTTTCGTACACCGTGGTCGTATAGAAGTTGTTGATCTCAATGTAGGAGTCCGGCCGGATTGGATGCGCCATCGGGCCCGCATCTTCTGGATACTGAACTGTGCGCAGGAAGCTCGCGTCACCCACCCGGCAGACGTCGGCAGACCCCATGTCCGCAGAAAACTGCTGATCCCGGAAAACTGTAAAGCCTTCTTTCAGACTCAACTGAAACCAGTCGCGACACGTCACCCGGTTGCCGGACCAGTTGTGGAAGTACTCGTGCGCGACAACCCCTTCCACGCGTTGATAGCCAGCATCCGTGGTCGTGTCCGGCCGCGCCAGCACACAACTCGTGTTGAAGACGTTGAGGCCCTTGTTCTCCATCGCACCCATGTTGAAGCTTTCCACGGCAACAATCATAAAGATATCAAGGTCGTACTCACGGCCGTAAATCTGCTCATCCCAGGCCATTGCGTGCTTGAGCGACGCCATCGCGAAGTCAACCTTGTCGATATTGTGAGCTTCGGTAAATATCTGCAGCGTCACATCACGGCCACTCATCGTGGTGAATGAATCCTCGATGTGCTTCAAGTCGCCAGCAACCAGCGCGAAAAGGTACGCGGGCTTGAGATGCGGGTCTTGCCACGTGATCCGGTGTCGCCCGTCCGCCTCCTCGGACCGGGCGATCGCGTTGCCATTCGACAGCAGAACGGGGTAGGTAGACTTGTCCGCGGAAATCGTTGTGCTGAATCGCGACATGACATCCGGCCGGTCAAGGTAATAGGTGATGTTGCGGAAGCCCTCAGCCTCGCATTGGGTGCAAAACATGTCCCCGGATTTGTACAGGCCCTCCAGCGCCGTGTTCTCCTGTGGCCGGATTACCACCGAGGAAGTCAGCGTGAACGCTTCGGGCACGTCATGGAGCGTGAGGGTCTCCTCGTCAACGGTGTACTCGTTCGACATCAGAGCACGATCGTCGATGGCAACGGCCGTGAGTTCCATATTCTGACCATCAAGTACAAGCTCTGACGGGTCACCTTCGAATTCCGGGTTCCGCCTGAGGCGAAGGGTCGACGACACCTCGGCCCGGTCCTCGAACAGATCGACCGCCAGATCCGTCTGCTCGATCAGGTAGGGCGGAACCTTGTAGTCGTTAAGCTGGATGGCTTTGGGCTGACCGTCTTTCATTGATACCTCATCATGTCGGGTGGCTTCATGGATTCGGAGTCGCCGATCGGTGCCATTGGGCGACTTCGCACGTTAACCGACTAGCGGTCCATCATAACTGAAGCCCGTTCGCCTCCGACGGCAGACGCCGCCCGCTGCACCGTAGTACGCTTAGCCGATGAGCACCCGTGGCTATCTTGAGAAGATGCGCGTCGTCCAACGTGAGGATGGGGCCGTCGTCGACTACTACCTTCGGCTATCGGCGGCGGAGGTCCATCTCAACTCGCATCTCGGGGACCTCGTCACGTTGCAAAGCAGGCCGGGCATAAGCTGTGCACATTGTGGCGAGATGAGCCCTCGCAGTTACGCGCAGGGCTACTGTTACGAGTGCTTCCGCACGCTCGCTCGATGCGACCTCTGCATCGTCAGCCCCGAGCGGTGCCACTTTGCCGCAGGGACCTGCCGCGAACCCGACTGGGGCGAGTCGTTCTGCAACCAGCCACACGTTGTTTATCTCGCCAATTCATCCGGGATCAAGGTCGGGATTACGCGCCCGGACCAGATTCCGACGCGGTGGATTGATCAGGGCGCAGTACAGGCAACGCCTGTTGTCAATGTTGCGACCCGTCAGCAGGCAGGATTCGTCGAGGTTGCCTTCAAAGCACACACATCAGACCGCACTCAATGGCAGCGAATGCTGCAGGCAGACGATCCGCACGTTGACATGCAGCGCACCCGGCGAGACCTGCTAGCGCAGGTGGAACCCGCGCTCGCGCAGATCCGCTCCAGATTCGGCGACGCAGCGGTCGAGGTCACGGATGCGGTGCCGACAAGGGTAATTCGCTACCCGATCCGGCAGTACCCGACGCAGGTCGCCGCACTCCCCTTCGGCAATGACCAAACGATCTCAGGTCACTTGTTTGGCATCAAAGGCCAGTACTTGATTCTCGACACCGGCGTCATCAATCTGCGCAAATACAGTGGCTGTGACGTGGAGTTCTCGGCGAGCAGGTCGCGCGCGCGTTCGTCACCCGGGTTGCAGGGCTCACTCTTCTGAGCTTTTGGACGCGGAACCGGGAGCAAGGCGGGATTTCAGCCACATCCACGTGACGCCGCCGGCCGTGACACCGGTAAGCAAACCGCCAAGGTGGGCACCATTGGCGATACCAACCCCGAAAATGTTGAAAACGCCACTAAAACCGAGCACGAAAGACACCAGCATCAGCACATAAAAGCCGCGCCCGAGGCCAATCGGGTCGCTTCCAAGCAGCCGGTTCAGCGTGAACGAGAAGCCAATCAGTCCATAGACGACACCCGACAGACCACCAAAAACGGAAGGTCCGTAACCGACATATTGGGCGACATTGGCAACCACTGCCGATCCGATGATGAGACCGAGAACAAGCAGGCTGCCGAACACGTACTCGAGCCGCATGCCAATCGCCCAAACACAGAGCACGTTGAAACCGAGGTGCAACCAACCGAAGTGAATGAACATCGGCGTCAGCAAGCGCCAGACCTCGCCCGTCGCCATTGATTCGCCGAGTGTCGCGTGCACGGTCAAATCAATGAGCAACAGTCTTTCCAGCCAGGGCCCATGATCCGTCGGGCCACCGCCGAGGGGAAAGAGGACGAACGCGAGCAAAAGACACACGCTGGTCACGGGCGCGCCCAGCACCTGTCGTCTGGCTGTGCGCCAGCTACGGGCGGCGGGGCCCGTACCGGCTGGCGGCGAACGCAACACCAGGTCGCCCTGTTGCCAACGCTCGTAGGCTGCGCGAACGGCAATACCCGCTTCATCCCCAGGCACCCACACGACCAACTGTTCGCCCACTTCGGTGATGCGATGAGGGATTTGATGCCGGTCGAGATACTCCGAAAAGAGTTGCAGGTCCTGCTCTCTTGTGACGGTGATGGCCGCCTTCATGTTGCCCCGGCAGAAAAGTTGTAAACTTGCGAAATCATAGCACTCTGGACCACGCCACCATGGAAAACGCCGACCAGCAGGTTCTCAACCAATTGACCGAATGGATTGAAGCCGGTGAGATGTGCTGGCTGGCGACCGTCGTCAAGACCTGGGGCTCATCGCCTCGACCCGTCGGGTCCCTGCTCTGCTGCAATGCCCGGGGCCACGTCGCGGGTTCGCTCTCAGGCGGCTGTATCGAAGAAGACCTGCTGGAAAAGCTGCACAAAGGCGAGATGGCAAAGGACCGCCCAGAAGTCCTTGTGTACGGGGTAACACCTGAGGAGACCGAACGTCTGGGCCTGCCATGCGGCGGCCAATTGCACGTCGTTATCGAACCGATCTCTGATCAGAGTGCGCTACCACAGTTTCAGCATATTGTGAGCCGCCTGCACGCCCGCGAGTGCGTGCAGCGAACCGTCGATATCGCGACCGGTGACATCGTCACCGAGGACGTTCCAAGATACCGTCGGCTTGAGTTCGTCGGTGAGTTCGAAAACACCGAGACGCCGAAGGAGAAGTTTCTGGTGCAATCCTACGGACCCAGATTCCAGCTGTTTCTGACCGGAGCGGGACAGGTGTCCAGTTTTCTGGCAGAGATGGCCCAGGCGCTGGACTACCACGTCGTCGTCTGTGATCCCCGCGAACATCTGCTTGAGCAGTGGCTGGTGGATGGTACCCAGCTTGTCAGCGACATGCCGGACGACGCGGTGCGCAAATATGCCAACGATCACTTCAGCGCAATTATCTGTCTGACCCACGACCCGCGCATTGATGATATGGCACTGATGGAGGCCCTGAAAGGCGACGCTTTCTTCATCGGCGCAATGGGGTCTACAAGAACCTCCGATAAACGTCGAGAGCGCCTCAAACAACTTGACCTGTCAGACGAGCAAATCTCCCGCCTTCACGGACCTGTTGGCCTGCCCATCGGCAGCAAGACACCGGCCGAGATCGCGATCGCCATACTGGCTCAACTGACCGCGCTCCGCGCCGAAAGCGGCAAATGTGAAATAACCGTCGACTTCCGCGAGGCCGCCGCTGCCGGTTGACGGGACACCGACGGCCTAATGCCCCACTGATCCGCCGGGCACGCGCTTCATGGAACTGATCCAGCCTAATCGCCGGGTGGCGGGAATCATGCTGGCTGCGGGTCGGAGTCGACGATTCGGGTCTGACAAGCGCGAGTCGCGGTTGCCAGACGGCACCACCCTGCTGGTGCAATCCGCCCGCAACGCCGCGAGTTCGCTCGCCCACCTCATCGTCGTTTTGCGCGGCGATGAAGCGGCCGATACAGAGCAGGTGCGCACAATGATCGCACGCCCAGGTGTTGAGACAATCTGCGCTGCAGACTCAGATCTCGGCATGGGCCACTCGCTCGCAGCGGGCGCTGCTCACCTCCGCAAGGCTGAAACAGCCTATCGTGGCTGCGTCGTCCTGCTCGCCGACATGCCATTTCTCCAACCCGCATCGATCTCGGTCGTCGCCGCATCACTTGCGGTCGCGGCAGCACCCGTCATCGTTCAGCCTGTACGAGATGGCAAGCCTGGACATCCGGTTGGATTCCACCGACATTTCTTTGGCGCGTTGACGGAATTGTCCGGTGACGAGGGCGCACGTTCGGTCGTCAAGGCGAATCGGGCCTCGGTGCAGACCGTCCCCCTGACTGATCCGGGCATCCACAGGGACGTTGATCAGCCAGGTGACCTCAAAGAGATTTAGCCGCGCTGCTGTCGCGAGGACGCCTGCCGCGCTGGGTCTCACGGTGCCGGATGACCGCGCTGTCGCGCAGGGAACACCGCAGCATATTGCGCTAGCTCCATGAAAGTCCACCGAACAGGCCACGTCAACACGCGACCCACGATCACCGAGCGGTGTAGCCACCGTCGACCGGCAGAATCACGCCTGTGATGAAACTCGCATCGTCACTGGCAAGGAAAGATGCCGCCGCGGCGACCTCTTCCGGCAGCCCGAGGCGACCGAGCGCATGCAGCGATTCAAGGAACGCCTCGCCCTCTGGCAGTTCTCGCACGCCCTCTGTCATCGGCGTTAAGATATATCCCGGCGCAACCGCGTTCACCCGCACACCCCGTTTGCCAAACATCAGCGCATATTGCTTGGTCAGTCCCACAACCCCGTGCTTGGCCGCCATATAGGCACCGGCACCTGGTTCAAGCGCCCAGTCGCCTTCGGCACTTGCGGGCCCAACGAGACCAACGAGACCTGCCACCGAAGCCGTATTGATGATGGCCCCACCGCCATGTTCCGCAAGGTATGGAGCACCATGAAAGAGTCCGTAGTAGACACCGGAGAGGTTGACGCTGATTGTCTTGTCCCAACCGAAGCCACCACCACCGATGCCTGCATTATTGAAGATGACGCTGAGATCACCGAAGGTTGACGCCGTCTTGGTGATCGCCTCAGCGACGCTGGATTCTGAACAAACGTCCAGTTCCACCGATTCGGCCTTGCCACCCTCCTGCTGAATCATGTTCGCCGTGGTTGCCGCACCCTCCGCATCGAGGTCCGCGCACATGATCGCAGCGCCATCCGTTGCCATTCGCAGCGCCGACGCCCGGCCTATGCCGCTCGCTGCGCCGGTGATCAGGGCCCCCTTGCCGTCCAGTTTCGCGTTCGCCATCGTCACTTCTCCGTTTGACTTAACTGCAACCTAACCATTTTTTGTCCCGTAATTGTCAACCTGCAATTCCTGGGAGTCGGTTTGCAACCTCACATTTCCTCTCCCAAAAATAGCCCGCACCTACTAACTATTTCTTGCCCCAAAATTGTCATCCTGACAATTCTTGGGAGTCGGTTTGCAAACAAACCGCGCATTTTCCTACGGAAAATGGCGGTGCATCCCTGCACCGCACGCCAGTGCCCGTCCCAGAACGTAGTTCTGGGACAGGAACTATCTATCTACCCAAAGGTGCCAAGGACCGCAACATCACTCGCCCACGCGGCTTGCCCAATCCAGTTTGCTCCTGCACACCTGATAAAACGAGTGGCCGGGTGGGTGGATCAGCTTCAATTTCTCGCGTTTCTTGGTGATCGTGATCGTCTGGCCAGCACCCAACTGAAATTCGAAGTGTGAATCGAAACTTGCTTTAGCAACACTCGCTGCATTTTCGCCGATTCGTATGCTGATGCGCGAGTCGCCTTGCACCACCAGCGGGCGGCTATTGAGCGTATGCGGAAACATTGGCACCAGCACCATCGCATCGATATTAGGATGCATGATGGGGCCACCTGCGGATAACGAGTACGCCGTCGACCCGGTCGGTGTCGATACAATCAATCCGTCGGAGTATTGGTTGTAGACGAAAACGTCGTCGATATAGAGATCGAAATCAAGCATCGATGGATGCGTGGCCGAGTGGATCACGACCTCGTTAAGCGCGCTCGGCTGCACCTGCTCGTCCGCCCCATCGACGTGCCCCTCAAGCAGAAAGTGCTCCTCGATCATGTAGTCACCGTCCAGCACCGCGCCGACCTCGGATTCGATGGCATCCGGCGACACGTCCGCCAGGAACCCCAATCGTCCGCGGTTGATGCCAAGCAGCGGGACACCCTGCGGCGCAACCGCCCGGGCGGCGCCTAGCATATTGCCATCCCCCCCAACTGCGATGATGAGATCACAACGTCCTCCCATCGCCTCGCGACTGCAAGACGGCAGGTCCGGTGCACCAAGCAGCGCATGGGCCGAGTCCTCAAGCACGACCGAGACGCACCGGCCATTCAGGAACTGCTCGACGCGGCGCAACGACGAGACGACAGATTCGCTGCCTGTCCGCGCCACGAGTCCAACACATGCAAATGTCATAGGTTACCTCACAGGGATCTCGCAGTCGCTCATGCCAGGCTGTCCCGGCCGAGCCGCGCCATTAGTCACGCCAGCGCGCCATTATGCCAGAGCCGGCGGCGTCTGCCCGCCTGCGCTCGGCAAGGGACCCCGCGTGTGCGAGTTACGCGATGTGCTTGCAGCGCATGGAAGCCTTTGAAGTAAAGACAGCGGCGACCGCCATCCGAAAATCCGCGAAGGCGTACCCATCGGCGCGGGTGCCAAGGTGATCGGCAACATCGAGGTCGGTCAAGTCACGAAGACCGGTGCCGGCAGTGTTGTTTTAAAAAGATGTGCCACCGCAGGTCACTGTTGTTGGGATCCCGGCGGTTCTGATCCGCTAGCCGGGGCTTCGGCAGTCCCCCCTTTTGCGCCTCATGCCGTTCGACAACGGAAACATGGTCGTCATACTGACTTCACTGCGTGGAGCGATATCTTGACTGCGCCCAGATACTGGAAGAGCGAATGGCGACCGATACTTTTTGTCCCGCCTGCCGGGACTTGCAGACGGTCTACGAAGACCGGGTCAGCTGGGTTGAGGGCACCGCTCGGGTGACCCGACAGTTGTCCGCTTGCACTCAATGTTCAACCTCAACGCCGGCGGACCTGACATTGTCTTCCCGCAAGCCAACCGCACGCGCAGTGCACAAAGCGGCGATATTGCCCGCGAGAGAGCAAGCCTGAACCGCGGGTTCTGCGCGCTACAAAGCTTGGGGCTCCACACGCTCGTCTCAGCCGGGGCCTGATCAGGCGTCCCCCTGAAGGCTAGCCAGATCCCCCGTCGGCACCCGCGTCTTCATCCGCAAGGAGCACGCCCGCCTGTTTGAGGTCCTCGACAGCGGCGGGCGCAAGGGCAAGCCACTCCGCCAACACTGCCATATTGTGCTCACCGCGGTGGGGTGCCGGTCCCCTCACCCCACTTGACGCGTTCGAGAAGCGGTACGGTGATTGCGTAATCGGCCGGGTGCCGCCAACACGGTCGTCAATGTCGATGATCGAACCGCGATGCCGGACCGTCGCTTGCTCCCGCATCAATGCGGGATCGCGAACAGGCCCCCACGCGATGTTCATGCGCGCCATCGCAGCCTCCACCGCATCCAGATCTCTCAGCTCCGCCATGAACGCCCGCACAGCCTCGCGCCGGGCCGCGATGCGGGCGTCCTGCGACATGTCCGCAGCCGTCGGGTCCGCAATATCGAAGTGCTCCACCAGCATCTTCCAAAGGAACCGGAAATCGGCCGACAAAAGGACCGGACCCGCGCCAGACTCCCATGTGTCGTTAGCGAGCGGCCCGGTTTCCTCGGAATCCTCAAGCGCGTATTGAAGCTGATCGTCGGTCGCAAGCGTGGCATCGATCATCGCCATATCGATGTGCTGACCGCGACCCGTGCGCCCTCGCATGATGACGGCTGACAACAGGCCGACGAGTCCGTGCAAGGCCGCATTGGTGTCGGCAACCGAAAGCGGCAGGTCCTGATGTGGACTGCCGCTCCTGTCGGTCTGGCGGTACATCAGGCCCGCTTCCGCGTGGACGATGGGCGCATAGGCCGGACGATGCGATTCAGGGCCGCCCTGCCCGAAACCCGAGATCGACAACATGATGATGTCGTCGTTGACGGCCTTCAGGTCATCGTAGCCCAGCCCGAGACGTGGCATGACATCAGGACGATAGTTTTCGATCACAACGTCGGCATGTCCGGCTAACTTCAGCACCAGTTCGCGGGCACCGTCAGCGCGAAGGTCGACGCAGATGTTGCGCTTGCCGGCATTCTGTTGACTGTAGTATCCCGGCACATTCCCGACGTTGCGCCCCCACAAGCGGGTTACGTCGCCATCCGGCGGCTCGATCTTGACGACGTCAGCGCCCAGATCTGACAACATGCGCCCGGCAAAGGGCCCCGCCAGCACACGCGAGAAATCGAGTACTTTCAGCCCGTGGAGGGGATAATCTTCCATCTACTACTCTCACTATTTCTTATTTCCCCAAACCCTTCACGCTGCAAGCAACGATCGCGCCTGGTCATAAATCGTATGTTCCCGACCCAAGTGGCCGATCGCCGCCGACTTTCCGGCCGCCACCAGATGCAGCCAGCGGTGCGGCGCGGGTGTTGTGTAGTACTCGTCCACGATCGCCTGAAAGTGCTTGACGCAGTGCATCTCTGTGAAGTCATCGCGACATGCGATCTCTGCGAGACAATTGAAGTATCGCTCCGGGTTGTAGGCAAGGTCTGCGTATTGCCGCGCGAGGGCCACGGTCTCTTTGACACTATCGGGCGCAATGGTCTGCGCCACGCCAATCTTGCGCCAGTCGAGCCAAGGCTGACCTTCTATGCTCTCGACGATCGCCGCCAGCAAAGATCCCTCGTCACGCGCGGGCAACCTGGCCGACGCGGCGGGTTCGAGATTGTCCTCCCAGTTCAGCAGACGCTCCGCCAGCAGTACCTCGGGCCCCGTGAACGCAGTCATGAGCGCGAGCAGTTTGTGCTCAATGCTGACGCCCGGCAGCGTTAACAGGTGCCGCCGGTTATTCGTGCCCGTATGCAGATGCGAATCCATTGGGTTGCCATAGCTCGTCGACAGGTAAGCGGCTGCGGTACCAATGGACAGTGCCTGACCTGCGCCTTCGAGTGACAATCCCGCAGCCAGCGCATGCGCCATCGCTTCACTGTTGTCGAGGTAATTCTTGCTGCGTCCCATGCGCATGCCAAGTTCCGCGATCGCATCCATCTCACCCGGATTAGTCTGGTCCGGTATGTCAGCATCCAGCAGCTTGAGATCTGTGATCAGCCCTTGTACGTCTTTGAAACTGTACCCGTTGCGAATCAAGCGCGGCGCACGCCGCGCCTGGCATCGCACAACCGGTCTGAACAAAACACCCGCCCATTGCCAGCCAATCTCATCGAGTGCACGCGCCGTGTACACCGGATAGAGGAAGTTGTGGTCGTCCAGTCCGTTGCGAGCAATCGCGAGCGGCAGCAACTGGTCAAGTGCATCACCCGCCGGCACGCGCTCGACCAGCCACGAAAAGTAGTGTTCGGCGGCAGGCGCTTCCATCGCGCGCAGCGATTTATAAAACGCCCCCTTCGTTGCAGCGATCTCCTCGTCCGCTGACACCATCTGCTCTTCCATGCCTGCCGACATCGCCTCATCGGCCACATGAAAGCTGCCGATGTCCCCGGGTCGCCCCGGTTGGGGCGTTATCTCCGGCATCAGATACGGCCCCATCTGCATCGAGTGGCAGTGATTGTTTGCGAGCGCAACGTGCTGAATCACCGGCAACCATCCTGCCTGGCCGCCCAACCGTTCAGCGATACGGGACGTCGCCCTGACGCCGCAAACAGGATGAAGCGGACCACCATGATGCTGCGGCGGGATCTCTGTCGAGCGCACAACGGCGAGGGTGCTCGCGGTCAAAAGATCAGTCGGGCTCGTGCCACCTCCAAGCGCGTCGATGGTCTGTTGCACAATCGTGTCGGGATCGGTTTCTTCAACAAACCGCACGCGTTGCTCGACATCACTCTCGAAGGTCAATAGCTTTCTCATGCTCGATTCCCTTTTTTTGTTCGCCGGCACATCGTATGCCCTCTGACGAGACCTGACTAGCGGGTTGTCTCTGGCGCACTTTCTGCGCTGCGTTCTCATACGCACAGTTGCGCGCAAAACCGGCCGCAACAACGACCGAATCGTGCTGACAGGGCCGGAGGGCAAATGACGCTCAGAAGCAATCGAGAGCCGGCAGATCAGCGGTGCCATCGATGCATGCGCGAAGGAAAAGAGCGAGTCCCAGATCTCCCGTCCATAACGAGTATTTGCGCTGGCCATGGACGGCGATTGCTCGGCAGTTCTGCTCGATCGCATGCATCGCAAACGCCTGCGCGCCCAAGCCAACGTTGCTGGCCGGAGCGGCGATAAAGTTTCAGGAAAGCAAAACCGTTGCCCGGCGTGCCATGGCAGAGGCGGGGCAATTTCGATAGCGGGCGTGCATCCCAAATCAATTCTCCCGCCTGACTGAGCAACGCGTCCGTCCCTGGCGCTGCGGGTAGCGCCGCCAGGCAGTTCACGATCCCGGGCGCGCCATTACAATGCTGGAGCAATACGCTGGAGGCTGAGGGCCGGCTCGATCGTCCAGCAACCAGCGGCCAGTTCACCCGCTCACCTGATCGCAAAGCCGTGCGCGCAAGCGTGTTCGCAATCAAACCCGTGATCTCGGTCTGCTCGTCACCACCAAACGCATGCTGGCCACGCAAGAGGACAAAGGCTGTCGCTGCAAAGCCATGCAACCCGCCCAACTACTTGTCGCGATGTCCGTAGAGATCCTGGGTCCAAAGATGACACTCGAACTCATCGTCGAAGACCAGTTCGCGCATCAAAACTCGGGCAGTTTTCAGGTACCGTTCGAGCCAAGTGCAAATCGACGTCTGCTCTCAACGCAGCAGCGCTGCGAGCGCCATGCCGGCCGAGCCCCAGACGAGGCCTGTTGGCGGCAGCGGGTCATGGCTCGCGAAGACACTTTCCAGCCGCTGATCGATATCGACGGACGGAAAGAGCTTGCTCACCAACATCAGTGTGCCCACGCGACCCATGAGTTCGGTGTCAACCGCATGCGGGTACAGCTTCGTCGCATCCTGCCGATTGCGCCCATCGATCGCCATGAGTACGGCCTCGGACACACGATCCCGCGTATCCGCGAGATCGAGGTCCGCCAGCGCGAGAACGACGCCCGCGGCGCTGTAGTAGACCGACTTCAGCGCATCCGCTCGATCCGGAGACCGGTCGAGCGGATGAATGGGCCAAAAGTTGGTGGGATGAAAGTTCGCAAAGGCATCCGCCACGATGTCATCAATGGCGCGTGCAGCAACGTCCTCATCCCACGCTGTTGATGGCAGTGGTTCGTGTCGCGCTGGCGTGTAGATGCTGGTAGCGTCACTCAAGATATTGCATGGCGGCGGCTGATGTCAGACCCGAATTGTAAGACAATCGCGTACCCGACACCCTTGGCATCTGGCATGGGCCTTTGTCCGCATGCTGGAGCCAGGTCTTGAAAGACAGCTTTGATCACGATGGCGGTTTAGCGGGACCCGGTTGGTTGACCGCAGAACTCAAGCGCCGCGGTCATCTCCGGAGCGGCGCCGTGACCCGCGTTGAGCAACACCCTGCCCCATTCCTTGTCGACGGGCGCACCGGGACCGCGCGATTCTGGACGGTTGACGTCGACTTCAGCGCCGGCAGTGATCATTCGTGCCCCAGTCACTTCCTGCTCAAGACGTGCCTGCCGCATCGCTACGAGATGAACCGGACGGAACTCGACTTCTACTCCGCGATGGCCGAGGTCACACCACCCGAAGGCCTCGTCACGGTGTTCGGGATGGCCGATGACCCACAGACACAATCAACCGCACTGCTGATGCAGGACCTTGGTCCCGATCAGCAGTTGACCGAGTGGCCCATTCCGCCGCAAATGCCCATCTGCGAGCGGGCAGTCACGACGCTCGCCACGGTCCATGCCACCTGGTGGAACCATCCCCGGCTGGCCGATGCCCCGTTTGAGTTGTACACCGCCGAGAAGATTGACCGACAATTGCAGCACGAAGTCCTGCCGGCGGCGCAGCGCTTTGTCCATGCTCTCGGCGACAATCTGTCAAAGGCGCGGCGCGACTACATCGACCGTTTCATCGCGCGTTATCCCGACGTCTTTAAGCGCCGGATCGCAACCGCGCCCTTCCAGACACTGTGTCACGGCGACCCGCACTTTTGGAATTTCGCGATCCCTGAAAGTGAAGAAGAACCCGTGACGCTGCTCGACTGGCAGCTATGGAAGGTGGACTTTGGTGCCTGGGATCTTGCCTACATGATCGCCCACCACTGGTTTCCGAACAGACGCCGTCAGTTCGAGCGCCCGCTCATGGCGCACTATCGGGCTGTATTGCGCGACGCTGGCGTCACCTATTCCGAAACCGATCTTGACCTCGACTATCGCCTCAGTGTACTGCGCAACATCGTTCACCCAATCCTCTGTCACGAACTGAAATTCGATGCGAGCGTCTGGTGGCCACACCTCGACCGCGTGTTCTCAGCAATCGATGACCTCGACTGCCTTGAATTGCTGGATTGAGCGCAATTCCATCAACCCACAGATCTGAAACCCGGGAATGCTGGTCGCGGGAACGCGTGAATAGTGTGGCCGCATCTCGGCGCACGCGCGAACGAACCCCAGCACGCCAGTCCGTCGACCCACTGTTAGAATCCACCCATGCCAGCCATCACAGACTTCACCTTCAACGACAACCTGAAACGCCAAATCGGCGCGAATGTCGCCGCGTTCCAGGATGATCGCAAATCGGAGCAGTCGCTGAAGGCGGCGGCGGTCGCCCTCACCATCATCAATCACGAAGGCGATGGTGCGCTCATCGTGACGCGCCGGACACCGCGACTCAAGGATCACGGCGGACAATGGGCACTGCCCGGCGGTCGTATCGACGATGGCGAGTCAGCCATCGAGGCGGCGCTGCGGGAACTGCACGAAGAAGTGAATCTCAAGCTAACGACCGACTCCGTATTGGGCACACTCGACGACTACCACACGCGCTCGGGATTCGTCATCACGCCGGTCGTGGTGTGGACAGACCTCGTGGACATCGACCTCGTGCCGTCGCCTGTAGAAGTCGAATCGATCCACTCCTTTTCCTTCGAGCAACTCGCGAGGACCGATTCGCCCCGGCTGGAGTCGATCCCGGAGAGCGAGCGACAGGTGTTGTCGATGCACTTTGACGACAGCTGGATCTACGCACCGACCGGGGCAATGCTGTACCAGTTCCGTGAAGTCGCCCTGCACGACCGGCACACCCGTGTCGCACACTTCGATGGGCCCGTCTTCACCTGGAAATAGCCTTCACCTGAAAAGAGCCCGACAGGTAACTCTTTTTGGCAGGCCCCGGTGGACGGTCGCCCAGTCCCGGTCTATCGTCGCGAATGCCAATTCAGGATGATCGATCATGGTGGAACTTTACGAAGCGATGAGCAGCTTGCGGGCTGTGCGTCGGCTCAAACCAGACCCCGTTCCTAACGATGTGCTGGACCGGGTCCTGCAGGCCGCGGCGTGGGCACCGACCGGCGGCAACGTTCAGCCCTTCAGGATTGTAACGGTCAAGGATCGCTCCAAGCTCACGGTCATTGCAGACTGGTATCAAGAGGAGTGGATAAGGTACATAGCGCCCGGACGGGCACGCTTGCCGAACCTGCCGCAGCCTGCCCGCGGCGCGTCAGAGCGAACGATTAAAGCCGGCGATTACCTCGCGCGTCACCTCGGCTCCGTGCCCGCTTTGTTGGTCTTTTGCTTCAACGCCGACAACATGGCTATCACTGATGCAGACCTCGACAGGCCGTCAGTGGTCGGCGGGGGATCGGTCTATACGGCGGTGCAAAATGTGATGCTGGCCTGCCGCGCCGAGGGACTGGGCTGCGTGCTGACAACACTGCTTTGCTTCAAGGAACCCGAGGTCAAAGAACTGCTCGGCATACCGCCCGAGTGGGGCACGTGCGCGCACATTCCAATTGGCTATCCCGTGCTAAAGGGCCACGGTCCGATCAGTCGACGACCGGTCGAAAAGCTGACCTATCTTGACGCGTGGGGGGCACCCTACCTGCCGTTGAAGCCATCAACGGACCCATGATTGTTCTATGAGTTATTTGACGGCCCTCTCGTGAATTTCCGGCATCTATCGGTCAGGACCTAACCGCCCCTTCAGCCGAAACGAACCAGCTCGTTACAAAAAGAAAACACCCACCTCGCCTCCTCCTCGCCTCCTCCTCGCTCCCCTCCTCCTCCTCCCCTCCTCCCCTTCCCCTCCTCACATAGTTTCTGGAGCGATCGCGTCTGGATGGGCGGGATAACCCAGATCAAAGCCCAAGCACCCTCGGCTGCTGTCGTCAGCGGTTGCCGCGAGCCCGGACACAGCGTATGAATGTCTACATACCCTCGGGAGACAACCCATGAGCCTCTTTGCTGACCACGCTGTCATCGACGTCGACACCCACGTGACCGAACCCGCAGATCTCTGGACCTCACGCCTGCCTGAAAAGTGGCACGAACGGGCACCGCACATCGAACGGATGTCTGGACGTGACTTTTGGGTTATTGACGGCAAGCGCTCGCTGGCGCCAGGACTCGTCTCCATTGCCGGCTACGACGGACGACCGCCGAATGAGTTTCCACCGACCTATGACGATATCGTGCCGGCGGCTTACGACGCAGCGGCGCGGCTCGCGCATATGGATCGCGAAGGCATCTATGCCCAGGTCTTGTATCCCAATGTCGGGGGTTTTGGCTCGCAGAACTTCCTTCGCATCGACGATGAGGCGCTGAAACTCGCCTGTGTCACGGCGTACAACGACTTCCTGGTCGACTGGGCAGAGGCGGACTCCGAGCGTTTGCTCCCTGTCTGCGCGCTGCCCTTCTGGGACGTCGGACAGTCTGTGGCCGAAATCGAGCGCTGCGCGGCCAGAGGACACCGTTCCATCCTGTTCCCCAGTCAACCGCAGGATTTCCGCCAGCCAGAACTCTCCGACACCCACTGGGATCCTGTCTGGGCATGCGCCCAGGCCACCGGGCTTCCGATCAGCTTTCACATTGGCGGCCAGGCCGCACTTGGGGTGCGCGAAGGTGAATTCGCACCCAAGAACGGCAACATGACTACCAAGGCCAAGTTTGCGCGCTTCTCATCGCTGGCGTTCATCGGCAACGCCCTGGGCATTTCAGAAATCATCTGTGGCGGCGTCTGCCACCGTTTCCCGGATCTCGCATTCGTCTCCGTCGAAAGTGGCGCGGGCTGGATCCCTGGCCTGCTCGAAGCCCTCGACTGGCAATGGCACAATGCCGGCGTCGCGATCGAACACCCGGAATACGACCTCTTGCCGAGCGAGTATTTCCGTCGCCAGATCTATGCCTGCTTCTGGTTTGAAAAGGACATGATCGCGCGGGCTGCTGAACTCTACCCGGACAATCTCATGTACGAGACGGACTTTCCCCATCCGACATCGATGTCACCGGGGCCCGCGACCATCGCCGTGCACCCACGCGAGTACGCAGAGGTCGCGCTTGGCAAGATGCCCCCAGAGACCATTGGAAAATTGCTGCATGACAACGCCGCGCGAGTCTACGGCGTCACCTAACCGCTGGTTCCTGTAGTTCCGCCCCGCGGTTTCGGCGAGATTACATCCCCAGCGTAGCGATCCAAAATCATTAGTCGCCGCCCGCTTCGAAGGAGAGGATTTGGCAATCAGGCCGACGCAACCGACCGCAACCGTCGGTGTCGTCGAACACGGTAACTCGGCGGTACTGGTGACCGTCGATGCCGGCAGCGAGTTACTCGATCGCCGACGTGTCGACCTCACGAATCCCCCGCTTCCAGCCCACCCGTATCACCACGAGGGATCGTGGGCAGTCGGACGTTACCTCGACACCCCATGGGCGAAGGAGATCTCCCTGCCCGATGCCGTTTCGCTCATTGAGCGCGTCCATGAGGCCGCTGCCGAAGGTGCGCACGAGATCCTCAACGGACTTGCGATAGAGATCAGTGAACCGATCAAGAACATCGCGATTCGTCAATGCCCCGCGCTGCCCCCCACCATCGAAGCGCGGATCGCCGACAACCGTGCGCAGACGTTCGCCGACACTGTCATGTACCGGATGGCCCTCGCATCGGCTGCGGAGGCGCGTGCATGGTCCGTGCACTGGTACGACCGCGACAAAGTGTTTGGCGATGCGCAAACAGCGCTGGGCACTGACATCAAAGGGTACCTGGCATCGATGGGTCGCGCAGTCGGGCCACCCTGGCAGGCCAAACACAAACTTGCGGCCGCCGCTGCGATCGCGTTTGCGAGGCACGGCACAACTCCGCAAACGTCATAGTCCGACACCAAGACGAAGTCCGGATTGTAAGCTGCTGACGCCACCTCAATCGCCGAGGCACTCATCACCGGCCAATCAACGCAAATGCAGACGCGTGCAGAACGGCTTGGCTTCCGCCATCAGCTCGTGGCGCTGGCGAAACAACTCGCGCGCCTCGACGCTCGGCGTTCGGGAGTCCTCCCAAACGGCGAGGCTGGTGTATCGGGTCAGCAACAACATCTGGCCCATGTCGCCCGCCGCCGTCTCTTCGCGAAAGAGGCCCTGCACTTGCGTGTCGAAACCTTCTTCGAAGCTCAGCCACGCTCGCTGCGACAAATTCGCTATCAATTCAACGTCACGGTTCCATACCTCGAACCAGCGGAACACATAGATTCCCTCGGTTGTCCGCTCGCCGTGGTCAGTCGGTCGGACAGTCGGCGTCATCGAGTTGCCATTCAGCAGTGTCAGGCCCGTGGCCGTCAACGCACCGTCGATATCAGGGTGACTATCATCAGCGCAGTTGGTGATCACGTAGGCCTCATTGCTCGCAAGCCCGAAGAGCCCGGCGAAAGCGCCATAGTGTGAGACACCATCGCCCTTGACTGCAGGCATGACCCGTTCATCTATATCAGCCAGCAAATTCTTCAAACTGTTGCTCGAAGGGTCCTTAAGCAGGGAAATGCGGTAGCTGGTCATCGTTAAGTGCTCCTGTTCAACGGCATCACCGGTCAGCGGATGGGATTATCGAACCGCCCCGTGGCGGCCCTCGCCGTCACGCTGCAGGGCTTGCAGCGTATATCTATCTGACGGTAACGCCCGCGCTGCGTCCGGGTCGAGCGCACCCACGTGGCGGTATTCGCCGTTTGCCATCCTGGCGCGCGCATCCGCGAGCGAACCCGCCGGGTCGCCCGCTCGTCCGGTGCCCTGATTGCCGAACCCCTCAACGTTGCCCAGCCCACCGCTCGCCTGAAAGCCCAGTCGCTGCAACAACTTCGGACTGGCCCGCTCGAGTACTTCGGGGCTGGTCGACAACGTGAAGTTCTCCTGGCTGCGAATCCACGGCTTCATACTCGGCTGCACCATGACATAGCGCCAGTCATCGCCGCGGTTGATGCTCGTGCCATGCAGCATGCGGCCGTCGAACATGAGGACCGTGCCCGCAGGTGCTTCGACATTGATCGTGGGCGGCAGTTTGCCCACTGCCTTGCCACTGCCAACCGTCGGTACAAGCCGATGCGAAGTCGGGACGATCAGGGTGCCGTTACGCTCATCGACATCTTCGAGGATGTACATGGTCGTTACATCCACGGGTGCCTCGGGCGTCTGGAACGGATTGATCGCGCCCTGATCCTGATGCAGCGCCATGGGCATGCAGCCAGGAAACGAGATATTTGCGGTAAAACTGAAGACACACCAGCCTTTGCGCAGCGTTTCGTCGAGCAAGCGCTCGATCATGGGCCCGCCCTGCACAACCTCCGGGTCGTACTCCAGAAAGCGGGGAAAGATCTCACCCTTGTTGATGAGACTGCAGATGAGCTGAAACGAGCCGCCGTTATACTCAATGCCCGCCTCGCGCTCGCCTTCAGACTGCTCGACCAGGCGCGCGCGTGCTGCCTCGTATTGCGGTTTTGAGAGACCATCCTCAATGAGGCAGAAACCCCACTCGAAGAGATCGTGCCGCAGTCGCTCGAGGTCCCGCGTCGGCGTCGGCAGGTCGAAGGCCGACCAGTACGCGTGCTTGCGCCCGACGGTCGTGTCGTAGTAATTGCCCTCGCCCCAAACGATCTCGTCGGCCGCACGAGGCGGGCGCATCCAGGGATTGGCCTCGATAATCGAATCGACCGGCTGCCGACACGCAAGAAAAGACTCGTACGGCCGAAACGCATCCGGCCCCGACGCTGCGTCGATAGCCTCCGGTGAGAACTCGTCGGGAATCGTCATCCTGGTTTCCTGTCACTCATATTCGATCGTCCGCAATTCGGTGATCATCATAGTAATCCCACAAAAGGGGAGGTTCGTTCGCGCCGTCACCTAACGGACCAGTACCAGCTTGCCTGTCACCTTGCCGGCAAGCTGATCTTCAAATGCCCTCACGAACTCGCCAGCGGGTCGCTCACTCACTGCCACCGGGACCAGCTTGCCGTCACGAAGCCAGTCGAGCACCGTCAACATGAGTTCGCGATTCCTCTCCGGATGAGCCATCGACAAACCACCCCAGTTGACCCCAACGATCGATGCGGTCTTCAGGAGTGGCAGGTTGAGACCGATGCTCGGAATGGCTCCGGCAGCAAAGCCGATGACGAGGAAGCGACCCCCTTCAGATATCGACCTGAACGCGGTCTCGGAGAGATCACCGCCAACCGGATCGTAGACCACGTCCAGCCCGTCGGGACAGAGCGCCTTCAATGCTTGCCGCCAGTCCGGCTGGGTGTAGTCGACTACGGCATTGGCGCCGCAGGCGAGCGCAACTGCGCGCTTTTCTTCGCTCGACGCACCACCAATAACGCGCTTCGCGCCCATCGACTTTGCAACCGCGATGGCCGCCGTACCCACCCCGCCGGACGCGCCGAGGACAAGCACCGTCTCGCCTGGTTGCAGTGCCCCACGATCCCTGAACGCGTGGAGCGCGGTCAGGTAATTGCCATACAGGCTTGCTGCAACGGCGTCCTTGATCCCTTCAGGTGTCGCGTAGCAGGCGTCACTGGTTGCCAGCATGTAGTCGGCGAGCGCCGCGTTACCGGTGCCGAATACCCGATCGCCTGGCTTGAACTGATTCACACCTGCACCCACTGCCTCGACCACGCCCGCAAATTCACCGTCGGGACAAAACGGCAAGGGAGGCTTGATCTGATACAAGCCCTGGATCATGAGGCCCGTTGCAAAGCCGAGGCCGGTCGCGGCTACACGGATCAGAACCTCATCTGCACCCGGCACCGGCTGTGGCACCTCTTGCTCAACGAGGCCGCTTGGGGGGCCGTATTGATGACACAAAACCGCTCGCATCAGCTTTCTCCTCTTCCTAACTCTCAATCTTCCTGGATTCTCAACCTTCCTGGGCTCGCAACCTTCTTGAACGCTGATTCACGTGGCGTCAACCCCTACTTCGAATGCCGGACGCTCGATCCACGACCTGGATGGCCTGTTACACAAACCGGCGATGGCCGCAACGTCGCATTGAGTGACTTCTTGACGCATTATTCCCCGGCCGCACGTTCGAGATCTACAGGTGTCACTCACGAACGTGGTGTCCCGCTTTGGGCGATCGGCATGTTTTGTCTCTGACCATGTTTTGTCACGAGGGCGCGAGGACGCCGCGGGTCGAGAACCCGCAAGGACGAGCAACGACGAGGCGCAGCCGATCAGCGGCAAGAAAGGCCAGCGAACAATGTGACGAATTAGCCACAGGCAGGACACTGGCCACCAATAGCGTTAACCGGCCCCACGGTTTACCCTTGGCGCGCCACCCGAGAGGGCAAAAACCGATAAAAGAACAAATAGAGAGGAACAGACGATGTTGAAGCTTCACGGCATCAAGATGAGCAATTACTACACGATCGCAAAGCTCGCGTTGATCGAGAAAGGCATCGACTTCGAGGAAGTTCAGCAGATGCCAGGACGGGACGAGGAATGGCTGACACGCAGCCCTATGGGCAAGGTACCCAGCCTTGAGACCCCGGACGGCTTCATCGCCGAGACCATGGCGATCATCGACTATCTCGAAGAGACCCATCCCGACAGCAGCCTGCTCCCCGGCGATGCCTATCAACGTGCCAAAGCGAGGCAGATCGCGCACCATGCGATCTACTACATCGACCTCGCCGCACGTCCGGGACTGAACTCGGCTGCCTTCGGCGCACCTGAGGACGAAGCGGTCAACAAACAGGTCGGCAAGGCGACACCCCGTGGGATCCAATCGCTCGCCCGCATCGCATCGTTCGACCCCTGGGCGGCTGGCAAGGACTTTACGTTAGCGGACATCGTCGTCGCCAACACCGTGCCCCTGGCGCAAATGGTCTGTCAGAAACTCTGCAACATCGACATCATGTCAGAACTACCGGATCTTGCTGACTACGTCGCGAAGGTGAATGAGCGGCCTTCATCGCAGCGAGTCGCAGCGGAGAAGTAGGCTCGTGCGACCGTGCGTGCTCGCACCTTCCACGCCTCACACACCAGAGGCGCGAGGTGGGTCCTTCCGAGCGGGGACTCGCCACTCAACCGCAGACGTCGGCGCCCGACAACCTGTGATCGATACTCGCGCACCGGCCTTCAGGCCGCCAGCATCCCCTCGTGCTGAACGAATTCGAGCACGGAGGAAAGGCCCTCCGCTTTCTTGAGATTGGTGAAGACATACGGTGCGTCGCCACGCATACGTCTCGTGTCAGCATCCATCACCTCGAGCGATGCACCGACGTAGGGCGCGAGATCCGTCTTGTTGATCACGAGCAGATCGGATCGGGTAATACCCGGACCGCCCTTCCGCGGTATCTTCTCGCCTGCGGCAACATCAATGACATAGACCGTCAGGTCAACAAGCTCGGGGCTGAAGGTGGCACTGAGATTGTCCCCACCGCTCTCGACAATCACCAAATCGAGTTGTGGAAATTGACGGGTCAGCGCTTCGATAGCCGCAATGTTCATCGACGCATCCTCCCGGATAGCTGTGTGCGGACAACCGCCAGTTTCCACACCCACAATGCGATCTTCAGGCAGCGCCTGATCGCGCAGAAGAATCTGCGCGTCTTCCTGTGTGTAGATGTCATTGGTCACCACCGCTATTTCGTAGCGTGAGCGAAACGCTTTGCAGATGGATGCAACGAGCGTGGTCTTGCCAGCCCCGACGGGCCCGCCAATTCCAAGACGCAAGGCATGTTTCATAGTCCGATTCCTCTGATTTTCGTCACCTCGTTTCCAGTCACCATCAGGAGCGAAAGAGTCGTGAGTATTGGGTTTCGTGCAAGGCTGACGCAAGGGCAAAACCCGGTGCACTCATACCGATATCGTCGTCGCTCACAGTCAACGCGATGCGGGCCGCGTGTTCAATGTCGTCGCTGAATCTGCGCATCAATCGCTGGCCAGCAGTCTGTCCGAGCGCCATGAGCCGGATCGCAGCGAGCATCTGGTTTTCGGCCCAGGACCAAGCATATCCACTTACAGCGTCTGCCTCACAAATGTGCCAGTTGACGGCTGTGACACCAAACGCCGCCGGGTACGCAAGCTCGAGGGCGGGAAAGTCGTCGCCCAACTCACGGCACAGGCGCCCTATCGCCGCACCCATTGCGCGGTCTTCTTCGCGTAGCTCCCGGGTCTCTCGGCAGGCGACAGCAAGCTCGTTCCACCATTCGAGAGCGCAGGCGTCCCGTGCGACCCACGCCCGGAAACACCGGATCACAATGGGCAGATCGACACGGCTGACCGCATGTCTCAATACACCGACAATCCAGTCGTAGACCTCAGTCTCTGACTGCACCGACCCACCCTCGACCGCCTGTTCAAGGCCCTGCGAGTAATGGAACGCACCGACAGGCAAGGTCGGGCTGAGCAACTGCCATAGACGTGACTTGCGGTCAACCATGCCCGGATCCCGGATAATCGTCCAGGCGATCGAGCGACTCTGACCCATGACTATGCCCTTGCGCGTCATACGCGCCGGCTTCGGGTTCAAACGGACGCAATTCGTGTGATACGGCGAGGTCAAACCCGCGAACCATGTCGTCAAGCACATGATCCTGAAGATACGACAACGAGAGTTCGCCCACTTCAACGCTGATGTGCCGATTACCCAGGTGATAAGCCGCACGCGCAAGTGAAGTGGGATCGTCGCAATTGACAACGCTCACCGCCTCCAGGGCGGACTCGATCAAAACAACAAGACCCGATTCAGCACCCAGGCAATAACCACCGCGCATGACGATGCCTCGAGGCAATATGACGGCGACCTCGCGACCGCTTTGAAGTCGGGCGCGTTGGCGAGTCTTTTGTCTGCGCTCGAACGGCAGACACAGGACATCGTCCGCTGCCCGCTCTCGCCGATCAGCGTATTCGGTCAACGTTTCCATTGCACCTTTCATCTCACTCTAGACCTCATTGTTCACCTCACCATCGTCCCGCTTGCGTCGAAACGACGCTTGCCTTTGGGTAGGCTTGGACTCATATCAACTCCCCTACTTCTCTAGAAGAGGCTATACCGCTGGGCGAGCGGCAGCACGGTGGCCGGTTCGCAGGTCAGAAGTTGTCCGTCAGCGCGTACCTCATAGGTCTCCGGATCAACCTCGATGTGCGGCAGATAATCGTTCAGCAGCATATCGGCTTTGGAAACGTTGCGCGTGTTGTGCACCGGGAGCAGCCGTTTCGACAAACCCAGCGTGTCCTTCAGACCCGCATCGCACGCCGCTTCAGACACAAATGTGAAGGACGTTGTTGTGAGTGCGCTTCCGAAAGCGCCAAACATGGGTCGATAGTGGACGGGCTGCGGCGTTGGAATCGACGCGTTCGGATCGCCCATCGGTGCCGCGACAATCATCCCGGCTTTAACAATCATCGAGGGCTTGATGCCGAAGAACGCCGGTTTCCACAGAACGAGGTCTGCGAGTTTTCCTGTCTCGACCGAGCCAACCTCGTGGGCGATGCCGTTGGCGATGGCGGGGTTGATGGTGTACTTGGCGATGAACCGCTTGACGCGGTTGTTGTCATTGCGGCTGCTATCGCCGTCGAGAGCACCACGCTGAATCTTCATCTTGTGCGCGGTCTGCCAGGTACGACAAATGACTTCGCCAACTCGTCCCATTGCCTGCGAGTCGGAGGCGATCATCGAGAACGCGCCGAGGTCGTGAAGGATGTCTTCCGCCGCGATGGTCTCACGCCGAATGCGCGACTCGGCGAAGGCCACGTCTTCCGGGATGTTCGGATCAAGATGATGGCAAACCATCAGCATGTCGAGGTGCTCATCTACTGTGTTAATCGTGTAGGGCCGCGTCGGGTTGGTTGACGACGGCAGCACGTTCGGCAGACCGCAGGCTTTGATGATGTCAGGGGCATGGCCACCGCCCGCTCCCTCCGTATGAAACGTGTGAATGGTCCGGTCCTTGAACGCAGCGAGAGTGTGCTCAACAAAGCCAGACTCATTTAACGTGTCAGTATGAATGGACACCTGCACGTCAAAGCGATCAGCTACATTCAGACAGTTGTCGATAGCGGCTGGCGTCGTACCCCAGTCTTCGTGCAATTTCAGGCCCATGGCACCGGCGATGACCTGTTCGTCCAACGCTTCCGGCAGGCTGGCGTTGCCTTTGCCCATGAAGCCAAGATTCATCGGCAGGCCATCAGCGGCGCGGAGCATCATGCCGAGGTGCCACGGGCCAGGGGTGCAGGTGGTGGCGTTGGTGCCGGTCGCGGGCCCGGTTCCGCCTCCCAGCATCGTCGTGATACCCGACATAAGCGCTTCTTCGACCTGCTGCGGACAGATGAAGTGAATATGCGCGTCAATGCCGCCTGCGGTCAGAATCTGACCCTCGCCTGCAATCACTTCGGTGCCCGGCCCAACCATGATGTTGACGCCCGGTTGGGTGTCCGGGTTGCCCGCTTTGCCGATGCCAGCGATACGACCGTCTTTGATCCCGACGTCTGCCTTGACGATGCCCGTGTGGTCCACGATCAATGCGTTCGTGATAACGGTGTCCACGGTCTCGGATGACGGTCGTTGGCTTTGACCCATACCATCACGGATAACCTTGCCACCACCAAACTTGACCTCATCGCCATAAACGGCTCGGTCTGACTCGACTTCGATAACGAGTTCTGTGTCGCCCAGTCGGACCCTGTCACCGGTCGTCGGTCCAAACATCTCTGCGTAGGCACGACGGTCAATGGTGCTCATTAGATACCCTCCAGGGCACCCATGACGGCACCGTTAAAGCCATAGACCTCGCGTTTCCCTGCATAGGCGACGAGCGTTACATCACGGCGCTGGCCAGGCTCGAATCGCACGGCAGTTCCTGCCGCGATGTTCAACCTGAAGCCGCGTGCGCGCGCGCGATCAAAATCGAGCGCGGGATTCGTCTCACAGAAGTGGTAATGGGACCCGACCTGAATCGGTCGATCGCCCGTGTTGGCTACGCTAATGTCAATACAGTCACGCTCTGCATTGAGAGTCAGTTCGCCGTCATCGATGAAATACTCGCCTGGTGTCATGGTGCCATTCCTAAATGATCGGGTTATGGACGGTGACCAGCTTGGTCCCATCCGGGAATGTCGCTTCAACCTGAACTTCACCCAGCATTTCCGGAATGCCCTCCATCACGTCGTCACGCGCAAGGATCTGTGTACCTTCAGTCATTAACTCTGCAACGGAACGTCCATCACGCGCTCCCTCCATGATCGCGGCTGAGATCAGAGCGATACTCTCAGGGTAATTCAGTTTAACGCCACGTTGGCGACGCT
>Ga0302135_10000369_pt1 | contig 27379 bp, 27 predicted proteins | sample CBN3_surface_MG_FD_203119 | JGI IMG/M metagenome (GOLD analysis project Ga0302135, IMG submission 203119) | Marine microbial communities from Western Arctic Ocean, Canada - CBN3_32.1 | ecosystem: Environmental > Aquatic > Marine > Oceanic | place: Canada: Western Arctic Ocean | collected...
ATCTGCACAGCGAAGGTTCGGCGAATACTCCAGCGGGCGACGGTTCGCTTTCGCACGACCAGCCTTCGTCAGAGCGACCCGACACATATTCATACGACCCACGTGATCCGGTTATGAGCGTGATGGATATCGATGCCCAGCCCATGCCCAGAGACCAAGCTCCGCTGGATGGGCGCCAAGACGTGCTCGTCTACCAAACTGCTCCCTTCGAGTCGCCAGCCCGCTTCGTGGGCCCTGTGGAGCTTGAGCTATGGGCAGCTTCGGATGCTCCAGACACTGATTGGACCGCCAAGCTCGTGCTTGTGACTGAAACCGGTCTAGCCGTGAATCTGACATACGGGATCATGAGGGCGCGATATCGCTCAGGATTTGACCAAGAAGCACTGCTCAAAGATGACGGGCCGATTAAATACACGATCAAAATGAACCCGGTTGGGGTAGAGATCCGGCCCGGTCAGCGGCTACGTCTGGACATTTCAAGCTCAGACTTCCCGAATTTCGACAGGAACCACAATACGGGCAAAGACTTTTGGACCGATACCGAGCTCAAAGTGGCGCGGCAGACCGTATTCCACAGCCCGGAAATGCCGTCGCTATTGCTGATGCCGTTGGTCACTACAAAGTAGTCGTTAAGTGCTCGTAGCAGGAATACCAGTCATGTCGTCGGCGTTGCCAGCAATATCATCGAACGACGTGTAGTTCGTATTCCACAGCTGCGAGTACAGCCCGGCTGTGCCAACGAGTTCATCGTGAGTGCCCGATTCGACTATCTCGCCATCCTGAACAACGATAATCCGATCTGAATTTCTGATTGTCGAAAGCCTGTGCGCTATCACCAGCGCAGTTCGGCCTTCGAGCAATTTCTTCAGTGCGTCCTGAATGATTCGTTCGGTGTAGCTATCGATATTCGCCGTCGCTTCGTCAAGTACAAGAATTTTCGGATCTGCGACGAGGGCGCGAGCGAAGCTGAGCAGCTGCCTCTGCCCCACCGAAAGGTTCGATCCACGCTGTTCGAGTGTGGTGTCGTAACCGTTTTCTAGTTGCATTACGAAGTCGTGGGCACCAATCACTTTGCAGGCGTTCACAGCGTCTTCCCGAGTGGCGTCAACAGTGTTGTAGCGGACGTTTTCGAGGACAGTCTTTGAAAACAGGAATGGCTCTTGCAGCACCATGCCCATTACATGGCCGATCGATTCTTGGGTTACGTCGCGGATGTCATGATTATCTATCGAGATCGTCCCCTCTTGCACATCGTAGAAGCGATGAGCCAATGCCGTAATAGACGTCTTCCCTGACCCTGTAGGACCAACGAGGGCGATTGTCTGGCCCGGCTCGGCCACGAAGTTAATATTGCGGAGGATAGGCCGTTCAGGGTCGTATCCGAACGTCACATTTTTGAACTCGACTCGGCCTTGAACATCACCAATTGGTGGTGCGTCGGGCTTATCGACTATATCGAGAGGAATGTCGAGAAGTTCGAATATTCGGTGACCGGAAGCAACCGCTCGTTGTAGCAGTGCGTAGTGCATGGTCAAAGTGCGGATTGGTTCAAAGAAACGCTGAACGAACAGAAGGAAGGCGACCATCGTGCCGACTTCGGTTGTTCCGTTCAACACGCGTCCACCACCGTAAACGAGAACGATCGCCAATGCGGTTCCGGTCATCAATTCTACTGTGGGCATTAACACGCCACCGAGCCGTGCGGCGCGCACTGATGACCAAAAGAAGGTGTGAACTTTGCCACCCATAATGCCGTGGTTCTCTTCCTGACGGTTCAAGGCCTGAACAACACGAATACCGCTGACATTTTGGTCTAGATATACACCCACGACTGACGAATTTCTTCGCATTCGTAGGAACGCTCGCCGTGCGATGGGTTGCCATATCAGCCGGATGAGAATCAAAAACGGAACGATGGCGAGGGTAAATAGGGCCAGTTCAAAATCGAGAAGCAACAGGATTACGACGATCCCGGCGAGTGTCAGGATGTCGCCGATGATCTCGATCGAGGATTCGAGCATTTCCTGTAGCGCGCCGACATCTCCAAACATCCTGGCCATTAGCGCGCCAATGGGTGTTTTGTCGGAGAATGCTAAGGCAAGCCGTTGAAGCTGCATAAACATATCCGCACGAATGTCATACAAAACTCTTAACGCTACTCGGGTAATTAGCACCTGCTGAAGGAATTGAGTGAACCAGTACATCGCTGCAATGCCGATCAACGACATGGCGATAATGGACAACAGACTTGAGTCGCCCTTGCGAATAGCCCCGTCAATTCCGAACTTGATGAGAAGCGGGATAGATAGGTTTGCCAGCGTGAATCCAATCACAGCGATCAGCGCCGTGAACATCGCCCGTTTGTATGGCCTGGCGTAGTAGAAGAAGCGCTTGAACACAGTGCTGTCGAGCTGAGCGAACATCTCCTCATCCGACTCATTCAGATTCGCATGCTCTTCATTAGCCGATGGCGGTCGGCTTTGCTTCGGGTTCTGCTTGCTGTTCTGGGTTTCAGATGTGTTGACCATTAGTCGAGCACCTCTTCGTCATGCCCACGCTGCAAATCCCACAGTTGCTTGTAGTGGCCATTGAGTGCCAGCAGTTCATCATGATTGCCACGTTCGATGACTTTTCCGGCGTCGAGAACGATGATTTCATCAGCGTGGCTGAGCGAACTTAAACGGTGAGCAATGATGATCGTCGTCTGGCCACCTGTCAGTTCATCGAGTGCCGATCGAATACGTGCGTCAGTTCCGGCATCTACCGACGAAGTTGAATCATCGAGAATTAGTATCGGAGAATCTGTAAGCAACGTTCGTGCGATAGCCACACGCTGGCGCTGGCCGCCCGAAAGACCTACTCCACGTTCGCCTAATTGAGTGTCATACCCATCGGGAAGACCTGCAATAAAATCGTGAATCTGGGCGATTTTTGCGGCGGCGATGACTTTTTCATCCGATGCATTCACATCACCGTATCGAATGTTGTCTCGAATCGAACCATCGAACAAGAACGGATCCTGCTCGACCAATCCGATAGCCTCACGGATCGAGATTACAGTGGCATCTTTGAGATCGGTTCCATCGATTGTTACGGTGCCGGATGTTGGATCGTAGAACCGTGGTATTAGATTGGTTATCGAGCTTTTTCCGCTGCCCGGTGCCCCTACGAATCCAATGGTATGGTCTCGCCGAGCTTCGAAGCTCACGTTCTGGAGCGCCGGTGCGCCTCCATATGAAAATGAAACATTGTCGAACTTCACAACCCCGCCGGTGATCTCTATAGGATTCGATTCTTCAGAATCGGCAATCTCCGAAGGGATGTCGAGAATTTCGAAAATTCTTCCGCCTGCCGACGATGCTCGGGCCGTTGAGTTGATGATCATTAGGATCATTCGAACGGGGAAGCGCAGGAGTGCCAGGTAGAAGAAGAACTGAGTCAGCTGACCAATGGTTATCTGGCCATCGATTACTTTTTCACCACCAACCCACAGAACGATTGCCCATGACACAAGGAAAGCGAACGAAACAAAGCCGCTCCCACGCGCATGGGTGCGCGCCGCGCCCATTCGTAATTCGACTACTTCAACGGCAGTTACGTCGAACTTTGCTTCCTCATAATTCTGAGCAGAAAAAGCTCTGACCACTCTTATGCCAGCAAGATTCTCCTGCATGGTTGTTGTGAGATCGCCAAGAGCGTCCTGAATTTTTCGCCACATTTCGCGAAGTTGTAGTCGCATGCGGGCACTGCGATAAACCATGAACGGAACAAAGCTGAGACTAAGCAACATGAGTTGCCAGTCGATCTGAGCCATGAATATTGCGGCTGCGATGATCACGACAAACACCCGAACGATTTGCACTAAGCCGTTCTGAACGAACATCCGTACGCCTTCGATGTCGGACAATCCTCTCGACATCAGTTGGCCAGTGTGTACGCGATCGTGGAAGCTAAAGCTAAGGACTTGGAGTTTGTCGAAATACAGCATGCGTAGCCGATTAGAAACGCGCTGGCTTAGAGTTTCACCGAGGAACATCTGGGCAAACCCTGTGGTACCTCGTAGGGCTGCAACGATCAGCACCAGCACGGCAGTGTTCCGAAGGAGCGCTTCGATTTCGATGGGGCTGTTTAGGCCTTGTTCGTACAACGTGAACGCCTGGTCGACACCTTCACCAAGAAGCTTCGGGATGAACAACGACATGATTGCCGTGGTAGCAGCAAACGCGACACCACCGGCAAAATGGAGCTTGTATCCAAAGGTGAGTTTGGCGATTCGCCAGAGAACATCTCCGCCGGTTGGTCCAGAATCTGTTAGTCGGGATCGAACGCTTCGACGTTGTCGGTCAGTTTGTATCGGAGTGGGGTTTGTCGCTGATGAACTCGTAGGATCGACCTCTAATGATTGCTCGTCGTCGGCAAAATACGAACAGCATCTACCGTCGCCTAATAATTTTGCCGTGAACGCGGGGAGTATACGCCCGCGGAGCATCCTACGATTTTGTTTATCGGAACTTGCGATTTATGAGCCGGGATATTCGAGTCACGCGGCCTGATCCAACTTGCGCACTATTCGAGGTATTTCGAACCCTATGCGAGTTCCCTTGCCGAGTTCGCTTTCGATTGAAATTTCCCCACCATGCATCAAGATTATTGTTTTTGCGATGTTGAGACCCAACCCCAGCCCGGATACGGCTCGCGTAGTTGGATTTTCACCTCGGTAGTAGAGTTCGAAAGCGTTCGCAGCAGCTTCTCGATCCATACCAATACCGTCGTCAACAACAAACACTGAAAATTCCGATTCATCGGTACTTGTCTCGAGCCGTATCTGTGCGCCGTCGCCGGCGTACTTCGTTGCATTGCTGAGCATGTTGGAAATGGTTTGCGAAATTCTGCTTTGATCAGCAGAAATTATCACTTCGCCTTCTGGCACATCAACAGTAATGGTCTGTCCAGCTTGCTCAACTAGGGGTTCAAAACTTTCGCCTAAGGCTCTGAGCATTGAATTTGCATCGAAATTCATTTCCAGAAGCTCAAATGTCCCGGACTCCACCCTTGAATGATCGAGTAGATCGTTGATCAGCAGGTGTAGGTGACTTCCGTTTCGGCGCAAGACTTCCAGCTGTTCAAGCTGACGTGGGACGAGGTTGCCAAGACGATTCTTCGAAAGGATGTCGATGAACGCAGCCATGCTCGTGAGTGGTGTTTTCAACTCATGAGAGACAGTCGTGATTATCTGGCTCTTGATCTGGTTTATTCATTCAATGTTCCTAGTGTCAGGGGGCATTGACTAATCAGATCGAATTAAGTGACAGGATGCCCCCAAACTGCACTTAACAATGGCCATAAATGCCACATGAGTTTTAACTTCGTAAACCTAGTCTGCGAGGTCGCACACGAACATGAATCGGTAATTTCATTGATCGAACTAGGCAAAAAGTCATTTCATCGTGGTGAAGTTACCTAGCGAACGAACCTATCGGTCGTTGAGACGAAATTAAAAAGACCCGATCTGCGTCGAATCGCAGATCGGGTCTTTTTAATTTCGCTCACTAAGTATGAGTTTTCGGTTGATCAACTCAGGGCATGTACTGGTCGATTCCTTCGGTAACCGGTGCTGGGCCAGACGGGAACACCGCTGTCTTGGCTCTATCGGCTCCGACAACCAGGATGTAGCAGTCATCGGCATCGTTCATGATCGGTACAGTCACTTCAAGCAGTTGTTGCTCAGTAAGCTTCTCGAGCCACTTCCAATGATCGTGAACTCTCGCTTCGCCTTCAAGAGGCATGTACTGCATTAGTTTTCCGATGCTGCCTCTCGCATGTTCATGGATGTACTCTTTCGCCTCTTGCTTCGAGAATCCTTGAGTGCCCACAGGTCTTGCCACGTCAGGGGGCATGAGTATCAGTCGCTCCTGTCCGCTTCTGGGGCTTTGCAGGCTCATCGTTCCGAACGTCAAACCGTAAGCAAGGTTCTTAAGCAATCCTTTGGCAGTGTGATTCCCTTGATCTTGAACATCGAGTTCGCCGTCGGTTACGAAAACGCTAACCGTGCTTTCGCCAGCCTCGAAGCCCTGATCGACATGGAAAGGCTGCCATGGACTGGCGTCTTCGTTTTCTGCGATGCACTGAATGAACTTGCGTGAAGTTCCAATCGTGTCCATGTCCATCTTGTTCAAGTACCAGTGACCGATATTTCGGAAGCAGAGAGCGAACGCACGCCCGATCAACGTGTTGATCTGGTTGTCGCGCCCCGGCCCAAGCGCCGATCCCGGATTAAGCCCGAGCTGCTTGGTGGCAGGTCCATTAACGATAAGCAGTGGTGCCTGGGGGCTTGTCGACATGAGCAACGACTTGCCGCCCTGCCCGCCAAGCTTAGACAACGCCTTTACTGCGGCGATAACTACTGGAAGATGCTCGGGTTTCGCCCCGGCCATCACCGAGTTAATCGCAATTTTCTCGACCGTCGCTACCCCAAATCCTGGAGGCATATCGCATACAACGTGGTCGGGTGGCAGATTCGTGCCCTTCAACATTTCGGCTACGGCCTCGGGAGTTGCGGGCTGAAGGAACAGTCCGTCGCCGAGATCTTCGTTAATGAATTCTTGATTCATCTTCAGAATCGAGTCGTAGCGGTCTTCACCCTCGTATCGGCGCGTGTCGACTGCTTCCGTTTCCTCGCGGGCGTCAATCGATGACGTGAGCGATCCAACCAGATCGTCGATAGCATCTTCCGTCTGCGTTCGGCAGGTTTCGGGGTCGAGGTTGCGATAAATATGCGGCACCACGACCCACTGAAGGTCAGGCATTCCAAATGCTCGAGAACTGGCTACTGCGTCGCTTTCAAAGCGACCAGAAACAATGGCAACACCTGGCTTGCCCATTTTCTCGACCATAATCATGTCGTGGATCATCCACGACGCGCAGGTTCCTCAGTCGGCTGTGGCGCCGATTACAACGTCACACTCCTCCCCTGCTTGCTTCACAATCGCTGGTGGCGTCGGATAGTTCCCGCCTGTGTAGAAATTGACGCTGACGTTGTCGTAGCGTTCCTGAAGCATTTCGCCCGCTCGTTTGAGAGCAATATCGCCCCCGTGCGTGCCACTCCAAATCAGCCCAACCATTTTGTTATTGAGCGAGTTGGGGCGATTACTGGCGCTGATAGCGTTGAGCACGCCACGTTGCACGGCAACCGGATTACTAACTTCGAGAAGATGCATCATTGCGTCCTTTTGACTCTTCGGCGTCTCGGCTAAAGACTGGGTTTGCTTTGTGGCGGCAGGATAGCACCGATGGCACTCGGCTAGCGGCAGGCATAAACTCGCACCGCGTTTTCGTTCGTAAATATCAACGTCGGTGCAATTGCCGTGCACATGGAGCCTGTAATGAAATTTTTAGGAGTCGATCACATCGACATTATCGTGAGTGATCTTGAACAATCGATTGCGTACTACCGCAAGTACGGCATGAGCCCTGAAGGCACGGTCGATGACGGAGAGACTGTGTTCTTGTGGAACGGTGATGATGAAAGACCAGTACGGATCGAACTGCACAAGCAACAGGAAGGGCAGACGCTGGGAATAGATCATCTTTCATTCCTTGTTGATGATCCTATCCAGGCTCAAAAAGAGATCGAGTTTCTGGGTGGTGTGGATTTCCTGTTTGAGCCGTTCGAGAACCAGCAGTCGGGTCGGACGATATCGAACAGCTACGACCCGGACGGGGTGCAGATTCAGATGGCGCGGCAGACGGGTCCCGGCACCTACAAGAATTGGGAATAGATCGACATGGCTGATTCGAGCGAACGGGCTAGAAGCCGCACTTTTAGCGGTGCTGCCAAAACGGTTATCACGCCGCCGGTTGGCTACCCAATGGGCAACTGGGGACTTCGCCAGGGAGTTGCGAGGGGTATTCATCGAGACATCCACGCACGAGCGGTAGTCTTCGAACGCGACGGACTTTCACTGGCGATAGTTTCACTGGAAATCGCAGGGCTCACATCTGAAACGGTTCAGGCGATAAAGGGTCGGATACTTCAGGTGGCAGGGATACCTGTCGACAACGTATTACTGAACTTCACGCACAATCACACTTCACCCGACACGATTGTTTCGCTGCCACGGGAGTGGATGACGTGGACGACGTGGCTCGCCGATCAGGTGGCTGGGGTTGTGTTTAACGCGGCGAATCGGGCAGTTTCGGCCTCGATTGGCGCAGGGCTTGGTTCATTTGATGGGTGGACGGTGAATCGCCAGTATCCAGACAAATCGATCGACACCGAAGTTGGTGTGATGGTTGTTAATGACGATAAGGGTGTGCCGATCGCCCGCATCGTGAACTTTGCGTGCCATGGTGTTGCCGATGGCGGTCAGTATCTCGAATGGTCGGGTGATTTCGCTGGCGAAATGTCGGCTGAAATCGAGGACCGACTGGCCGGCGTGGTGGCGATTTATTTACAGGGAGCCGCGGGTGATATTCATCCGTTCGACTGGTGGTTCGGCAACAATGCGTCTGAACATCTTCATTCGCATGAGGACACTGCACTTATAGGTACGAGTCTGGCGAAGGAAGCGTTGGCGATTGCGACCCAGGTGAACACATCGCCCGATGCTACGCTCGGTGTTGTGACTGCTGCTGCTGAACTACCACGCCACCAGGTGAATTGGTCGCTGAACGAGGCACTGGAGAACCGGTCACATCTAAAGGAAACACTCGGCGAATACTCAGGCGAAACGTGGCTGCCCGGAACAACCACGGCTAACACGGCCGAACGCCATCCTGAACTCTACGGCTGGGGCAACAACGAAGTAGGGCTGGTCACTAACCAAAACCAGCCAGCCGTTTCGATTTCCATAAGAGGATTCAGCATTGGCGATACGTTGATCTCGGCTCATGCTGGCGAGCTTTTCAACGAGCTAGGAACGGGCATCAAGGATGCGTTTACTGATCGACGGCCATGGGTTGCCAGCTATTGCGATGAATACATTGGATACATCTCATCCCGACAGCCTCACGAAGAAATCAAGGTGATACCTGTAACTGAGATTGTCGACATGAAAAAGTATCGACGCTACTACGGAACCACAACGAGTCCATACGCTCCAGAAGCTGGCGAAGCACTCGTCAAAACAGCAATCGAAGTCCTAAACAAGCTCTAATCGAAACGAAATTTCCTGAATCCTATGAAAGCACTTTTACTCGCCGATTTCGGTGCCCCGTACTATCAAGGTCTTCGTGATGAGCATTCCGATCTTGAACTGACGGAGGCGTATTCAAACGAAGATATTCTGCGCGAAATCGGTTCTGCCGAGGCCGTATTTGGCTATCTGACTGCCGAACAGTTCGAAGCCGCCAAAAACCTGAAGTGGATTCAAACACTTGATGCCGGGATGGAGGGTTTGTTCAACGCCGTTCCGGGCATTGTCGATACAGATGTTGAAGTGACCAATTCACGTGGCGCCGGTGCGCCAATGATCGGTGAGCACGGTATTGCGTTGATGCTGGCGCTAGCCCGACAGCTGCCGAAGTTCTGGGCCGACAAATCGGATCACCGATGGGATCAGGATGGTGCGCTTCAGGTCGTCGAGTATCTCGGGAATAAAACGTGCGGAATCGTTGGGCTTGGCAAGTCAGGTCGGGAGATCGGCTGGCGGGCGAAGGCTCTCGGTATGAACGTGATAGCAGTGGACGAGCAGCCCGTTGATGGCGATCCCATCGTCGAAGACGTATGGGGGCGTTCGAGGCTCAACGATCTGCTTGAACAATCGGACTACGTGGTTGTCACTGCGCCGTACACGCCTCGAAACGAGAACATGATTGGTGCTGCCCAGTTGGCGTTGATGAAGCCGACAGCACGAATCGTGGTTACATCTCGCGGTCGGCTCGTGGAGCACAATGCGCTGGTTGCAGCGTTGAAATCAGGCCAAATCGCCGGGGCTGGTCTCGACACGACTGTTGTCGAGCCGCTGCCAGCCGACAACGAACTCTGGGACTTACCGAACGTGATCATCACGCCTCACATCGCGGGTAACTCGGAGCAGGAGTTGTTGGACAAGCGAACCGTGGATATTTTCGCCGAGAACCTGCGACGGTATGTGTCGGGTCAGCCACTGATTAACACGGTCGATAAGCAGCTTCAGTACTAGGTTTTACGGCGCGCTCAATGCGGGCTAATCAATACCAAGTTCGATGATTGTCACTTCCGGCGGTACGCCAATACGCGCCGGCAGGATTCCGACACCAACTCCCGCTGAAACGATTAGCTTCGATTCACCACGTTCGTAGAGCCCCCAGAAGTATTTCGCGGCCAATCGCCCAACGTTCAGCCATCGACCTAAATAAGGCACCGCCAATTGGCCGCCGTGAGTGTGACCGGCAACAATCAGATCGGCACCGTATTCGGCACACAGCTCGAATATGTCGGGGTGGTGACTAGCGATGAGCGTGAAATCGGCGGTTGTCTCTGAAATTTCGTCCCGAAGCACCTGATCGGCAAAACTTCCGGTCGCATCGCCCCACCATTCAGCAGGACTCTCGATTCCAGTTATTTGTAGTGAAAAGTCGTTCCCTGAGTGATTTGGCTTGATGAACGCTGAACTATTTCTCAGCAGATTTATAGTTTCGTCGGCCTCGAACTGTTCGATGATTTGCTCAGGTTCTGTCGCCGAGATGTCGTGGTTTCCAAGTACGGCGAAAACTCCGTGCTTCGCTTTGAGATTTGTGATTTCAGCCAACAACTCGTTAGCAAGCCCGCCATCATGATCGACATAGTCGCCAAGCAGAAGCACGATATCGGGTGATTGGGAATTTGAAATCTCAACCGCTTTTCGTATATGCCCTGCAGAAACAAACTGGCCGAGATGCAGGTCTGAAAGCGCTGATATTCGAAGCACCGTTCCTGCGTTTGGGTTCCCAATGCTGTACTTACGTTGGACGATGCGTGTGCGACCGATGGTGAATGCGTAAACACTGACAGCGACCGCAAATGCTCCGGATGACCAGAACAAAATCGACGGGATGGTGTCTGATCCGTCGTCGGGCGCGTAAAAAAAGTAAACCAGCGGTACCACCGCCGTCGCTGCCCAGCCAAGTCCAGCGGTCCGTGATGCATGCCCGATCCAACCAAGAGCCCGTATCGACAGCAGTTTGCCCAGTCGCTCAAATTCGCTGACAACGAGGAACACTAGTAACAAGCCGACGATCCGCTCATTCATGGTGTTCCAGGACGATTCGAAAATCACCCTCGCCTCAAAATACAAAGCAACGAGAGCCAGCAACTGGCTGATTCTCATGATTCGAGACAGACCGATTTTGCGCACCAGTTCTACCAAGGGGCATTCCGTTCATCGATTGAGAAAAAGTTGATGTTCTTCGAGAGATCACACTTTGAACGATTTAGAAATCTGAGTGACAGTGAAGTTCACTCAAACGATTATCCCGATTCCCGGCCTTTGTTGTAGGCGGATTTTTCGTTCAATTGTTATCGGCATTTTTCCGATTACAGCCACATTCAGCCCGACAGACCCGTGGGAATCAGCTAAATTCTTGCCATTGATAAGGGTTGGATGGTTCGTAGGAGGATCGAATGGCTCCCAGAGTAATAATGCTTTGCACCGGTACGCCAGCGCCCGATATGGCGCATTGGGGATCATCGTTTTTGGTGGGAATCGGCGATGAGTGGCTCATGTTCGATTGTGGACACGGTGCCAACTACAAACTCCACAAGGCCGGGTTTCAGTCGACACAGGTCGACCGGATGTTCTTCACACACCATCACTCCGATCACGATGCCGACTACCCATCGTTCCTGCTAACCCGTTTCGACATGTCGATTGGAAAAGAAAGTGAGTTGCAGGTCTACGGGCCCAAACTAACCGAGCAGCTGACCGAACGATTAATGGGCGAACCGAATGGTGCTTACTGGCACGATATTGTCGCTCGCACGAAGCACCCTCTCAGTGTCGCGGCATATGTTGAACGCGGTGGGATACCACCTCGCAAGCCGCCTAAAATTCACGCTCGGGATATCGGCCCCGGAACGGTTGCAACCGGCAAGAACTGGGAGATCACGGCGGTAGAAGTCGATCACGTACAGCCGTATCTCGACTCACTCGCCTACCGCATCGATTCCGATGAGGGTTCGATCGTTTTCTCTGGCGATACGAGTCCTTGTAAGTCGCTGACGGATCTGGCCACGGGTGCTGATTTACTGGTCATGGAGTGCATCAAAATTGATGAGGACATGATTCCCGGTTCGCCGAGCTACGACACTGAAACCGGAACGTTTGGAGCAGCTCAAACTGCCAAGGACGCGGGTGTTAAGCGGTTAGCGCTTGTGCATCAGCAGGCCAAGATGGAAGACCCGGTACGTAAGTCGCAGGCACTGTTCGAAGTGAAGAGCGTGTACGACGGTCCGGTCATCTGGGGCGAAGAACTCCTAGAAGTCCCCTGGGAATAAGTGCTTAGGGCACGTTTTGAATTGGGCTGTTGGCTGTGATGGGTGTCGAATCCGCTTTGGGGTCCGGCTAAAACCGGTCGATCTTCAGCAGGTCGATGTTGTGATTCGTCGATCCGTTAATCGTCAGATCACCAAGTATTTCTCCTACTACGCTGGCGAACTTGAAACCGTGGCCTGAGAACCCCGCAGCGATAGCAACCTGAGGCAATCCGGGTACTAAATCGATGATGAAATGATCATCGGGCGTGTTCGTAAACATGCAAGTCTTCAGCGTCATCAGAGTTCCGTTTGCCTTCGGGAAGTAACGTGCGGCGGCGGCTCGAAGTATTTCCTCGTCCTCACGAGTAACCTCATGACTAGCGTTATTGGGATCCACTACTTCTTCGAGGTGGTGATAGCGTCCAATTTTGAATCCGGGTATGCCGAATACCGGGAAGCCGTAGTAACGACCTTCCTCGAAGTAGGCGTTGAACACCGGAAATACATCTGGGGTGAACAACGAGGGGTCTTCGGGCTGCAGCCATGCGAGAACCTGCCGTTCAGGTACCGCTAGTTCTTCGAGCGATGGCACCATTCCCGCTGCCCAAGCGCCAGCGGTTACAACAAGGTGATCGGCCGTATATTCCGCCCTATCGGTGAACACACGCACGCCATCGCCTTCCGGTTCCCATTTCACTACAGATTCTCGTGCGTGAACTTCCGCCCCTTCGGCTAAAGCAGCGTTCACGTAGGCAACAATCGATCGTTCAGAAAGCACGAAGCCGCCATCTTGTTGCAGTAGTCCCATCTGCCCTGCTGGCATGTTGTATCCGGGGAAACGATCGTTGATTTGCTGATGATTTAGAACTTCGTGCGGGATGTCGTGTTCGAGGCATGATTCGAGAGAGCCTTCGAACACCTCGTGCCCAGACGGGGCTGTGTCGATCGATCCGGTTTTATACAGCAGCTGCTCGCCGGCGATCTTCTCAATATCTGACCACAGCTCGTATGCCCTTCGCAGCAACGGCACGTAGGAAGTGTGTTCGTAATAGGCGAGACGGATAATTCGGTTGACGCCGTGTGATGATCCCTCGGCGTGGGGGATATCGAACTGCTCTAGCCCTAGTACTCGTTGTCCACGTTTTGCAAGGTTGTACACGGCAGAACTGCCCATTCCGCCAACGCCAACAACTATGCAATCAAATTTCTGAGTCAACAGCGAATCTCCAAGGATCAACACGCAACGTTCATATTGGCAAATCTCGAACGAGTGGGTTTGAGGAACCACGAATTCATCTGAGGGCGAACTTAGCACAGCAATCTGGCAATTCGGATACGCTCCGACGCCGGGCAACAGTAAAGTTTCGGTTCATCGCCCAGTGCTTTCGCCACATCACGATTCCCAACCAAGGATTCTTCTTCAAGATGACTCAACCTGCCTCAGACGGCCAGCCAGCCACAGAAAAGCGCCCTAACATCGTCTTGATAATGGCTGACGATTTAGGGTGGTCCGACCTTGGCAGATTCGGATCGGAAATTCGTACTCCGAACCTCGACAAGCTCGCCGACCGCGGCGTGCGATTCACGCAGATGTACAACTCGGCACGCTGCTGCCCTTCCCGTGCTGCCCTGCTTACCGGTTTGAACCCGCAACAGGCCGGTATTGGGCACATGATCAACGATCTGGGCACTCCGGCGTACCAGGGCTATTTGAACGACAACTGTGTGACCATCGCAGAAGTGCTCAAGTCATCCGGCTATCGAACTCTTATGGCGGGGAAGTGGCACGTCGGTGGCGAGCAAGGAAGCCTTCCTGATGGCTGGCATCCCGACATGATTGGATATCCGTCGCCCAAAGGGCGCGGGTTTGACAGGTTCTACGGCATTCTTTCTGGCGGTGGTAGCTACTACAACCCAAACATGCTGATGGACGACACGACTCGCATCAGCATTGATACGACCGACTACCACTTCACCGACGCCATCGCATCTAAGGCGACTCAATTCGTCGATGACGCTGTTCATCGTGATGAGCCGTTCTTTCTGTACATGGCGTTCACTGCGCCACACTGGCCGCTGCATGCTTGGCCCGAAGATATAGAAAGGTACCGCGGCAAGTATTTGAAGGGTTGGGATGAAACACGTCTGAACCGTCATGAAACACAGCGCGGGCTCGGGGTGGTCGATCCTGACTGGAAGCTTTCACCGCGTGATGCTGGGGTAGTGCCCTGGGACGAATCGCCCGACAAAGAATGGCGAGATCTCCAGATGGCTGTCTACTCGGCGCAGGTGGAGCAGGTTGATCGGGGCATTGGCAAGCTAATGGCCAAATTAGAAGAAACCGGAGAGGCCGACGATACTGTGGTCGTATTTTTGGCCGACAATGGCGGATGCGCCGAGTTTTTGGCTGAAGATTCGCCAAGACCCGATCCTTCCCGTTACAACTACCCTACCGTTGATGGTCGAGTAGTTCGCACGGGCAATTCTCCTTCTATCGATCCTGGGCCACCTGACACCTTTGCGAGTGTCGATATCGCCTGGGCAAACGTAAACAACACTCCGTTCAGGTTGTTCAAGCACTACACCCACGAGGGTGGAATTTCGACACCGTTCATTATTAGCTGGCCGAACGGCGTAGCCGAAAAGGGTTCGGTGTTCAACAACCCGGCGCACATCATCGATATCAACGCCACGCTGCTCGATATCGCCGGTGCCACGTATCCGACGACGTTCAAAGGCAACGACATCAAGCCGGCTGAGGGTGAATCGTTTTCGAGCGTCTTGAACGGGAAAAACTGGGAGCGTGACAAGCCGATTGCGTGGGAGCACGAGGGCAACCGAGCTGTACGGATGGGCGATTGGAAGTTGGTCAGCGAAATTGGCGATCCATCGGATCCTGATTCTAAGGCCGTGTGGGAGTTGTACAACATTCGCGCCGATAGGACGGAGTTGAACGACTTAATCGATGGCGAGAGCGATCGTGCGAAAGCGATGATCCGGATCTACAACGAATGGGCAGAGCGATGCGAGGTTGAAGACTGGGAGAATCCGGGATTCAAGCTGCGTCCGAGCCTGCGAACGATAACCCGGCACAACCACGGAGGCGGGCCAGTGATAGCCGCTCGGCTGGGTCCAAGGCGAGATATTCCAACTCCGTAGCTCAAATGCCGTTGGGATTTCGGCTATCGGACAGCTTGTCAGTTCGAGCGAGCCTCAAATACACACGGCAGAACGAAACTCAGTCTCGTTCCAGTGCCCAGTTCGCTTGTAATTTCGATCGTCCCAATTAGTGAGTTACCGATTTCGATGATGGTGTAGTTGCTCGCACGCGCATTTCTACAATCACCAAACGTTGAAGTATTGGGTGCCAGCACGATTGATTTATCAAAAGTTCGTAGAAATACCGATTGCAGCTGGACGTTTAGCTGCCCGGCACCGATTTATAGCATGAGTTGAATTTAGTTTCGTCATAAAACTACGTCGTTTCAATCGAATTTTGCCATTGCGAAACCAGTCGTAACATGCGGTGCGTGTAGTTGAATCGCTGTAAACTCCCGTCCAATTGCCAACTGACGATAAGTTGGCCCAAAGATAAATCCAGATTCGGGTCGCCGATTTTAATGCACTTCAAAACAATTTCAGAACTTGCGCCGTTGATCGAATCGGGTGATATTTCGCCGGTGGAACTAACGCAATCGCAATTGGATCGCATCAACGAACTCGACGGCACTTTGAAGGCGTATGCCACCGTAACTGCTGCTCTGGCACTCGAACAAGCCCAACAGGCCGAACAAGAAATTTCAAATGGTAATTACCGAGGAAAACTTCACGGAATTCCAATAGCGGTAAAAGACCTATGCAATACAAAAGGCATCACTACGATGGGCGGATCGGCGGTGTTTGCCGACAACATTCCCGACCATGATGCGACCGTTGTATGCAAGCTTCATGAGGCTGGCGCAGTTTCTCTGGGCAAGCTGAACATGACCGAAGGGGCAATGGGCGGTTACAACCCCAAGCTCCAAATTCCAGAAAATCCATGGCGGCCTTCTCACTGGGCGGGGTCATCATCAAGCGGCTCTGGCTCCGCGACGGCAGCCGGGCTGGCGTACGGCACGCTGGGCAGCGATACGGGTGGGTCTATCCGTCATCCAGCCGCTGTATGCGGCACGGTTGGACTGAAACCAACCTGGGGGCGAGTTAGCCGTTTTGGCGTGCTAGATCTTGCCGAATCTCTCGATCATGTCGGCCCACTAACTAGGTCGGCAGCCGACGCTGGAATAATGCTTCAGGCGATATCGGGAATCGACCCGAACGATCCCACCACGCTTTCGCACAAAGTTCCCGACATGCTTTCCGAGATTGGTAAAGGTGTTAGTGGACTGAAAATCGGGTGGGATGAGGATTACGCAACTTCTGGCATGGAATCGTCGTTCGCAAAAGCCGTAGAGCAAGGTGTGAAGGTTATGGAAGGGCTTGGCGCTGAGATTGTCGAAGTGAAGCTGCCCGACGTTATGCGTGAGGCAATGGATGCTTGGACGGTGATTTGTTCAACAGAGGCGGCAATGGCACACTCCGCAACGTTCCCTTCTCGCGCCGCCGAGTACGGGCCATTTTTTCGAGAGTGGCTAGAAAACGGAAATGCTCATTCGGCCACAGACTACGCAAAGGCGCACAGCTTACGATTGGCTCTGAACGGCGGGTTGAGAAACACAATGAGTGGCGTCGACGTGCTCGCTGGGCCTTCGACTTCGAAAGCGTCGTATCCAGTTTCTCGCGAAACACTCTACGGTCCCATCCCGACGAATCGTGATCCGTGGGATAGTCGGTTCACTGTGCCATTCGATTTCGCCGGTCTCCCGACAATAGCCCTGCCATGTGGGCTCGATTCATCTGGCATGCCGGTTTCACTCCAATTTTCTGGTCATCATTTGGCTGAGCCGCTGCTGGTTGGGGTTGGCGACGCGTTCGAAAGCGCAACCGACTTTCACAATTTGCACCCGCCGGTTTAGGCAGTTTAGGAATCGCCATGAAAGCAAGATTCGAAGGCAAAGTGGCTCTGGTTGTTGGTGGTGCAAACGCTGATGAAAGTCGGCTGCTTGGGTTTGCAGGCCTTTCAGCGCTGGAGATCGCCCGGAATGGTGGGAAGGTCGTCATCGCGGATATCGATGATGAGGCCGGTGAACGATCGGTTGAGAAAATGAAGAGCGCCAGGTTGGAAGCCGATTATGTGCACCTGAACGTGACATCGGAATCGGACTGGCTTACGGCGGTGGAAATGACTGTTTCTAAGTACGGACGGCTCGACATTATGATCATGGCGGCGGGTATTCCGGACCGCGGTGAAACTATCGCTACTACCGATGTCGACAAGTGGAAAAACGTCATGGACGTGACCAATATGGGCATGTTTCTTGGCACACGTTCGGTGGTTGAGCCGATGCGTGCCAGCGGGGGCGGTTCGATCGTGTTGATATCGTCGATGATGGCTCGGGTGGTGCGTGATCAGGCCAACGCCTACGCGACTTCGAGGGCGGGAATGACCCACTTCGCTCGGTCTGCAGCCGTGCAGTACGGCCCCGACAACATCCGGGTCAACTGCGTTTTACCCGGGTGGACGCTCACACCATTTACAGCGAGCGCATTCAACGATGAATGGTCGGAACGGCTCGCTAAACGAGTTCCGCTCGGCAGGGTCGCGGATGCATCGGATATCGCAGGACCAATTCTGTTTTTGGCTTCAGACGAAGCGAAGTACGTGACAGGCAGTGAGCTGCTTGCCGACGGCGGTGTAACCGGCTGGATTGGCCCGATGGACTGAGCGGCTTTTGCCCTACCTAAAATCCTGGTATATCCAGATTTCCCACCCTGCATCTGGTCCTTCAACCCGCAGATAGAAAGTTCCGATATTCCCCTGCACGAGATTGGCTCCGCCTATCTGTCCCGTTCCCGAGTCGTCGACAATCATATTGACTTCCGTCCCGCTTTCAGGATCCATCAGGAAAATTTCGATCGAGTTGGCAGCCGTTCCTTTTGCCTCCCACTCAACGAGCCACGGAAGCCGTGAGGGTGATGTGAACGATTCTGTTTCTACGGTGCCGCTGCCAGTGAAAGCTGAGTAACCGATCGGCGTGGCCGTGGGTGTTGGGGTAGGTGGCCCTAGAGTTGGCGTCACGATTGGAACAGGAGTTGATGTTGGCACTGCAGTTGGGACTGCCCTAGATGTAGGCACAGCGGTCGGCACTGCGGTTGCGGTGGACTGAAGTACGGGGCCGGTGGCGGTCGGTGCCAAAGTTGCTGCAGCCGGCGGTGTTGACGATGGAACGACGGTCGATGTCGGGCGGGGTGTTGAAGTCGCAGGTACAGATGTGGAAGTAAGTGCCGGTATTTTCGCAGTCGGGACAATTTCAGATGTGGACGAATCTTGGGCGACCGGTTCTTCACTTCCACCACAGGCACCGAATGCAACTGCAATCAATAGCGCTGAAAGTATTAAAAACCAGCGAAGTCGAGTCGTCATGAATAAATCTCCTTAATAGGAGCGATTCCGACTGCACCAATTTTATATCCATCGATCAGCCTTAGTTAGTTGGAAAACATCAGACTTTCGTACGACATTTTTCACTCTCAGAATTGGAGAGCAACAAACGGGGTACGGGTTTCATTTGTGTTGGTAGACCTGTATACAGATGCGCATGATTCGAATTCTCAAGCTGGTCAATCCATCATTATTGATAAATGCAATCGGCAACTCGCTGAGTGGCCTTGCTGCTGCTGTTAATTCGGAACGAGCATTTCAGCAAGAGTTGATCATCATGATCATCGGCGTGATTGCCGCGATTATGCTCACCGACCACAGTGTTGAACGAGCGGTATTGATCGGTTCGCTTGCGATCGTGCTTGTTGTCGAACTGATCAATTCAGCAATTGAAGCGACTATCGATCGTATTGGACCCGAACAACACCCACTCTCGAAGCGAGCAAAAGACCTCGGTTCTGCCGCGGTACTTGTTTCGCTCATTTCCGCGGTAGCAGTGTGGTTGATCATCCTCATCTAGATCGCATCGTCAGCACACCATTTGTATTCAACCTATTTTTTGGAGATCGAATTTGTCAGAAGAAAAGTTAAAGCTGTTGATCACCGGTCTGAACGGCGTTGTCGGTCAGGCGCTGCGACCAGCGTTGGAGGAGCGATACACGATCAGCGCACTTTCTCGGAGTGGCGTGGACGGACTTCCTGGTGAGCGAGTTTTCAAGGCCGATATCGCCGACATCGAATCGTTGCGCCCTGCGTTTGAAGGCATCGATGTAGTGCTTAATCTGGCTGCCGATGGCGGCATGAGCAGCGACGCAGGGATGAACGCCGGGTGGGATTCGATGCTGCAAAACAACATCATCGGTGCTTACAACGTGCTTGAGGTGGCGAGGCAGGCCGGAGTATCACGAGTAATTCTTGCGAGCTCGGGGGCGACTGCGAACGGGTACGAGCTGGAAGAGCCCTACAAGAGCCTGGTTTCGACTGAAGATGTCGAAATTCCCGATTCATGGCAGATGGTCAACGAATTCTCAGAGCCAAAACCAGTGAGTCTGTATGGCGTGACAAAGTTGTTCGGTGAAGATTTGGGTCGATACTACGCGGCGACCACTGCCCTATCGGTTATCAATTTGCGTATTAGCAGTTGCGGCCCCGTCGATAAAGCTGGTCCGGGTCGAGGTCAGGCGAACTGGTCGAGCTATCGCGACATTCAGCAACTCACTATCAAAATCATTGAGGCTCCCGCGGAACTTAAGTTCGATATTTTCTGGGCCACTTCCGATAATCGGAAGCTGTTCCGTGACAATGCTCACGCGAAAGACGTGCTTGGGTATGCCCCGCAGGACGGAGTGCGCTAGTCTCGCGTCCGGGTGGCAGATAGATTGATATCTGCTTACGCTTGGTGGATTCCAAATGACAGATAGCCAATCAGCACAAATAATCGTCTATTCATCCAACTTCTGAGGTTCTTGCGAAATGGTGAAAGGGTTCCTTTCACTTCGTAAGATGGAGTATGTCGAGAAGAATGTTTCGACCGATCTCGAAGGACGCGCCGAGTTGGTTGCGATGGGCTACGATTCAACTCCTGTAACGGTGATCGGCGATCGAGAGTTGACCGGTTTCAATGTGCCGGAAATCGATGAGGCGCTTGCTGCGCTGAATCTCTGATACTCAGCTGTTGAGCAGTTGGTTGCGTATAGAATGAAGCCATATATTCGACTGAACTCCGCCCAATGTGGCGCAAAAGGCCAGCTAAAAGGAATCGATAAGAATGGTTCAAAGTACGTCCGATACGAGCGTAGATTTCGTTCTTGAGCAGATTCAAACGATGGTCGCTTCCGAAGGTGGCACGCTCGGTGTGCCGACGCTCGACGGGGACAGCCTGAAGATTGAATACACACCCGGCGTCAACGAAGAATGCCCCGAGTGCGTGCCCACCCTCGAAATGGTCACCCAGTTCCTCACCGCATCAATCGGCATCCACGCCCCGCACATAACCGACATCGTGGTTAGCTAACCTCGCTACTCAGCTAGCTGGGTTATCTGGTTCGGCAGGTTGGTTGGCCTGCTCATGCGGTTTGAATCACCGCCCGCAGAACCACTTGTGGCGCAATCACTCTTATTGGCTACATAGCTCATAGCGAAAATACCTCCACAGGGAGACGATTTTCGCTCTCACACGCCAGAAACTGTAAGCACGAAATTACAGCAGCGCTTCACTCGGGTCGGGTCGAAGTGGCGGTTGTCGATGAGGGCATAGGCGTTTCACCGCACAATTTGGACAACGTTTTCACCCCGTTCTTTCGAGCCGAAAACATCGAAACTCAAAGAGAAACAGGCACTGGCCTCGGGCTCACGGTGGTCAAGGCGCTCGTCGAACTCCACGGCGGTCAGGTTGAAATCGAAAGCGAACCCGGCAGAGGGACCAGTGTTAACTTTTGGATCCCCGGCGTGACTGAACAACCGGCAAGTTAACGAAAAACTGAAGCGCCATTCGCACTAATTTCCGATCAGGACACAGAAACCTGACTTCGAATTTGAACAGCTCTTTCAACGAGCACACTTGCGCTGGCCGATAGTCGTTCAGGTTGATTGGAAGCCACGAAGCTGTCATCGCTTTCACGCCACGAAAATAGTTCGACAGCGTTCGCTTTACCACCCTCGACTCCACGAATTTCGTAGATACCGTCGATCCGCCGCCAGTAGCTTTCTTTATCCTCACCGAACCGGGTGATGTGAATCACGTAGTCGATCATCGAAGCGTCGGCGTCGGAAACCTCGTTCACGCCGCATATCTGTTCGAACACGTCCTCGACGCCCGATGTGTGCATGGTTGTACACAGCGAATAGCCAGTCTTCAGGGTGTTGAACAACGCTCTAACCGGTTCACCCCAAATGTATCGTTCGGGATTGTGGTCGCTGATCTCCCCAACTTCCAGATAGCCACCCTTGCCCGCTCCGCCGAATTCTCGAATTTCATCGATCTGGCCCGTCATGACGTGAATTGGAGTTCCTTCGGGTGCAAATTCCAATGAAGCCCAGAGCACCGTGCTTTTTCCAGCGTGCTGCGGACCCGCGCCTGAGACGAACGATTTCTTCTCAGCAGCGATGGTCCAGAGCAGGGCTGCCATATTTTCGTCCATAGTGTGATTGGCCACCATATCGACCAGAGTTACATCAACGATAATCCACTTCCATTCGTGTAATTAGCAGAGGTTACTGCCCTTGCTCAACCTGTTCACGCTGCCATGTGTAGTCGACCTTGCCGGAGTAAAACTTGTCGGGGTTTTCGACAGCCCATAGCTGTTTGCGCATGTTCCAATTTTCGGGATCGATAGCGATGCCTTCTCGCCAAATAACGAGCGCACCGTCATCATCACCATCTTGATAAAGAGCTAGCCCACGCTCGAAATGATCTGATGCAGGGCCACCCACCGATTCTGGAGATTCACCTGCGACTCGTCCTGACGAAATGAATGCCGAAACAAGTCCCTGCGTTTCGTCCTTTTTTATGTCGAACCCACCGTACTGCTGAAATTGGATTATTCCGTCTTCGTCGATCAGTATTCCGTTTGGAATAGCTCGATACCCAAAGATTCTGGCCAGAGCGTTCTCTTCGTCAACAACAGTCGTGAATTCGGCACCGGCTTCATCGTGGTACGGGCGGGATTTTTCAGGACCCTGTAGGTCGACTGCGATCGACAATACGTCGGCGTTTTTCGACTTCATATCCGCATACATTTGCTGCCACACGGGCAGCTGTTCGCGGCATGCTCACCAGGAAGCCCAGAAGAACATCACCAGTCGTTTGCCCAGATAGTCGGACGGACGTACCAACTCTCCTGAGAGAGATTTCAATTCAAAGTCGGGGACGGCTGAACCGTCGGGAATATTAGCGACTATAAGTCGCTCCTCTCGAACTTCATGTGCCGTTCGTCATAGCGGAATCGGCGTGGCACATCCTACGTGACTAAACGGAAACATGCCTAATGTTTGAAGTACTCTCTAGACCTTGGCAGGGCCATCCTGATTCACATCAACGCCTTCTACCATGAAGCTGCGTGAAACGGCCGCTTTGTGGCGGATGGCAGCAACTGGCGCATATTCCGGCGAAGCGCTGAAGGCCTTCGCTTGTTCGGCCGATGGAAACTCAAGCATCACTATTCGTGTCAGTCCCCATTTGCTCTCGGCGTCTGTAATAGCGCCGCCTCGTACCAAATATCGTCCGCCGAATTTTTCGATAATTGGCGGGACCAGTTTCTGATACTCGGTATAGGCAGCCTGATCCTTGATATCGATGTCGGCAATGATGTAGACGGACATTCGTGATTCCTTGTTGGTGTGGTTCGAGTATGAGGTGTGAGCGTGGCGTACTGTACCAACGTGCTGATACTTGTGCGGGCAATCGAATCCTCGCCTAGAATGACCGGCGCACCCAGCTATCTGACCAAGTCGTTAGCTGGCTATATCGAAATCTGGCATTCCGGAGGATCTGAACGTGGCAAATCGACTCGCTGGCAAAGTGGCCGTAATCACCGGTGGAAACAGCGGCATTGGTGAAGGCACCGCTCACCTATTCGCCCAAGAGGGTGCCAAGGTCGTGATCATGGCTCGCCGCGAGGATCAAGGTAAAGCCGTTGAGGAGTCGATAAGGCAAGCCGGGGGCGAGGTGACGTTCATCGCTTGCGATGTTGGTGATCAAACGATAGTAAACGCGGCCGTCGAAAAGGCTGCTGCTACGTACGGTGGCATCGATATTTTGTTCAATAACGCCGGTGGTGGTGGGCGCGAAAACTTCCCGAATGAAACCAGCGAAGAGTTCACTCGGGTAATCAACGTGAACCTGAACGGGACTCTCTACGTTAGCCAGGCAGTTTGGCCGCACATGGTGAAGGCCGGTGGTGGTGCCGTGGTGAACATGTCGTCAGTTGCTGCCACACGCGGCACGAGCCCTAAGATGCACGCCCAGTTCGGATCGACTTCAGCTTCTTACTGGGCGGCGAAGGCCGGAGTTGATGCTATGACTCGCTACATGGCGGGTATCGGCGGCGCCGACAAGATAAGAGTGAACGGGGTTCGTCCGGGTCAGATCATGACCCCAGGTGCGACCCGAGGGACGCTTACCGATGCCGATGGGGGCCATCACGCTTTCGAGGGGATGTTCGAGCTTATGCAGATGCTCGAAGGCCCCGGCTACCCGCTCGACGTGGCGAATCTGGTGCTGTTTCTCGTTTCAGACGAGTCGCGATTCATCACCAGCCAGATCATCCACGTCGATGGCGGTACACCGGTCAAGATCTAGGCCTACAGACCTTCCCACGCACGTTCGTACGTGGCGATTATGCGATCTGTGAGTTCGTTGAAGTCTTCGTCAATTACCTGACGGGCGGGATCGGCGTCGTACCACTCGACCATTTCCTTGGCTCCCGCTTCATATGGCACTGTGCACATGAATTCGGGCGAGAGTCGCTTGATCTTGGTGTTGTCGAAAATCATGCTGGCAGCCTTGTCGCCATGCAAACCTGCGCCCCACTCGGGATCGATAGCGTTGATCAAATCCGAAGCTATGTGGACTATTTGCGGAGGCGGTGCTCCTGCTGCACGAGCTGCGATCTCGTGAAGCTGGTTCCACGTCAACAGTTCATCCGAAGTGATGTGGAACGCTTCGCCGATGGCGCGGTTGTTGCCCAACAGGCCATTGAACCCCTTGGCGAAGTCGCTGTGGTGGGTGAAGACCCACAACGACGTTCCATCGCCGTGAACGATCACCTTCTTGCCTTTTCGCATGCGGTCGATTACCGTCCAGCCGCCGGCAAACGGCAGCATCGTTTTGTCGTAGGTGTGCGATGGCCTTACAACGGTGAACGGGAACTTTTCTTCACGATATGCACGCATGAGTCGTTCTTCACAGGCGATCTTGTCGCGGGAGTATTGCCAGTACGGATTGTCGAGCGGTGTAGACTCAGTCACAGGCAGATTTACCGGTGGGGACTGGTATGCCGATGCCGAGCTGATGAACACGTACTGGTTGGTGCGACCACTGAAAAGTTCGAGATCTGTTTCGATGTGGTCGGCAGTGAACGCTATGAAGTTCACCACGGAATCGAACTTGTGATCTCCCACCGCCGCACGCGCTGAATCCACATTACGAATATCGCCATTGAGGACCGTTACACCTTCGGGAACGGGGCGGTCGGTTTGGCCTCTGTTCAACAGATACAGATCGTGCCCTTGCTCGACAGCCAACGCTGTGCAGGCTGAACTAATTTTTCCGGTGCCACCAATAAACAGGATTTTCAACGTTGTTCCTCGAATGTGATGTGAACTATTTTTTCGAATGATTTAGAGCTAGATGCCAGAGCAGGGCTAGCAGCCTAGCATTGATGAGAGTCGTTTCTATCGAGATCAGCGATTTCTTCGAGATTGGTCACAACATCAACCCGCCAACTTGATTAGCTGGCGGGTTGATGGACGTTTTTTGATTCAATGTTCAGGAAAGAGGGCTGAACGGGAACGGCAAAAATAGCTGACTTTCCTGAACTCGTGGCACGGGTGCGCCCTTTGGCGGCCAGATACCACGCTCGATGGTTTCGGCTCGAACTCGATCCCGCTCTTCAAGCGATGAATAAGCCCAGAGGTGAGTCCACTTGTTCAACGTTCCAAGTTCTGTGAACCATGCCCCAACAAACGTCGACAACTTCCTCCGCTCGTCGATAGCACTCGACCACGCGTCGATCACTTTAGGAATCTCTCCGGTTCCGTATATGTACGTGCGCAACTCGTAGTACGGGCCGTGGTCGCCGGTTATCGACTCATCATTGAACGGTGCAGGGAAGTAGATCTCGGTGTTTTGGCCTGCTAGCAAAGGTGCGCTTGGCGGAGGCCACGAATCCAGGCCCATCACTTCTTCACGTATCGACATTCGCTGCTGCATATCCTCGTACGGCCAGATGTGGAGTGCCTGGTTCAGACGCCCAAACTCGGAACGGAAATACCCGAACAGCGGTGAAACACCGAGTCTTCCACCGGCCAGAGACTTCGCCAGAATCGACTCGTATTCCGGCAGGGTTCTTGGGTGCAGATCGTACGTACGGAACTCGTAAATCATTATTTCTTCCTTGTTGCGTGCTCAGGCGTTCCTGTTGGCGGAATTCGAATCACTTGCCGTATCTGGACTCACATGTTTTCGACTCGCAGCGAGACGATATCACGCCCTGCCTGCTGTCATACCCGTAAGATGCCACTTGCAACGCTGTGATCGTTGTTCAAGATGTCGGCGTTCTGTTGCCTACCAGCCCGACTTCTAAGAGCGAAAAAAAGGATTTCGAAGAATGACCGAACATCGCCTGCCCACCCGTGAAGACGTAGATTCGTATCTGAGAGATCGTCGCAACTGGGGTCGCTGGGGTGACGCTGGCGCGGCAGGTGCAATGAACATGATCGACGACGCGAAGCGAATTAAAGCTGCTTCGCTGGTGAAAACCGGTCGCACGGTTTCGCTCAGTCGGCCATTTCCTGTTGAGCCTTCGGCAGAAAATCCTAATCCGGCGGTTAAATTCTTGATGAAGGGCAAGCGAGAGCCCGGTGGTGGAGCCGCTACCGACTACTACGGCATTGCGTATCACGGCACTTCAACGACTCACATCGACGCCCTTTGCCATGTGTGGGATGAAAATGGCGGGTGGGACGGTCGTGATCCTGAAGAAAACATTCGCTTCGACGGTGTTCAATACGGCACGATCGACGCGTGGTCGGACGGTATTTTGACACGGGGCGTACTACTCGATGTGCCAAAGCATCGTGGCGTATCGCATGTGACCATGGATACGCCAGTTCATGGCTGGGAATTGGAAGAAATCGCTGAAGCTCAAGGCGTGAAGTTAGAGCCTGGAGATGCGGTGTGTGTCTACAGCGGTCGAGAGAAGTTCGCTGCCAGCAACGGTGGTGTGTGGACTCGCGGGGCCGAACGCCCGGGGCTGCATGCATCGTGCCTACCGTTCATTCGCGATAATGATGTATCGCTGCTGGTGTGGGACATGATGGATGCGGCTCCAAACGAGTACAACGTTCCATGGCCTGTACACGGAGTCATCTTCGCGTACGGTGTTGCACTGGTAGATAACTCACTACTTGAACCGCTGGCGGCTGTCTGCGCCGAAGAGGGGCGCTATGAATTCATGCTCACGGTGAACCCGCTGGTTGTCATGGGCGGCACAGGATCGCCGGCCAACCCAATAGCGGTGTTTTAGGAATGCCGCGGATATCGTTATTTCAATGATCGCCAAGCGACTCGTACTGCCTGCCCAACACTCTTGCCACCCGCAACGGCAACTTCGACTTGTCTGAGCTTATTGAGTACTTGTTCCGGGCTATGACCTTTTCTTGGCATTTCTGACTACCTTCAATTTGTC
>Ga0302135_10000371_pt1 | contig 27333 bp, 27 predicted proteins | sample CBN3_surface_MG_FD_203119 | JGI IMG/M metagenome (GOLD analysis project Ga0302135, IMG submission 203119) | Marine microbial communities from Western Arctic Ocean, Canada - CBN3_32.1 | ecosystem: Environmental > Aquatic > Marine > Oceanic | place: Canada: Western Arctic Ocean | collected...
ACTGAGCTCGCGCGAGCGGCGCCGTAACGAGGAGCGCCCCGGCAAGCACGCCAGCAAATAGACAGATTCGGGAACGGCGATTGTTCATGGAGCCACAGTGTTCGGCTCGGACCGGCAAAATTCAACCGGAAACTCCGGGCCCGCGTTTGAACGGTCAGTCGAGATAGCCTTCCGTGCGGAACCAGGCAATGGCGTCGACCAGCGCTTCGTGGACCGGACGAGCTTCGTAACCTAGTTCCCGGCGCGCTTTTTCGATCGAGAAGTACATCTTCTTACGCGCGAGCCTGACGCCGTCGACCGTAACTCGGGGCGTGCCGCCAGCGATTCGGGCCCAGGATTCGGCGAGGACAGCGATGGGCATCACCGTCGCGTTGGGCAGGCGCAGGCGAGGCGGGCTGCGTCCTGCGATCGCGGCGATATCGACAAGCAAGTCGCGCAAGCTGAGATTTTCGCCGCCCAGGATATAGCGCTCGCCAATCCGCCCCTTGTGGTAGGCCAGCAGGTGGCCCCGTGCGCAATCCTCGACATGGACGAAATTGAGCCCCGTATCGACGTAAGCGGGCATCCGTCCGCTTGCCGCCTCGACCACGAGCAGGCCGGTCGGGGTCGGCTTGATGTCGCGCGGTCCCAACGGGGTCGACGGGTTGACAATCACCACGGGCGCGCCCTCCTCGGCCACCAACTTGCGCACCGCTTCTTCCGCGAGGTATTTCGAGCGCTTGTAATGGCCGATCATGTTGGCGAGACCGACGGGGGTGTCTTCGTCAGCGGGGCTCGCGTCGTTGGTCAGGCCGAGGGCGGCGACGCTGCTGGTATAGACAATGCGCGAGACCCCGGCCTCGGCGGCGGCGCGGACGAGGCTGGCGCTGCCCTCGACGTTGGTCGCGTAGATCCGCTCGGGATCGGGTACCCAGAGGCGGTAATCGGCAGCGACGTGAAAGACCGCCTCGCACCCCGCGACGGCACGGGCCAACGACGCGGGATCGGTCAGGTCGCCCTTGACGATTTCGAGATCGAGTCCTTCGAGGTTACGCGGGTCCGCGCCGGCGCGGACCAGGGCGCGGATCGTCCAGCCCTCAGCCAGCAGGGCGCGCGCGACGGCGGAACCGACGAATCCGGTTACGCCGGTGACCAGTACCGTCATGCGCCCTTCCCCGTCTTCAATCTCGCTAACAGGCTTTGGCGATGCAGCCAGAGCAGACACACCGCGGCGACGGGCGAAACTATTGCTGCCACCACCAGGAGGGGCGCCTGCCAGCCGAGCCAGATCACCGGCCCAATCAAATAGAGTACATCCTCGAGGTCGAATCCGCCCCAACGGGGCTGGATTGCGTCCTTGGCGAACAGGGTTGCGCGATGGCCGAACACCCAGAACAGGGCGCTGACGCCAAGCCCGGCGACCAGCCCTAAAATAACCGCGGCAAAGCCCAGGGAGCTATCGCGTAAACCGACGCCCAACGCGGTGAACAGCAAAACATGAACCATCGCATCACAGCTAATATCGTAAATATGGCCGAATCCGGTGGTCTTTCCGGTCATTCGCGCAAGCTCGCCGTCGGCATGATCGATCAGGTTCGAGAGCATGAATAGCCCCGCGCCCCACCACGACCAGACGGGCTCACCCAGCGCAAGGCAGCCACCCGCCAGCAACCCCACGAGGAGCCGCACCGTGGTGATGTGATTGGGCGTCACAGCAGTGTTTGCGAGAGGCCGGACCAGCGCCCGCGCGATCCGCTGATCCCACGTGCCTCCCACCATCGTGGCCGGTATCGCTTGCTGATCGTCGTGGCTCATGCCGGGTTCGCCTTCCTTGCCGCGGATATGCTACTGATTGCCCGCGCGGTTTCAACTGCGCCGCTGCCTGTCCCCGAGCGGGAGTTCCTACCCATGAGAGCAATCATCCTCGCCGCCGGCGTCGGCAACCGGCTCCAGGGCGCCGGCCATGACGGACCCAAAGCGCTGCTCCGCTTCGGCGGTAAGAGCCTGCTCGCGCGCCATGTTGCGTTGCTTCGCGCGGCCGGGGTCGGCGATATCGTCGTCGCCACGGGATTCGAAGCCCCCGCGATCAAGGCGGCACTCGACGGCCTGGGAGGCGCCCCGCCGGTGCGCTGCGTGCACAACCCTGATTTTCGCCTCGGCAGCGTGGTGACCTATTGGAGCTTGCGCGAGGAAGCGCAGGGCGGCCCGGACATCCTGCTGATGGACGCCGACGTGCTCTACGACGGGCGCATGCTGGGGCCGTTGCTGACCACGTCCCACGTAAATTGCTTCCTGCTCGACCGCAACTTCGAGCCCGGCGAGGAGCCCATGAAGCTCGCCGTGCAGGGCGGACGGTTGGTTGAATACCGCCGACACTTACGCGTCGAGCCCGACAAGGTCGGCGAATCGGTCGGTTTTTTTCGGCTCACGGCCGCGATGGCGGAAACGCTTGGCGTGCGCTGCCGGGCGTTGATCGATGAAGGGCGCGCGGACGAGGGCTACGAGACGGCGCTGGGCGACCTGCTCGACGATAACCCCGAGGCCTTCGGCTATGAGGACGTGACCGGCCTGCCCTGGACGGAAATCGATTTTCCTGAGGACGTTGCTCGGGCCGAGCGCGAAATTCTGCCCGCGCTGCAGGACAGCGAAGCGTCGTCTGCGGTCTAGAGCGTGGCGATATAGGCCCGCAACAGGGTCCAGATTTTTGCCGCCTTGCCGAGGCGGACGCTGTCGCCCAAGAGATGCCAACCGCTTTCCTCCATGCGCACGAGATAGCTCTCATAGATCGCCCGCATGAGCAATGCCGGGCGCATATTGCGGACCTCGGACGCGGGCAGGCTGGCCGAGGCCTGATCGAAACGCCGGCGCGCCAACGCCCCGATCTCGGCGCAAACCGCGCGTAAACCCGGGTGGGCCATCACCTCCTCGGGCGGCACATCGGCCATGCCGTGACGCTCGAGCATTTCGAGCGGCAGGTAGATCCGGCCACGCTCCGCATCCTCGCCGATATCGCGCAAGATGTTGGTGAGCTGGAACGCATGACCGAGATGTTCCGCGAATTCGGGGATGCGGGAGTCCTTGTATTCAAAGATTTCGACCGAGATCAATCCGACGCAGCAAGCGACGCGATAGCAGTAGAGTTCGAGGGTTGCGAGCTCGGGCCGCACCATCATTCCTGAGCGGTCCATGTCGAAGCCGTTGAGCAGTTCGACAAAGTATTCCTTGGGCAAGCCTAACCGCTCGACGGGCTCTGCCAGCGCGATGGCTACTGGATGGCGAGGATGGCCCGCGTAGAGCGCTTCGATCTCATCGCGCCAGGCGTTGAGCTGACGCAGGGATTCGTCGAGGTCCTCGATCTCGTCGGCTACGTCATCGGTCTCGCGGCAGAAGGCGTAGAGCGCCAACATGGCCTCGCGCTTTGCACGGGGCAGCACCATCATGGGCTTGGCAAAGGAGCTGCCCGAGGCGCGCACCACCTCGGCGACGTAGGCTTTGGGATCGTCGGTCTCGGGGATGACGAGATCGGTTGCGCCTACCATGAGCGAGCCACCGCACAAACCCCGCACCAGGCCCAGGCGGGCTTGGAGACCTTGACTCGGCCCGCAACCGGATCTTGCTCGCGGAGCAGACGGGCGAGGCGCCGGGCGAGGCGCAGGATCAGTGCACTTTCCAGGCGCAAGCCCCTCCGGTGGACCGAAGGCGGCATGCTCTGGGCGCGATCGAGCAGGTCATCGACCCCGTCGAGACAGCGGTCAGTCACGGCTCGCACCGCGGGCGTCCCATGGTCCAGCGCGAGATCCTCGACCGAACCGCCGGCTTCCTCGAGCCAGGGCTCGGGCAGATAGACGCGGCCGAGCGCGAGATAATCCTTCTTGCAGTCCTGCAGGTGATTGAGCACCTGGAGCGCGTTGCACAGCGCATCCGAGCCCTCGAAATCGGCCTCGGTTTCGCCGTGGATATCCATCATCACCCGCCCCACGGCGGCCGCCGAGCGCTGGCAGTAGTCCATGAGGTCGTCCCAGTCGCGGTAGCGCAGCTTGGTGACGTCCTGGATGAAAGCAGAGAGCAGGTCGCGCCCGTGGCGCGGGCTGTTACCGGTCTCGATCAGGCTGCGGTGATAGAGCACGGCCCAACCGGGCAACGCCGTTTCGTCGAGGCCGAGCGCCCGCTGGGCGCGCTGCAGGGGCTCGAGTTTTTCCTCGACGCTTAAGTTCGACGCATCGGCGATGTCGTCGGACTGGCGGGCGAAATTGTAGAAGGCGCGCACATGGGGCCGGCAGTCGGCCGGTATCAGCCACGACCCCACGGGGAAATTCTCCGTGTTCCCCTCGATGAGGGCTTCAATTTCACGCGTTTGCGCCGACTGCATAATGGGTTTCCATGTTCTGAAGGCCGCCTGTGACGATGCGGCGCCCGAATTATAGCGGATTGCGCCGGCTAGTCGCGCAGGCGAGCAACGATTCCTTCGGCGATCCGCCGCGCTTCACCATCGAGCGCCAGGACGTCGTCGAGCGAGCCCAACGCGCCGTCGGGCAAGGCCTCGAGCGTGCTCTCTACGGCGCCGGCAATGTCGAGAAAGCCGATCCGTCCGTCAAGGAAGCCGTGGACCGCCACCTCGTTCGCCGCGTTGAGAACCGTCGCGGTCCCCCCGCCGTGCTTCAGCGCAGCACGGGCGAGGCGCAGCGCGGGGAAGCGCACCTCGTCCGGAGCGTGGAAGTCGAGCCGCCCGAGCGCGGCCAGGTCGAGCTTGGCCGCGGGCGCCGCGATCCGGTCGGGCCAGCCAAGCGTGTAGGCGATCGGCGTGCGCATATCGGGCGAGCCCAGTTGCGCCAGCACCGAGCCGTCGATATAGGCGACCAGGCTATGGACCACCGACTGGGGATGAACCAGCACCTCGACCTGATCGATCGTTACGGGAAACAGATGAAAGGCCTCGATCATCTCGAGGCCCTTGTTCATCATAGTCGCGGAATCGACCGAAATTTTCGCTCCCATATCCCAGTTCGGATGGGCCACGGCCTCGGCCGGCGTCATCCCGGCCATCTCGTCCAGGCTGCGATCGCGAAACGGCCCACCCGACGCGGTGAGGATCAGCCGATCAACCGCCTCGGCGCGCTCGAAGTCGAAGACCTGAAATATCGCGTTATGTTCGGAATCGACCGGTAGCAGGGTCGCACCGCTCGCCGCCACTTCGCTTAGGACCAGCGCGCCCGCGCAGACCAGGCATTCCTTGTTGGCCAGCGCGATGATCGCGCCCTGGCGGATTGCGCGTAGCGTCGGCTCCAGCCCGGCGGCGCCCACGATGCCTGCCATAACCCAGTCAACGGGCCTGTCTGCGGCTTCCTTGAGCGCCTCACGGCCCGCTGCCGCCTCGATACCGCTACCCGCAAGCGCCGCCTTGAGCGCCGGGTATTGGGCCTCGTCGGCGATCACCGCGATCCGGGGTTGAATCTCGAGCGCCTGTTCAACCAGCAGGTCGACCCGCGTGTTGCCGGTCAAGGCCTCGACGGCGTAGGTCCCGGGATTGCGCAAAATCAGATCGATCGTGTTGCAGCCGATCGAGCCCGTCGAGCCCAAAATCGTTATTCGTCGCGGGGCTGCGTCCGTCCGCGCCACGCCCGATATCTCTGCCTGGGCCAATTCGGCCATCCCTGTCCCCGCCGCCGGCGCTTTAGGCGTTCCCGCTGGACGCCCTTCCCCTACCGGCTATATTTTCAGTATGTGACAGGGCACGCAACCGGGAATCGGTCGCAGGTCATTCTCGCAACGCCGTCACAGGCGCCGACGTTCAATATGTCTTCCAAGCTGGAGTATCTCTACTACTTACCACGAACTATATATTCTATTGCATTGAGAACAAACCTAATACGGAAGAGGATAGGGGCAATGAGCTTGACGGAAAAGACCTGCGTTCCATGCAGCGGCGGCATCCCGCCGCTGACACCCGGCGAGGCGGAGGACCTGCTTTCCCAAACCTCCGGCTGGGCACTCATCGACGGGGCGACCAAGATCGAACGCCGGTTCGCGTTCGGGAACTTCGCCGAGGCGCTCGACTTCGCCAACCGGGTGGGTACGCTGGCTGAAATCGAGGGCCATCATCCGGACATTCGGTTCGGCTGGGGATACTGCGAGGTGCTGTTTTATACCCACAAGATCAAGGGCTTGCACGAGAACGACTTCATCATGGCCGCGAAGGTCGACGGCCTGGCGGGGACCTGAGCGCCAAGGCGGTACCCCGGCCAGCTACGACCAGGCGGTTCAGAACCCGCGCGCTGGATGTAGGGATGTGATTGCCTTAGAGTTTTGGCCGCGACAACGAGCAACCCACCAAAATAGGGAACCCCGAAGACATCGGTCCAACCGAATACCGCTCCCGATGCGGAGAGAGAAGGCTTCATCGACACCTCCACCGGCGGGCAGATTTGGTACCGCGCCAACGGCCTGGATCACGGTCAAGACGAGCGCCTCCCCTTGCTCGTAGTCCATGGCGGTCCGGCCTTTTCGCACCATTATCTGCTGAGCCTGACCGACCTCGCCGAACACCGACCGTTATATTTCTACGATTAACTCGATACCGGAAACTCCGACCGGCCAGGTAACCGGGAGAACTGGACGCTCGACTATTTTGTCTCGGAAGTAGATACGGTGCGCACCGCGCTTGGGCTCGATCGGGTTCACGTGTTGGGACAATCCTGCGGCACTGTCGCGGCGAGCTACGGTGCGGCACAGCCCGAGGGCCTAGCCGGATTGGTTCTTGCCAGCCCCCACATCGATATCCCCCAGTGGTACGGCGATGCCGTCAATTGGCGCCGAAACCTGCCGGAAGACATTCGCGGACCGCTCAACCGCCATGAGGCCGCCGGCACAACCGACAGCGAAGAATATATGGAAGCGGTCGGCAAGTTCGCCAATCATCATTTTTGCCGGCTCGGTCCGTGGCCCGAGGATATCTTAAAGTCCCTCGAAATTATGAATGCGGAGCAATTCGAAACAATGTGGGGCCCTGCGGATATTCACTGCACCGGAACGCTCCGCAACCACGACGGCAGCAGCGAGCTTCATAAGATTGCCGCCCCACCTTTTACATCTGCGGCGTATTCGACGAAGCCACGCCGGGAACCTGTGGCCGTTACGCCGATGTCACGCCCAACGCGCGGCTCACGGTGTTGCCCGACGCCTCGCATGTTACTCATTACGAACAGCGAAAGTTGTTCATGGATGAGGTCGAGGGCTTTCTGAAAGAGGTCGAAGCGGGCTGATCAGCCGCCTACCGGCGCGTCGCCCTCTTGAACCGGCTTCGCGATATCCGCGAGGACCTTCAACAACGCGCTTATGCCCTCGAAGCGCTCGACTCCGCTGCCCCAGTCGCGGGCCACGACGAGGCGGTAATCGGGCCGCAGCTTCACGTCGTTCACTGGATCCGCAATGAAGTCGATCAGCCGTTCAGGTTCGGCAAAACGATCGTCGCGGAAGGCCAGTACCGCGCCCTTCGGCCCAGCCTCGACCTTGGCTATTCCTGTCTGGCGGCAAAGCTGCTTGATCGAGACGATCTCAAGCAGATGCTCGACCTCGACGGGCAAGGCTCCGAAGCGATCGATAAGCTCGGCAGCGAAGGCGTCGATCTCGGCCCGGTCTTCGAGCCGGGCGACGCGGCGATAGAGATTGAGCCGCACGCCGAGGTCCGCGACGTAGATTTCGGGGATCAGCACCGCCGTGCCGATGTTGATTTCGGGCGCCCAGCTTGCCACGACCGGTGCGGCCGCACCCTCCCCCGCCGCACGAACGTCGCTCACTGCCTCTTCGAGCATGTGCTGGTAGAGCTCGATCCCGACCTCGCGGATCTGGCCAGACTGCTCTTCGCCCAGCAGGTTGCCGGCCCCCCGGATATCGAGGTCGTGACTGGCGAGCGAGAACCCGGCGCCCAGGCTGTCGAGGCGGTGGAGCAACTCGAGGCGCTTTTCCGCCGCCTCGCTGAGGCCGCGGTCGGGCTGCAGGGTGAGGTAGGCGTAGGCGCGGGTCTTGGAGCGCCCAATGCGCCCGCGCAGCTGGTAAAGCTGGGCTAGGCCGAACATGTCGGCACGGTGCACGATCATGGTGTTGACCGTCGGGATATCGAGGCCCGATTCGATGATCGTGGTGACCACCAGAACGTCGTGGCTGCGTTCGTAAAAACCGGCCATGACGTCCTCAAGGCGGCGCGCCGGCATCTGGCCATGGGCGGTCGCTACGCGCACCTCGGGCACAAGGGCATGGATCCGTTTGGCCACGCCCTCGATGTCGGAAACCCGCGGGCAGACGTAGAAAATCTGACCGCCTCGGTAATGTTCGCGCAGAATCGCTTCGCGCAAAACCACCGGATCGTAGGGTAGGATGTAAGTGCGCACGGCCAGGCGATCGACCGGGGGGGTCGCGATGACGCTCATCTCGCGCACCCCCGTCAGCGCCAATTGGAGGGTGCGCGGGATCGGCGTGGCCGTAAGCGTGAGCACGTGGACGTCGGTACGCAGCCGCTTGAGGCGCTCTTTGTGGGCAACACCGAAATGCTGCTCCTCGTCGATCACCAGCAGGCCGAGATCGGCAAACGCGATCTGCTTACCGAGCAGCGCATGGGTCCCGATGATGATATCCACATCGCCCGACTCCAGGCCCTCGCGCACGGCGGCAGCCGCCTTGACCGTGACCAGGCGCGAGAGCTGCTCGATGCGCACGGGCAGCCCGGCGAATCGCTCGGTGAAGGACTGCAGGTGCTGGCGGCAGAGCAGCGTTGTCGGCACCACAATCGCAACCTGCTTGCCCGCCATGGCCGCAACGAAGGCCGCGCGAAGCGCCACTTCCGTTTTGCCAAACCCGACATCACCGCACACGAGGCGATCCATCGGGCGCCCCGAAGCGAGATCGGCCAGCGTGTCATCGATGGCGCGGGCCTGATCCTCGGTCTCGACGTAGGGGAAGTGGGCGCAAAAGCGGTCGTAGAGACCCGGCGGCGGGGTCAGCACCGGGGCCGAATGAAGCTCGCGTGCGGCAGCCACGGCGATCAACTGCTCGGCCATGTCGCGGATACGCTGCTTCAGGCGCGATTTGCGCGCCTGCCAGGCCACCCCGCCCAGCTTGTCGAGCGCCACCAGACTTTCCGGCGGTCCGTAACGCGAGATCACCTCGATGTTCTCGACCGGCAGAAAGAGTTTGTCGTTGCCATCATAGACGAGGCGCAGGCAGTCATGGGGCGCCCCATCCACGTCGAGAATTTCCAACCCTTCATAGCGTCCAATGCCGTGATCGACGTGAACCACGATGTCGCCCTCGGCAAGCTCACTGGCGTCAGCCAGGAAATTCTCGGCGCGCCGGAGCTTACCGGGCGCACGGGTAAGGCGATCACCCAGGATGTCCTGCTCGCCCAGCAACAGCAGATCGGCGGTTTCAAAGCCGTTCTCCAGCCCCAATACCGTCAACGCGACCGCGTCGCGACCCAGCACCTGAACCTCGCGCCAGCTCTCGACGGCGGTTAGCCCCGCAACACCGTTCTCGCCCAGAAGTTTGGCAAGACGATCAAGGGTCCCCGTTGAATAACCTGCGATAACGACCCGCTTGCCCGCTGCCCTCGCCTCGTCCAGATAATCGCGTACGGCGTCGTAGAGCCGCTCGTCCTGTTCGTTGCGCTCCGGGGCAAAATCCCGTGCCGCACGGCCGCCGCCGTCGCATACGGGGCGACGCTCGTCGTCGGGCGCGCTAAAGCCGGTGAACTGGCCCACCGCCCGGCCCTTCAGGGCGCGCTCCCATTCCGCACCATCGAGGTAGAGGCGCTCGGGCGGCACCGGCTTGTAGCTCGCACCCTCAACCGCCTGCGCTGGCGGTGCGGAGCGGCGCGCCTCGTAATGGTCGGCGATGGTTTCAAGGCGCGAATTGCGCGCTTCCTCGATCAGTGAATCGAGATTGATCGCCATCCCGGGCAGATAGTCAAAGATTGTTTCCAGGTGGTCGTGGAACAGGGGCAACCAGTGCTCCATGCCGGGATAGCTGCGTCCCGCATCGATCGCCTCGAACAAGGGGTCGTCGTCGATCACGGCCCCGAACAGCTCACGATAGCCCTTGCGGAACCGCTCGAGCGATGCCGCGTCGAGAAAGACCTCGCCCACGGGCACGAGGTCGATGGCGGAAACCGAATCCTGACTGCGTTGGCTGATCGGATCGAAGCTACGCATCGCCTCGATCGTGTCGCCAAAGAAATCGAGCCGCACCGGCGCCGCGTGCCCGGCCGGGAAGATGTCGAGGATGCCACCCCGGATAGCGAATTCACCCGCTTCAACGACCGTTCCCGCCCGATGATAACCGTTGTTCGCAAGGTGTTCCGCGAGCGCCTCGGGCGGGCAGCTTTTGCCCACCACGAGCCGGCGCGTGGCATGGGTCAGTAGGCTGCGCGGCGGCACCCGCTGCAGGACCGCGTTGATTGTGGTCAGAACCAGGCAAGGCGCGGCGGCGGGTGCCTCCGCGATGGCGGCAAGACGAGCCAGCGCGACCAGCCGGGCGCTTTCAACGTCGGGCCGGGGCGAGACCCGGTCGTAGGGCAGACAGTCCCAGGCCGGCAAGCCGATCAGCTCAACTTCCGGCGCGAAAAAGCGCACGACCTCGGCGGTGCGGGCCAGCCGGGCGTCGTCGCGTGCGATATGCAACAGCGCACCGACCTCGCCCCCGCCTAGCAGGCGCGCCAGCAGCCAGGCGTCGCAGCCCGCCGGGGCGTCGGCGACCAAAAAGCGCCCCGATTGGGCGAATAACTCCGCCGGCGAGGTCAAGACCGGGCGCGATTGGCTAAGGAGTTTTTAAGCAGAGCCATGACATCGTCGTCATGAGTCTCGGGAATCGGCAAACGCCCGGTCAACCAGCCGTAGATATCGGCGTCGTCGTTGGCGAGCAACGCTTCCAGGCGATCAATCTGGTCCTCGGACAGAGTGGATAGATGGGCCCGTGCAAACCCGCCCAGTAAAAGGTCGGATTCCTTGGAGCCGCGGTGATGGCACTGGAAATACAGGCGCTTACGCCGTTTTTCAGTCTCGGTAATCAAATCTGTTTCGCGGCTGGTGGACATGTCGGCTAGCCGTCGATCCGTTGTGCTTGAACCGGCCCACGAGGTCCCGGTCCATGATGCGCGCGCGCAGAACCCCCGCAACACCGGATCGACCGGCCTGGCGAAGGCGACGGGGGATAGTATTCTCAGTTGTGCCCTCGACGCAATTCGGATCCTGGGCGAAGATAACCGGATCGAACACCTCAACCCCGCCGCCGCTGCGCTGACCGGCTACAAGGCAGAAGAGCTGATCGGCTAGTCGATCAATATTATCCTGCCCCACAACATCGCCAAGCGCCATGCCGGACACGTCGAAGGGTATCTCGACCACGGCAAGAAATCCCGGGTGCTCGACCGGATTCGGGAATTCAACATCCTGCACAAGAACGGCGAAACGACCCCGGTCGAGCTAAAGGCCTTCGAGATCGAGCCCGACGGCGCACGCCGGCGGTTTTTGGCCTTCATGCACGATATCCGGGACCGCAAGAAAATCGAAGCGGAACGGGTAGTACTGCTTGACCAGCTCGAACGGCTGGCCTGGGTCGACGAGCTGACCGGGTTGATGAACCGCCGGGGGTTTCTTCAGGAGGCGCGTAAATTGTTCTCCTACCGATATCGCTGCGACATCGCCGCCTGCATCGCGACTATCGATCTCGACCATTTCATAGCGTATCAACGACAACTTCGGCTACGGCACGGGCGACGACGCGCTGCGCCGAATCGCCGAAATTTTCCAGGGCCCCGCGCGCGCGGAAGATACGCCCGGGCGAATCGGCGGCGAGGAATTCGGCGTACTCTGCCCCAGCGCCGGGCCGGCGGATGCGCGCCATATCCTCGATCGCCTCCGGCTGCACGTCGCCAGCCAGCCGGCTTTACGCAGCCCCGACGAATCACCCATTGCGATCGAGGTGACCGTATCGGTGGGTATTGCCATGCTCGATGGCGACACCCCCATCGAGGAAAGCCTGCGTCGCGCCGACGCCGCGCTCTACGGGGCAAAGAACTCCGGGCGCAACCGGGTCTGCGTTTCGTCCCTGCCCCTCGTCTCTACCGACTAGCCGCCGCCCGCACCACCCGACGGTTGGCAGCACGAAGGCGCTCGGTTAAGGTCGAAGCGCCCTGGTGAGCGGTGAACCTCGAGTATGCGTCCCGAAATACTGTTTTCCATATTTGCGCCCGTCACCAGCCTGCCGGGTGTGGGGCCGCGTCTGGGCAAGTTCATGACCGCCCTCGCCGGCCCCCATGTCGTGGACCTGTTGTGGCATCTGCCGAGCGGTCTCATAGACCGGCGCTTTGCACCCAAGCTCGGCGATGCCCCGGCGGGGCGGATAGCGACCCTGACCATCCGGATCGACGCCCACGAACCGCCCCGGGTCAAGCGTCGACCCTACAAAGTGCGTTGTTCGGACGATACCGGGTCGCTCACCCTGGTGTTCTTCCACGCCCACGCGGATTACCTCGCCAAGACCTTGCCGGTGGGCGAGACACGCGTCGTCAGCGGCCTGATCGAGCGTTATGACGACAAGCTGCAGATCACCCACCCCGATCACATCGCCCCACTCGACGAGTTGGAAAGCCTGCAGGCGGTCGAGCCGGTCTATCCCCTGACCACCGGGCTGACGCTCAAGCCCCTCGCCCGCGCCGTACACTCTGCTCTCGAGCGGGCTCCGGCGTTGCCCGAATGGGACGATCCGGCCTTTCTCAAGGCGCGCGGTTGGAGCGATTGGCGCGCCGCCTTGCACGCCGTGCATGCGCCCGAAGACGCTGCCGGGCTCGACCCGGAGACCGCGGCGCGAACCCGTCTTGCCTACGACGAACTGCTCGCTAACCAACTGGCGTTGGGCCTGATCCGGGCGCGTCAGAAGCGCCAGGCCGGACAGTCGATCAAAGGCGATGGCCGGCTATGCGCCGCGTTACGCGCCGCGCTTCCGTTTATCCTGACAAACGGCCAGGACGAGGTGATTAACGCGATCATCGCCGATATGGCGGCGCCTGGCCGGATGTTCCGCCTGTTACAGGGCGACGTCGGCAGCGGCAAGACGGTGGTCGCCCTGTTTGCCGCGCTCACCGCGATCGAGAGCGGCGCCCAGGTCGCCATCATGGCGCCCACGGAAATCCTTGCCCGCCAGCACCTAGCCAGCATCGCACCGCTGGCCGAAGCCGCGGGCGTCGAGGTTGGGCTGCTCACTGGACGGGAAAAGGGCAAGATCCGCGACGCCCTTCTCGCGCGTCTCGCCTCGGGCGATTTACCCCTGGTGGTCGGCACCCACGCGCTGTTCCAGAAAGACGTCGCATTCCATAACCTCGGCTTCGCCGTGGTCGACGAACAGCATCGCTTCGGTGTCCATCAGCGTATGACGCTCGGCGCTAAAGGCAAGGGCGTCGATATGCTGGTGATGACCGCCACCCCTATCCCGCGCACCCTGATGCTGACCGCTTACGGCGACATGGAATGCTCGCGCCTGACCGAGAAGCCGCTGGGCCGTAAGCCGGTGGACACGCGCACGATCCCCCTCGATCGTCTCGACGACGTCGTCGCGGGGCTGCGCCGGACAATCGCGAAGGGTGCCCGGGCCTTCTGGGTTTGCCCGCTCGTCGAACAATCGGAAGCGCTCGACCTGGCCGCGGCCAGCGACCGGTTCGAAACCCTGCGCGAGGTCTTCGAGGGCCGGGTCGGGCTCGTCCACGGGCGCATGAAGGCGGCCGAGAAGGATAAGGCCACGGCGGCCTTTCAGGCGGGCGAAATCGATATCCTGGTCGCCACCACGGTCGTCGAAGTCGGCGTCGACGTGCCCGACGCGACGGTCATGGTGATCGAGCATGCAGAACGCTTTGGGCTCGCCCAGCTGCACCAGTTGCGCGGCCGAGTCGGGCGCAGCGACAAGGCGGCAAGCTGCCTGCTACTCTATACTTCTCCCCTAGGCGATATTGCGCGACGCCGGCTTACCATCCTGCGCGAGACCGACGACGGCTTCCGTATCGCCGAGGAAGACCTCAGGCTGCGCGGCGCCGGCGAGCTGCTCGGCACCCGACAGAGCGGAAGGCCCGACTTCCGCCTCGCGGACCTCGTGGCCCATAGCGATTTGCTCGCCGCGGCACGCGACGACGTGCAGCTGATTTTGAACAAGGACCCGGAGTTGAAAGGCAAACGGGGCGAGGCGTTGCGCGTGCTGCTCTACCTGTTCGAGCGCGATGCGGGCGTGCGTTTCCTACTCGCGGGGTAGCTCCGGCGGGCTTTCCGCGGCGGCGTCGTCCATCGCCTCGGTGCGCGCCGCCTGCCCCACCGGTTTGCCCCCCAGAACGGTCCGCTGCTCTTTCGCACGCTGCTCGGGCGAACGGGGATCGGGTGGCGTGACGATGCCGCCGGAAATCACCGTCTTTGCGCCCTGCTCGATGGTCATTTCGAGATGGATGATATGATCGCGGGGCACGAAAATCAGGAACCCCGACGTCGGGTTAGGCGTGGTTGGTACGAAAACGTTGGTCATCTTCTCCGCAAAAATATTTTGTACCTCGCCCACGGAAGTCGTGGTGACAAAGCCGATAACCCAGCAGCCGCGGCGCGGGTATTCGACCAGCACGACCTCGCGAAACGCCCCACTCTGCTGCGATAGAACTGCCTCGAGGATCTGTTTTAGTGCACCGTAGAGATGGCGAACGACGGGCATACGCTCGACGATGCGCTCGCCGATCCGGACATAGAGCCGGCCGACGAAACCGCTGAACGTCATGCCTATCAGTGTCAGTGTGGCGAGCAGGAGAATCAGGCCGATTCCGGGCACGGAGAACGGCAGGTAGGTCTCGGGGTTGTACTTGTCTGGGACCAGCGGCATGACCTTTTCGTCGACGAAATTGACGAATGCCCAAAGGATCCAGATGGTAATGCCGATAGGTGCCGTGACGATGACACCGGCGAGCAAATAGGTCCGCAGCCGCCCCATCAGTCCGGACTTCTTCGAAGGCCGAATCAGAGGCTCGTGAGCCGGGGTTCCCTCGGACTCGGGTGGCGTGCCGCGGTCCTTGATCATGGACAGCACCCTGTCCGGTCAAAATTTCTCATGGCGCATATATAGGCGACGGCGCAACGCAAGGTCCAGTCCGTTCGATGCGGGTCAGTCACGGTGTGGAGCCGCGAAACCAGACCACGGCGGTCTCGCCGGCCCAATCGGCGGCGACCCGATTGCGTTGGGCCGGGATCCAGTCGGACGGGCGTTGGCGTAGTACGGGTTCGGCCAGATCGTCGACCAGGTGAACGAGCGCGGCGGAAAAGTCGGTGGCGCGGGGCGGAATGTGAACCAGCCCGAAGACGATGGGCGGGCGTTGGGTCTCGCGCTCGACGGTGCCCAGATAGAGAGCGTCCCCGCCCGGTGTCAGGCGGTAGCCTGAGCGCCACAGGCGCATCACGAGACGATCGTCTCCGAGCGATCGGACGAGGACCGCCGCCTCGCTTTGACCATTCCAGAAGCGCGGAATGACCGGGAGAGCGCCCGTGCCCTCAACGGCCAATCCGGTGACCAGACCGACGGATTCGGCCAAACCCCAACGAGGCGCGGCCTGCCAACCCGCCGCCGCAAGCGCGCCTGCGAGGACATCAGGATCGCCGGCAAGCTGGACGTTGAACGGCTCGTCCGCCTTGCCGATGACATCCTCTCGATAGACGGGCAACGCGTCCCAGTCCGCGGCATTCCAGTCGCCCTCCGCGATCAGAGTTTCGATGACCGGACGTGCGTGCATGGCCAGCTGATCGTCGTGGCGCAGGGCGAAATTCGCACCCGCCGCCATGACGAAGACGATCAGGGCGGTCAGGCCGAGGGTACCGCCCCAGGGGGGGGGGGTGGGCTCGTGACGTCTGGTGACCACCGTGAGAACCGCCAGCCAGCCCAGCCCCAAAAGCACCCCGCCCAACAGGCGGGAGAGGAAGAGCGTGCCGAAATAAAGCTCCGCAAATCCGACCAGCACGAGCAGGGCCGAGGCCGCGAACAGTACGACCAGCCGCCAGCCAGTCGACCCAATCATGGGCAAGCAGAGAAACACCAGGTAGCCCAGCAAGATTACCGAGACCGCCGCATGGCCGCTGGGAAAGATTCCGGCAGCGATCGCCGGCCCCGAACCGCCGGCGCTGGCGCCCGCGAGTTCTAGCATCACGGCGGTGGCGTAGGCGAAGGCGGTGGTCAAGCCCCAGAACCCGGCAATTCGCCAATCGTGGCGCATGAACAGCAAGACGAAGACGGCGATGATCAAGGGCAGCTGAACCGGCAGATCGCCCAAGCCAAGAAAAAAGATGAAAACCTCGTCGGCCCACGGATTGCGCAAGCCGTCCACGAACCCGTACACCGCCAAGTTCGTGCCCGCAAAGTGGCCTCCATCGCCGACCGTGGCGACGAAATAGATCACCGCGGTAAAGCTGGCGAGCGCGGCAAGGCCGAGCAGGCCCAGGGCGGTGGTACCGCGGGCGTGAGGATCCGTGAATCGAAGCACGGCAAAGGCCATCGCGCGCGAGCCCCGGGGCGCGCTCGGGCGGGCCGTACGCGCCCAGCGGTCTGCAGTCTCGGCGAGACGTGGGCCTGTGGTCGTGGCGTAACGCATGGCCCTTCGGGCCAGCCAGTAGCCGAACCAGATCAGCACCGACAGCAGGACAATGAGAATGACGAAGCGCCAGGTCATGGCTCCGGTAAATTGCAATCCGAGGCCCACCACCATGCCCGGGAGCAAATGAGCAACCGAGCCCAGCACCGCTGACGCCACATTGCAGGCCATGAACTTGCCGAGCTTCATCTCCATTAGGCCGGCAAAGAATGGAACCAGAGGTCGCAGCGGTCCGAGCATGCGGGCGAGGAACACCGCCTTGCCGCCGTGGCGCGCGAAGAAGCGCTCCGACCTCGCGACCAGCGCCTGTCGCTTCTGGAAAAAATGCCAGGCGAACATCCGGCGGCCGTAGCACCGACCCAGCCAGTAGCTCACGGAATCGCCGATGATGCCGCCAACGGTCAGGGCGACGAAAACCACGTCGAAGCGCAGCACGCCGGTGCCTACTAAGACGCCGAAGCTCAACATCAGCCAGGTGCCGGGAATGATGTAGCCGAGCGCGACGATGGTTTCGAAGGTGGCCATCAGGAAGATGAACAGCCCGGCCCATTCGGGATTTGCCGTCACCAGATCGATAAAGGGTTGGAAGTATTCGCTCACCGGACGCCTCGACCACCAGGCCCGACGCGCAAGATGGCGGCGATGCTTAACCCTGTCAATTTTTGCACGCGCCACCAGATTGATGTGCGACGGCGGCCGCTTGCCGAGCCACTCGCCGCGACGGATAATGGCACAATGAGGCCGATGGTATGAGACAGGACATGAAATGGTTGCACTGAACCGCGCCGCGCCGCGCCTTCTCGGCATGGCCACGGCGGTGCCGGCGCATATGCTCCATCAGATGGAGGCGCGCGCTTTGGCCGAGAAGCTGTTCGGCGAAAGTTTCGGCGATCTCGACCGCTTGCTGCCGGTTTTCAACAATGCCGGCATCGAGCGGCGCTATTCCTGCGTGCCCCTCGACTGGTACGATCAGGATCACAGCTGGTCGGACCGCAACCAGCTCTACATCGACAATGCGCGCGAGCTTCTCGTCGAGGCGGGCCGCGGGGCTCTCGAGGCCGCCGGCACCGACCCGGCCGACATCGACAGCATCGTTACGGTTTCGACCACCGGGATTGCGACCCCCAGCCTCGATGCCTATCTGCTCGAACGCCTAGGCCTGCGCCCCACGACCCGCCGGCTGCCGATCTTCGGGCTGGGCTGCGCCGGCGGCGTGCTGGGCCTGGGACGCGCAGGCGAGATCGCCGCGGCCTCACCGGAAAGCCGGGTGTTGTTTCTCGTCGTCGAGCTGTGCGGCCTGACCTTTCGCCGCCGCGACCGCTCGAAAAGCAATTTCGTGGCCACCGCCCTATTCGGCGATGGCGCCGCCGGAGCCGTGCTGGCGGGACCGGGTGCCGGGGCATCGCCGGACGCCCCCGCCCTCGCCGGTTGGGGCGAACATACCTGGCCGCACTCGCTCGACGTCATGGGCTGGGAGGTTGAGGATGATGGACTTGCCGTGGTCTTCTCGCGCGATATCCCCGCGATCGTGCGCGAGCGTTTGGCCGAGGTGACGGACGGCTTCCTCGCGACCCAGACGCTGGATCACGGCGATATCGATCATTACATCTGCCACCCCGGCGGCGCAAAAGTGCTCGACGCCCTCGAAGACGTCTACGATCTATCGCGCGGTTCGCTGTCGTTTTCGCGCGAAGTTTTGCGCGACTACGGCAACATGTCGGCGGCAACCGTGTTGTTCGTTCTCGAACGCGCGCTCGCCGCCGGGCACCGGGGCCGCTTGTTGCTAACCACTTTGGGACCAGGTTTCACCGCCGGGTTCGCGACGATCGAGGCATAATCGTGGAGCCGGTCGTCCTAGTCGTCGGGCTCGTAGCAATCCAACGCATCGGCGAACTCGCCTACGCCCGGCGCAACACGGCGCGGCTACTCGCGGATGGGGCTCAAGAGGCCGGACGGCGACACTACCCGCTGTTCATTCTGCTGCACGGCGGCTGGCTCGTCGCACTCCTGCTCGCGGTGCCGCGGGGCACCCAGCCCGACACATTCCTGCTGGGAGTGTTTTGCCTACTTCAGCTCACGCGCCTCTGGGTCGTCGTCAGCCTCGGGCGCTACTGGTCGACACGGGTTATTGTGCCCCCCGACGCCCCGCTGGTGCGCAAAGGCCCGTATCGCTGGCTGCGCCATCCCAATTACCTGATTGTGATCGGCGAAATTGCCGTGCTGCCACTGGCCTTCGGTGTCTGGCAGCTGGCCTCGGTATTTTCATTGCTCAACCTTGTGCTGCTCGCACACCGCATCCGGATCGAAAATCGCGCCCTTGCACCCCGGCGCGCTTAATCTCTGAGCGTCGTACGAATGCTGATTTCCGTGCTCAAGGTCCGGCAGATCGGGCACTTCTTGGCGATCTCGATAAGCCGCGCCCGCTGCTCATCGCTCAACGGCCCCTCGATTTCGATAGTGCGCTCGATCCGGTCCACCTTGCCTTCCTTGCGCGCGCATTCTTCGCAGTCGCGTGCGTAGAGCTTGGCGTGAGACAGACGCACCCGAACGTTTTCCAGCGGCCAGCCCTTGCGCTCGGCGTAGAGCCGGATGGTAATGCTGGTACAGCTTCCGAGACTAGCAAGCAGAAGATCGTAGGGATTGGGCCCCTTGCCCGTGCCGCCCAGCGAGACCGGTTCGTCGCCGACGAACTCGTGCATCCCGGCACGGATCTGCGTCACCAGCCGCCCCCCCTCGCCGCTTTCGATTTCGACGGCGCCTTCCGGCAACGAAGACGAATTCACCGGGCCCTCCTCAAGATAATGATGGCGGCATCGGGACCAGCGCGTCCCCGTTGGGGCGAGATCCTAGCATGCGCGTAAGCGGAATTCAGGCCAATGCAGGGGGAGCGGCGGCGATCAGGAGCGGGTCGTCTCCGCAAGCTCGCTGTCCAGTACGCGGATTACCGCGCAGGGCAAATCGCTACCCGACAAACGGTCGCACGCCGCCTCGGCCGCATGCTCGTTCATGCCCAGATAGCGGGCCCGGATCAGGGTTTTTCCGTTGGCCTCGATGGGCATCAGGGCCGCCGCAGCACCCGCGAGGGACGTGTTCAGATGGCGTTCGGCCAGATCCAGCGCCCGGTTCGCCGCCGCCACGGTGCTGTAGGCGCCAATTTGGATGCCCCAGGGGACGCCGGCGATCATGCTCGCCGCGACGAGCTGAACTTCGACATCGTCGCCTACGACGTAGAGACGCCGGTCGTCGAGCCGGGAAAACGATTTATCGAGCAGCTCCGCCATATGGGCGTCGCGGGATTTCGCGGTCTTGCCCCCGAACACCACGCCGATCAGGCGATGACCTTCACGGCTTACCGAAACCGCGACGTTGAACCCCGAGGCTGCAATATAGCCCGTCTTCAGGCCGTCGGTACCGGGATAATTAGCCAGCAGATTGTTATGGTTCTTGTAGGTCTTGCCGTTGAAGCGGAATTCGGTGACCGAGAAGTGGTGATAATAGCTCGGAAAATTCTGCATCAGGGCGATCGCCAGGTTGCCCATATCGCGCGCCGAACTCAATTGTTTGCGATTGGGCAGACCGGAGGCGTTCTGAAACGTTGTGTTGGCCATCCCGAGCGCGCGCGCCTTCTCGGTCATTATCCCCGCGAATTCCCATTCGGTGCCACCCAACGCCTCGGCCAGAACCGTCGCGACGTCGTTCGCCGACTTCGTCACCAGAGCCAGGATCGAGTCCTTGACGGAAATCGTCGAGCCGGCCGCAAGACCCAATTTCGACGGTGCCTGCCCCGCCGCACGTCGCGACACCTTGAGCTGCTGATCGAGCCGGAGAGAGCCAGATTCTAGCGCTTCGAAAGTAAGATAAAGGGTCATCATCTTGGTCAGGGACGCTGGATAATTGCGCGTATCCGCGTTGCGCGAATAGAGCACTTCTCCAGTTTCCACATCAATTACGATGGCGGCGTATTTTGCCTGAGCTGCGTCGGCGGCGACAGCGACAAAAACCGCGGCCGCCAAAGCTAAAGCGGAGATTCTAGCGAACGAGTACGACATCCAAGAAACCATCAAGGCCTCACCAAATTTCCCAGAATTTCACCAACGACACCCGATTATTTGTATTTTCTAAGGCGGCAAAATTTACGAATTTTATTCCGGTTTGGCAAGAGTCTACTGAATTTTCTTAATTATTAGTTAATTTTGCCCACTTTTCGCCATATTTCGGGCCGGGTCTCCTTGCCAACGCCCCGCAGGGGGCCCTATCTGCTCCCACAAGCTACGGTAACCCCTGGGCTTATAAGGGGGTTCGCACAATTGTCCCGGCTAACTAGACCACCTCGAAACCTGCCTTGTACCGGGCCACAAGACCCACTCTGGAAGTTGATCTCCGCCATGACAAAAAGAAGCATCTCCTCGTTATCGACGACGAACTCGATTTCGGCGCCATGGTTGGCACGGTCGGGGAACGGCTCGGTCACGAGGTAACGGTCACAGCGCGCGCCAAGGATTTTCAAGCGGCGTTCATATAAAGCCCGGCCGGAGCTCGTCGTGCTCGACATCGTGATGCCCGAGATGGACGGTATGGAACCTCATCCAGTGGCTGATCGAACAGGAATACGACGGCCGTCTGATCGTGGTATCCGGCTTTTCACCAGACCACGTCAAACTCGCGAAGCGCCTCGCCAAAGCCAAGAAAGGGATGTTCAGGGTCGATGCCCTGACCAAGCCGGTCCCCCTGGCGATCTTGCGAGACGCCTTGAGCGGTCAACCCCCGTCGAGCACCGTCAAAGCACCGGCTCGCCCAGCGCACAGGCGCCGCTTGCCTCGTAGGCTCGGGCGGCGCGTAGAACCCCCGCCTCGTCGAAATTTCGCCCGACGATTTGCAGCCCGACCGGCAGACCCGTGGCGGTGGCGCCGCAGGGGATCGATAGCGCCGGCTGGCCCGTGAGATTGAAGGGGTAGGTGAAAGGACTCCAGTCGACCCACTCCTCGCCGTTGGAGCCGATCGGCTGATCGCGTCCGACCGCAAAGGCCGGGGTCGGCATGGTCGGGGTGAGCAGAAGATCGTAGCGTTCGTGAAACGCATTCATCCGCATGCCAAACGCAGTGCGCGCGCCAACCGCATCGAGATAGGCGTTGAGATCGTAGTCCTCACCTTGGGCCGCAATGATCCTGAGGCCCGGGTCGAGGCGTTCCTGCTGTTCCACCGTAAAGCCCTGAACCACGCGCCGAGCACCGACATACCAGAGCGTCTTGAAAATCGCGCCGGTTTCGCGGGCCGACAAATCGACCGCCTCAACTCGGGCGCCCAATGTCTCGAAGACCGCAGCGGCCTTGGCCACCACGTCGGCAACCTCAGGATCGACCCGCGCCCCGCCGAGATCGGCGCTAAATCCGATCCGAAGGCCCGCGACACCATCGTTGAGTTCCGCACTGAAATCGCTAGCCGCCGACGGTAGAGCAAACCAGTCGCGCGCGTCGGGTTCGCTCAGAACCGAGAGCATTAGCGCCAGATCCTCGACGCTGCGCGCCATCGGACCGACATGGGACAGGGTACCGAACGGGCTGGCGGGATAGACTGGTACCCGGCCGAAATTTGCTTTGATCCCAACAACTCCGCTGAACGACGACGGAATCCGGATCGAACCGCCACCATCGCTGCCAATACTGAGCGCTCCCATCCCCGCCGCCAGCGCTGCGGCGGAGCCGCCACTGCTGCCGCCCGGCGTCTTGTCGAGATCCCAGGGATTGCGGCTGATGCCCGTGAGCGGACTGTCGGTTACACCCTTCCAGCCGAACTCGGGCGTCGTCGTCTTGCCCAGCAGGACCGCGTTATGCTCGCGCAGGCGCGCGATGCATGGAGCGTCCTCTTCCCAGGCTTGGTCGGGATCGCTCAGGGTGGAGCCGCGCAGGGTGGGCCAGCCCCGGGTGAGCACGATGTCTTTGATCGAGACCGGCACGCCGTCGAGCCGGCCGGCGGGCTCAGCCCGGCTCCAGCGTTCCTCCGAACGGCGCGCCGCGTCGAGCGCGGCGTCCTCATCGACCAGGCAAAACGCGTTTAGCGCCTCGTTGTGGGCCGCGATGCGGTCCAGCGCAGCGCGGGTGGCCTCGACCGGCGAGACGTCGCCCCGTCGATAAAATTCAAGCAGGTGGCCGGCGGATAACCAGGCAAGGTCCTCGGTCACGGCCAGGCGCCCCGAGCGTCAATTCTCGCCGGACGTCGCGCTACGGGCGGCGGAGACCGGCTCGCTCGGGCGCACCGAGGGGCGCCCCACGCTGGCATAGTGAAAACCCGCGGCAGCGATGTCCGTGGGTTCGTAGATATTGCGCAGATCGACGAGCACCGGAGATTTGAGAAGCTCTTTCGCGCGCTCGAAGTCGAGCGCCCGGAACTCGTTCCATTCGGTCAGGATGACCAGCGCGTCGGCCCCGTTCATACAGTCGTAGGCGCCCTCGCACCAGACGATGTTCTCGAAATTCGCGCGCCCGTCGTCAGTGATTGCTGGATCAAAGCCGCGAATGGCGGCGCCGGCGCGCTGAAGCGCTTGAACGATCTCGATGCTGGGGCTTTCGCGCATATCGTCTGTGTTGGGCTTGAAGCTGAATCCGAGCACCGCCAGGGTTCTGCCCTCGACCGAGCCGCCGCAGGTGCGGATGATTTTTTCGGCCATGCGCGCCTTGCGCGCTTCGTTAACATCGAGCACCGCTTCGACGATGCGCGTGGGCATACCTGCCTCTTCCGCCACCCGGACTAGGGCGCGTACGTCTTTCGGAAAGCACGAGCCCCCGAAGCCAGGGCCCGGATTGAGAAATTTGTGGCCGATCCGCCCATCGAGCCCAATTCCCCTGGCCACATCCTGAACGTTGGCGCCGACCGCTTCGCACAGATCCGCCATCTCGTTGATGAAGGTGATCTTGGTCGCCAGGAAGGTGTTGCTGGCATACTTGATCAGTTCGGCGGTCTCCAGGTCGGTAAACACCACTGGGGTTTCGCTCAAATACAGCGGCCGGTAGAGCTCCGCCAGAACCTCGCGCGCCCGCTCCGAGTTCAGACCGACGACGACCCGGTCGGGGCGCATGAAATCGCCGATCGCCGAGCCTTCACGCAGGAACTCCGGGTTGGAAGCCACGTCGAAGTCGGCGTCGGGCCGCACCTCGCGGACGATCCTCTCGATCTCGCGGCCCGTGCCGACAGGCACCGTCGATTTCGTGACCACGACAGTGTAGCCGGAAAGCGCGGACGCAATTTCGCGGGCAACCTGGAAAACGAAGCTGAGATCCGCGTGCCCGTCGCCGCGTCGGCTTGGCGTGCCCACAGCGATCATCACGATGTCGGCCTCAGCCACCGCGGGCGCTGCCTCCGTAACGAAGGTGAGCCGCCCGGACTTGACGCTCGCCGCGACGAGGTCGTCGAGACCGGGCTCGAAAATGGGGATTTCACCCTTTCGCAAGGCCTTGATCTTCGTCTCGTCGGTGTCAACACAAGTGACCTTGACGCCGAACTCCGAAAAACAGGCGCCCGAGACCAACCCGACATAGCCGGTTCCGATCATCGCAATCTTCACACCACACCCCTCCGGCTTGCCGCCCCGTCCATCGTGTACTCATCCAGGATCGCCCTCACCTCGTCGTGCAAATCGTCACGCGCCAGCGCAAAAGCGAGACAGGCGTGGAGAAACCCACTCTTGCTGCCGCAATCGAAGCGCCGGCCCTCGAAGCGCAGGCCGTGGAACGGTTGGCGTCCGAGCAGCGACGCCAGGGCGTCGGTCAGTTGGATTTCGCCACCCGCACCCTCACGCCGTTCCGCCAGAAAATCGAACACCTCGGGTTGCAACACATAACGCCCGATAATCGAGAGCGTGGACGGCGCGTGCTCGGGCTCGGGCTTCTCTACCAGCCCTTTCACGCTCGCTAGCCGGCCATCGTCGGCCTCAATATCAAGAATGCCGTAACGCCGGGTTTCCTCGCGCGGCACGTCCATGACCGCCACCACGTTGCCGCCGGTCTCGGCGTAGACGTCAAGCAGCTGACCCAAACAGGGCTGATCCGACAGCACGAGATCGTCGGCCAGCAGGACGGCGAATGGCTCGTTGCCGACGAGATGGCGCGCACAAAACACCGCATGGCCGAGACCGAGCGGCTCCTGCTGGCGTGTATAAGCGACGCTGCCCGCGGCGGGCACCCAGCGGGTAATAGCGTCGAGATAATCGGTTTTGCCTTGGTCGCGGAGCGTATTCTCTAGTTCGGAGGAGGAGTCGAAATGATCCTCGATCGCCGACTTTCCGCGCCCGGTGACGAAAATGAACTCCTCGATCCCGGCAGCCTGGGCTTCTTCAACTGCGTACTGGATGAGCGGCTTATCGACGACGGGCAGCATCTCTTTGGGTATGGCCTTCGTCGCGGGCAAAAAACGGGTGCCAAGGCCGCCCACCGGGAACACCGCCTTGCGGATCTTAGCCGTCATCCGTTGTCCGTCCGTGTCAGCACTCCGCACTCACCCCATCGGCGAGTATCCACATGATCTAGGTTTTGTCGCATGTCAAAACCACAAGCACAAGGTTGAATTCAGACCTTCAACAGGACTTCCTTGGCCCGGTTAATTTTGCCGGCAAGATAGGTCGAGCCGCCATGGTCGGGGTGCAGTTTCTGCATCAACCGACGGTGCGCCTCCTTGATCTCGTCGTCGCTTGCGTTGGCCCCGACCCCAAGGATTTCGCGGGCTTCATCCACGCTCATGGCGGCCCCCGAGGCGCCCGTTCCGCTCGATCCTGCCCGTCCCGCCTTGCCGCTGCTACCACCTCGCGCCGCCCAATCGGCGCCAAAATTACGCTCGAGGTAGGCTTCGAGGAGCTGAGAGGACTGCGGATCGCCTTGCGCGCATTCCCGGTGCAGGTCGAGCAGGTCGTCGAACGACAGATCGCCGAGCGCCCGGCCCGCGTAACGGCCATGGATCACCTCGCCGGCCATAGTTCCGCTGTCATGGTCCAGCGTCATACGCAGATAACGGGATTCCACGTTCGAACTCTGCCCCTGCGAGGGACTGGCGCGGCCCGCCCCGCCCGGCCCCATGAGCCGGCTGATCAAACGGGGTAGCAGGAACAAGGCCAACGGGATCATTGCGAGATGGGCCTTGCCCGTGACGGCGAGAAAAATCGCGAGGGCTCCGCCCAGGCCGAGGCCGGCCCAGCGCAACACCTTGACCAGTGTCGTCGGCAGCGTGGTCGCGTACCAGCGGGCGATAAAAACCCCGGCCACCAGCAGTACCACGCCCAGAATCAGATAGGTCCAGATCACGACGGCCTCAACCGGGCTTTATCTGGCCGGTCAGGCGAAGCGCCATCCCGCCCCGCTGCTTGCCGTAGTCGCTCAACGCGGCCCGCCCACCCGCGGCATAGACCGCCACCGCGCCCAGCAGATCGCGCAACTGACGTGCGCTGGCCGTATCGAACGGGCAGTAGGCGCCATTCGAGAGTCGCGCCATCTGGCGAAAGGCGCGCGCCACAACCGGCTCGCCGCCCTCGTGAAAGATGAAAATCGGAACCCCCAGCACTCCAAGCTGGCCGGCCAGATGGCACAACCCGCCAACGTCTTCTTCCACGCAGTCGCCGACGAAGACGAGAGCGTCGACCCGGGCCCGTTTGGTTTCCTTGAGCGCATGCCCGAACAGGCGCGCGATCTGGGTTTGTCCGCCGAGACAATAGGCAGCGGTCATATGGCGCACCAGCGCCTTCGAATTGGTCAGCCATTTCGTGACCTTGAATTCACCAAAGCCGCGGTAAAACGCAAGCTGGACCTCAAGACCGCCGATTGCATGGGTTGCTTCGAACATCTCGCCCTGGATCTGGCACGCCATGTCCCAGGTCGGCTCGCGGCTCGCGGTCGCGTCGATGGCGAACATCAAACGGCCGCGCTCGCGGGCGCCGGGACGATAGGGCGTTACCGCCGCCTTGTTGAGAAAAGCGTCGACCGCGGCCTTGCGTGCCTGCGTCGGGAGCTTGTTGTCTTCGTCCGCCATGCCACCCTCCGGCCCCGCTGCGGGGATAGGGATCAGATTTATCGCTACGGCCCGCCGGTCAAGAGGGCGAACCGCAGCGCCGACTCTACGTCTAATTCGAGGATGAACGGTAATTCATTGAAAATAAAGCGATAAAACCTACTCGACGTGAATCGGCGCCGACGGATGGAAGGCGTGGAAGACAAACGCGAAATCGACCCGATAGACGACATCTTCGTAGCCGCCCCGCCGTGCGCCGCCGGACCACCACGTTGCCGACCTCGGCACCTTCCACGATCACAGCGGCATTGAGGGCCGAGGCTTTCTCCGTCTCCTAGGTAATCACCAGATCGCCGACCTCGACCCGCCCACGCTCGCGCACCAGATCGAGGCTCCAGGCCTCTTCCCCCACGCCCACCACGCGCGCGGGCGCGCGGGAACGATTAGCGCGCAACGGCCCGTCGTAGAAGTCTTAGGGTTGGGTGCGGCTGTCGTAGCCGACGTAAGGGTTGCGGCCATAGTCCACATTAAGTTCCCGGACCCAGGCACAAGGACCAGCCCCTCGGGCGCCCGCGCCTTGAACGCGGCGAAAGATTCGAGCCTGGCGGGCAGCACAGTCAGCCAACTTCCGACCATCTCGCCGACGATGGCGTTGCCCACGAGTTGTTGCCACCAGCTTTCGGTCTGACGGTCGGACATGATCATGTCCGAGTTGCGCAGGA
>Ga0302135_10000374_pt1 | contig 27292 bp, 21 predicted proteins | sample CBN3_surface_MG_FD_203119 | JGI IMG/M metagenome (GOLD analysis project Ga0302135, IMG submission 203119) | Marine microbial communities from Western Arctic Ocean, Canada - CBN3_32.1 | ecosystem: Environmental > Aquatic > Marine > Oceanic | place: Canada: Western Arctic Ocean | collected...
GCTACAGGCTCGGTGGCTGCCGACTTCAACGAGAACGGATACGTCGATCTTGCAGTAGCGAATCACAAGGTGTGGGGGGACCAGGTGGCCTACTCGGAGGTGTGGTGGAACGGCCCAGACGGATTTGTGGAGAGCAGCACCACCCGATTGCCCAGCTCGGGGCCCCACGGGATGTCCTCAGTGGCACCGGGCAACATCGCCGATGGCGGGCCCGAGGAACACTACTTCTCCGCGCCCCATGAGCTGCCGGATGGCGCCAGCGTGACCGAGGTGTCATGGTATGCGGAGGTGCCGCCCAAAACATGGGTCGGTGCCCAGATCAGGTCATCAAAAACCAAGGACGGCTTGGAGTCGTCCGTCTGGGTTGGGCCGGATGGCTCCGAGAGCTGGTTCGAAAGCGGCCAGACGGTCGACGCATCCGGCGACTGTGGCCCTTGGGTGCAATATCGGCTGACGCTGGGTGCGATCAATGGTGGCCTAACGCCGCGAGTGACAAGGGTAGATGTTCGATATGATCACTAGCAATCGGCACCTAGTCTAATAGAAGAAAATGTTGCCGAGCGGATGCGAGTTGCCTGGCCCTCCGGCCCGTCTCATGCTGCGACTAACCTCAGGGCGCAGCGCTGTACTTCCATTGCACAATGGAAGTACAGCGCTCATGCAGCCAGACAGTTTGCCTGCACAGCGACAATGATGGTCGCTGTGATATTCGCCCAAAAGAGCAAATCGTTGGGTGAGTTCACCTCGACGGAGAGGGGTTAGTCGTCCGCCCTGTATTCCAGCATCTCCGACTAGGCCCCCATTCGCCTTCCCATCCACGCACAGCGGAACATGATGGCAAAAATTGCAACAGTAATCGCGATATGCCACCCTACTAGTCACTCCCGGAACGGGGTTGGGCGTGCCAGTAGCGGTCGGGGTAGGCGGCGGCGTTGGTGTGGCAGTCGATATAGCGTTACTCGGCCAAACACCCACACCGAATCAAAACTCTAAGGCATACCCCTCAACGATGATGACGACCAGATCCTCGCTTTTTCCCGTTATGCTTACGCCATTCCTGATGCTGATTAATACGCTTCACGAATTCGTCTGTCGTTTCTTCTCGCTTTTCCTGCTTGACCTTGGATTTGACCATAATTTCCCCTCCATTTTGTGGACAATACTGAGTCTGCTAACCGCTGTAGAATCCAGTTCTACTTGCGCTGCCTTTGGAATAGATAGAATTTTTCATACATTATAGGCTACATCCCCTTGGCGACCGGACGGAGGACGGCTATGTGGTCCGGGGTCGCGGAGATCCCTCCCCGGATCGTCGCCAGTAGTATTCTCTGATCCCACATAGCCGACATTGGCGTAGGCGCCGATAGGGCCGCCGAAGGCCTCTCGCAACCAGGGGAGTGTCTGGGCCGACATTTCCCATTCCAACCGGGCTGCGCCCAGCCCGATGGTATGAAAGGAAGATACGCCCGTCCTTGGAGGCATGTCAACCCTCATCTCCCTGGTCTTCATCGTGATTTACCATTTCCCAACTGGTGCTGGCACGATTCATCGTGATTCAGAATCGCCATGCACCCTGGTGACCCATCCCCTGGGCACGGTGCTCCCTGGTCTCCGCGTGCCCGCGTCGACTTGACTACAGCACTGCACTTTATTCACAATTCAGGCGCTCGGCCCGGGTAATAAGTCGCGAAAACAAGTGTTTCGCTGTGGCCGCGCTCAGGCTGGCAATGGGCATTGTGTGGGGAGGCGTTTCGAGCTAGAGGGGCGGCGTGGTTGGACAGCAAATCCTGTCGTTGGGCGCGGCTTCTTCCGCAATCCCGAGTCTGCTGTTCTCTTTCCTGTTTATACTGGCCATCGGTCCCATCCACGGCTTTGGCGTGTTCTTCGTGGCCCTGGGTCTGACGGGTTGGGCTGAGTTTGACCAATACGGTGAATGCCGCGGTCAGATGGGTCAGGAGACAGCCTTACATGGAGGGCGCTCTCGCCCTGGTCCCCACTTCAGGCCACATCGTTCGCCGCCACCTGCTGCCAAACCTTATGCCCCACCTACTGCCAGCAATAGCCCTGGAAATAAGCGCGGTCCTACTGACGTTGGGGGAGTTGGGGTTCCTCGGGGTATTCCTCGGCGAGCCCTTCGCTGGATTCGTCCCACAGACGATCCGGACGCCCGTGGTACCGGAGTGGGCGGGGATGCTCTCCGGTGCACGTCTCTCATTCTTCCAGGCCCTAGCTAACGCTGTCGCCGGCGCTGGTCTTCTTCATGGCGATCGTCTGGCTCAATATTCTGGCAATTGGCTTGAGGACATCCCTCGACCCGATGCAAGAGAGACTGAGAAGGTAGCACCCGGCAGCGAATTCCGCTACGTGACCATGGCCGTGTCCTACAACTAGGAACCTGTTGACGGCGAATCGGTCGGCCCGACGCTCCTTGGCTTCTCCAGTTCAGACATGATCGCCTGCCACCTCGCCAGCATGTCTTCGCGCTCCATCACCGGGTCGAATCCTAGCGACAGATAGAGGTCGATTGCAGGCAGTCGCCAGTCGTCCGTAAGCAGGATGATCGAGTCGTAGCCGTGTTCGACAAAGAACCTCATTACGCCAGAGCACACCGCCCTACCGAGCCCTAGGCCGCGATAGTCAGGATGGCTGACTACGAAGTCCAGGTATCCGACACCGTCTAAGCTTTTGTGGGGGGTCGCGAACGTCGCCGCGACTAGGCGGTCGCCTGTGATGACCACTTGGGAGCCATCCCGGCGCACCGTGTCCTCCAGGTATTTTTCGATGCCCTCTAGATCCCAAAGGACTACGGCCTCGCATCTGAACTTGCGGTGCAACACGAAGTGCCAACCCAGCTGATCGACCTGTGCCAGCGGGAGCTATCAGAGGCGCTCAGCCGCGGATGGGGAGAGCAGGACAGGACCATCGCGTCCACCCTTCAGGAGGAGCGCTCTCGAACGTCGAGTTGTGCCTAACGTAGTTCTAAGCGGTACCCCTACCCCACCAAGACTCAGGCGATAGGCGCCCTCACCGGCCGCCCTGGCGTTGCCCCTTCTTGCAAGACACCGCCACTGACCACAGGCACACCGTTCACAAGTACGTGGACCATGCCGTAGGGCGGCAGCGCCGGCTCCGCGTAGGTCGCTCTGTCGGTGATGCGATCCGGATCGAAAGCTACTAGGTCCGCATCGGCGCCGACATGCACTCGACCCTTGCGCTTCATCGCTGGCGTGCGATGCTCAAGTCGCTGGGCCGGCATCAGAGACGACTTCCGAAGTGCATCCATCAAGCTCAGGATGCCCCTCTCCCGTACAAAGTGGCCCAACACACGGCTGTACGAGCCGGATGTTCTCGGGTGACCCTTGCCGTCTTCAAGATACCCGTCCGTGGCGATCGACGTGAGCGGGCTGGTCACTGCTATGTCGACGATGTCAGCCGGGATCATATGCATGATTACCATTCCGTTGGTCTCGCTGTACTCGGCGAATGTCCGGGCCGTCAGGCGCTCCCCTGTCTCGGTCCACTCCATGTCCTCATAGCTTATGCCCAACTTGGTCTGCCAATCGTCATCCGCCAGAAACGCCGCTCCCATTTCGGTCATGCCTGCAGCGTAGGGATAGCACTCGGTGGTCACATCCATACCTCTGGATCGGGCCTCTTCGATCATCTGGAGTAGCTGAGGGACGGCCTGACGACCGGTGCTGGAGATGTGCACGAGATGAAGGCGCGCCCCGGTGATTGCCGAGGCCGCCAAAATCTCCTCCATCCCCTCGATGGAGTCCATCGGTCCGATGAGTCCGCTGCCACGCATATGTACGTGGCATGCCGCATCATATTTTGCAGCTACCCGAAAGACCTCCAGGATCTCCCACCGTGAAGCCGCAATCGTGTACGCAAGACCAAACCCGACAGCGAGCCCCCCTCGCTGAAGGCCCCGTTCGATGTCGTCCAGTATCTCGGCCATCTCCGCGTCCGTGGACTCACGATAGGCCGCGTCAGCTATGGGCACGATGTTGCCTGGGTCCGGTATCACCTTCATCCGAACAGGAATGTGCCCGGCACTGGCGCCGAAATTCACGAGTGAAGAGCCTTCGCGCTCCCCATACCAGGCGTCAATATCGGCTGCCCCAACCTCAAGCTCCAGACAGGAGGTCACCCCATCGCGAGCCTGAGCCTCATAGTTTTCGCGGTTCTGGCCGTGGCTGTGCATATCAATGAACCCGGAGGACACGACGAGCCCGATAGCGTCGATCGTCGACCGGCCCTCCAGAGCGCCTTCCGAAATTGCCGCAACCCTGCCGTCCGTGATTCCTACGTCCCTGATCCCGTCAAGCCCAGACTCCGGGTCCATCACTCTGCCTCTTGAAATCACGACGTCATACACGTTATTCAAGTCCTATCCCTCCCGGGCATTTTCGACAAGTTGTTCGACGCAGTGTATCCCTCGACTTCTAGGTGAGTCGATTCCGTCCGGCGCACTCAAACTACTTCAGTTCCCGAATTCTCTTCTGAGTCGAGATCACTATACTCGAGGCGATCAGCAGTCCTACCGCCATAATCCCGATGGTGAACCTGCTTCCCAGGGCGTCGAACGCGAACGCGACCAATAAGACGCTAAAGGGTAGGAGCCCGGCGTTCATAGTGAATATACTCGTTGTGCGCCCGCGAAATCGATCCTCCACATGCTCCAGTACCAGGGTCTGGCTCAGCGTCAGATGAACCGCGTTCCCGAATCCGAATACGACTAGGAGTGCGGCTCCCGCAAAATACACCGGTATTGACGCCAGCAGCAGCAGCGCAGAGCCAGCCGCAAACGAGCCCAATACGAGCACTACTCCACGCCGCGTCCTCCCCATCGAAGCGACAACCAAAGATCCGATCAGCGCACCCAAGCCCATCAAACTTATGAGTAGTCCGTAGGCCTCTGACTCTTGATGGTAGACATCCACCACCACGACAGGTAGCAAGAATCCAAAGGGATTGGACAGGTGGTTGGTCACCAGGCCATAGGCAAGCAACGACAGCAACAAAGGATTGCGCCATACATTCCTCAGCCCCTCCATGATTCCACTCATCATGTTGGCCCTCTTGGCAGGGCCAACGGCTAAAACGGTGTCCTTGATCTTGGGTATCGAGATCGTAAGCAGCATAGACATCGCCGCCATTATCGAAATGGCATAGTACACGCCACCCGGTCCGACGACGCCGTAGAGCACCCCACCGATCGCAGGCGCCACCAGAGCCGCTGTACTCATGGCCGCGGTGTTCAGGGCAATCGCGTTCCCGAGCTTCTCTTGTCCGACGATCTGCGGGGTAATCGCGTAGAGTGCTGGGTTCACGAATGCTACGAAGACCCCCTGAAGTGTCGACACCACCAGGAGAATCTCCCAGGACACAAATCCCATCGTGATTGAAATAGCGCCGACAAGCCGGGTAATGGCGATCGCGCCGTGACCTATTTGGATAAGGCGCTTTCTGTCCATCCGGTCGGCGATCGCGCCACCAAAGAGAGCGAGTGCCCCCAACGGCAGGTTCCCGCCGGCACTGACCAGGCCGAGGATGGTGGATGACTCCGTCATCTCGTAGACCAGAAGTCCGCGGGCCACTGACTGCATGTGGAACCCTCCCCACAACAACACCATGCTGAGCCACAGGCACAGGAAGTCGAAGTTCGCCAGGGAGTTAAATGTGTTGCGCCAGCCGTAGATCGGTGGGTCTCCTCATGTTCGGAGTCGTGCCCGCCGGGTGGACTTGGGCCTGCGGAGTGTACATGCACAAACTATCTGGAGCAAATGCTCCGGGCAACTACTATCTTTCCGGTACCAGAACACATCCATCACATATCTAGATGTATGCGGAGACACCCCGGGCCAACCAGGTGTTTTCATACCTGTCCAAAACGGTGCCTGACCGTCCGATAGTTCAAGGACTCGGTACTATTTTGAATCGACCCACTGGCAATCGCACAGGCGACTTATTCGCTATCGCGGCCCAGGGGGCGAGTCGACAAGCCACGTCTGGAGATGAGGGGTTGCCGAACCATGACTCTGGCGACGCAAGCTCTCGTGTCAGGCGCACTACATCAGAGGTGCTGCAGGAGATACTTTCTATAGCGCCTGCGACCAAAGCGGCGATACGATTTTCGGTCGGACTGAACCATTCGCAGGCGCAGAGATACCTGCCATACCTGATCTCGGAAGGCTACCTCCAGTCCAACAGCGACGAACAAGGTCCTCGCGTTTACAACATCAGCCCAAAGGGCCACAAACTCCTGACGATCCTGAACGAGCTCTCCGATATGGTGGGCACCTCGGCCGTCAACGGAGCCAACGCAATGGCTACGGTAGTTGCGACCCCACCGCCGCAGACGTAGAATCCTCCGAACGTCGGATAACGTAGGAGGATCGCTTTGAATCTGATACTGATCGGTTGTGAGTGGTCGGGCAAACGAACCCTTGGGGTAGAGATCACGAAGTGGTGGTCTGAGCAAACCGGGGCAGAATTCCGTCCGCCCCCCAGTATCAATTTCCATGACCACTACACGGTACCGCACGTAGTCCACAACGAAGGCCACGATCACCACAAGGAACAATCGGAGAAGGACATCCTTGGGCTCAATCCTGGCTTGCTGGAGCACTTTCAGCGATACCAGATCGAGTACCACTTTGGACGCGGGTTCGCCGAGAGCGGTGAACTCTGGAACATCGACTGGTACTACGCAGACGCCGTATTCGCGCCGCTCTACTGGGGGTACGGACGACCCGGAGAGTACGCCGACCGCCGGGAGATGAGAAAGCACTACGACGAGGAGGTCATGAACACCATGCCTGACACGGTCCTCGTCCTGATCAAGGCCGCGCCTGACGCGATCAGGAGTCGGATGAGTGAGGGCAAAAGCCTCTTTCCTGAGCGCCATGCCGCAACGATGTTCAAGCCGAAAGACGCCGAGGTAGTGCTTGGCAGGTTCCAGGAGGAGTTCGAGAACTCGCTCATCGAGCATAGATTTTCCATAGACACGACCGATTCGACCATCGAAGAGAGCCTTCAGGAGTTCGTCAGTAAGGTCGAGGCTCACCTAACTCCCGCCGACCGAGAACGAGTGGCAACCCAGGACTGACAGCGAGGTCCAGCAGCCAGAAAAGTCGTTGGCGGATAACGAAAAGGCTCTCGAATAATCGGGAGCCCTTTTTGTTGGCTTGTCTCCCAAACATAAACCGATTCCATCAGGATACAGGTGCGCATACCAGCGTACTGGTTTAGACTGTCTCGATGGACAACGACCAAGAGCCCGTCGTAGGGGCCGACACGCGGATCGAATCCGACCCGGTGTCAGGGGCGGTCGGCGCTCCACGCCCTCTGCCGAACGACCCTCCCACTACAGAAACCGCCGCAGGCGGCTCGACGACATCCAGTTGGCGCCAGACCTTCTCCTCCCTCGGAAACCGCGATTTCCGGCTCCTGTGGTTTGGCACGCTGTTCATGATGGGCGGCTTCCAGATGGGGATGATCGCCCAAGGCTTCCTAGTCTACGAAATCACCGAGTCGGCCAAGATACTGGGGCTGGTCAGCGCGGGCTGGGCTATACCAATGTTGAGCCTGACGCTATTCGGCGGCGCACTGGCGGATCGGCTGGAACGCAAGCCCATCATACAGGGAGGCCAGGCGGTCTCCGCCGTCGTGTCCTTGGCGGTCGCCATAGCTTTAAGCACAGGGGTACTAGAGTGGCCCCATCTGCTTGTAGCGTCCATGTTCAATGGCGTAATGTTCGCCTTCGTGGGTCCGGCCCGTCAGGCGATTATCCCTCAGATAGTGGGTCAGGAGCGGATATCCAACGCTATCGCCCTCAACTCCGCCGCCATGAGCACCATGTCGCTCGTCGCGCCAGCCATCGCGGGAGTCCTCTACGCCGCCATCGGCCCCGAAGGCGTCTACTACGTCATGGTGGGCATGTGGGTCTTCGCGGTGTCCCTTACCTCTTCCATCCACAATCCAGCAAAGATGGGCAAACGGGTCAAGTCAGCCATAGTAAAAGACATCAAAGCGGGGCTCTCGTACGTCGGGCAGAACCAAATGATCCTGGTACTCCTCGGTGTTATGCTGGCAACAGTCGTCCTATCCATGCCGTTCCAATCTCTGTTACCGGTGTTTGTGGTCGATGTATACGGGCTAGAGTCGAAGGCCTTCGGCTTGCTGGTGAGCATGATCGGTCTTGGCTCCCTGCTTGGATCCCTTGGAATCGCCTCTATAGGCAACTGGCACCGCGGATTGCTGGTGATCCTGGGAGGCTTCATCGCAAGTTTCTCCCTCGCCCTCGTCGCCCTCATACCGACATACTCAGTGGCAGTAGGAATCATGGTGCTAATAGGCCTGGGTAACATAGCTCCGATGGCCCTGATAACGGCACTGATTATGGAGAGGACCGACGAGCACTACAGGGGTCGCATGATGAGCATAATCATGCTGATGTGGGGACTGATGCCTCTCGGAGTGATGCCCCTCGGAGTCGCCGTCGACGCCATCGGCGGCCGACAGACGGTCGGGATCATGTCTGGATCCCTGCTCGTGATATTCTCCGTGGTGCTGCTCACTCAGAGGCGGTTGCGGCAGCTGCAGTAGCAGGCAATGTTTGTGTGGGCGACCTTCGAAGGGTCGGCGATTTCTCTACCCTTACGCGACAGCTTCAGCCTTTGATCGCCCTTCCTCTTCCCCCGGGCCATCGCCGTCTCGACTATTCAGCCGGAAGGGTAGGCTCCGAGCCCGCTCTCCAATATGAGAGGACCACAGGCAAGCTGGAACTGGCGCACATCCTCGGCCGGAATCCCAACAACTTCCATCTGCTGCTGGTAGGTTGCGTAGCACGTGTTCACGGCTTCGGTGACACCATCAACAACCTTGCCATTGAAATCCGTGCGCCGCTCTGCAAGCCAGCCGCATAGGCGGGTGGTCTCGTATTTGTGCCGTTCGCCACGGTCTGCCAGAGCGGCCCGGGCGTGCTTCACAGAGCACCCACGTCGGCGAAGCGGGACCGACTTGGCCACAGTCCTCGCCATCGCCGCCGCTAACGCGCTATAGGTCTACGCGCCTGTTGCTCTAGCCGGCTAGACTCGCGGAGCTGGCCGATTTTGCCCATGGTGGGACGGATCTGGTCTGTTCACACGCTGGCCAAGGGCGAGGCCTCCGACGTATCGCCGTTTATCTATTCGCCGTTTGGGTTAGGTAGCATAGGCGCTGTTACTCTCGCGTTGAGCATCCTGCAGATCAATAGAGTGGCCGATGTTCACCGGGGTGCTGCCATGATGTGGTCACTCCGAGAATGGCGCTGGGGATAGCCGAGTCCGTCGGTGGAATAGCCCTCTCACTGATATAGGGCCTTGCCATGAGATTACTTCACAGTTAGTATCCATCCAAGTCAGCAATATGGGAGCGAACACATGGTGACAACGCGCAAAAAACCCTCGATGTCGTCCGAGGAAGCCAGACGGTTCCACAACGAATGCATGGTCGTCGACAGCCAGCAGCCAGGCGCAACGTCGGGTCTGCTATTCAACGACGAGATGCGTGCGGCGATGGACGAATTTATTGCCAAGGGGTTATCTCGTAACGTCATCCGAACTCGGTTGCAGGCAATGGGCGTCCGTGAGATACAGACATCCCCCAAAGCGAGGCGAGAGTACATGGCGCTATGGGAGCGGTCCGGGGTGAACGTCGCTTCCGCTACGTACGCCGGTCCTCGGCCACCCGATGGGGCGTTCGAGGCATCGGTCGGGGCCATGGCAGAAGCCCGTGGCATGATCGACGCCCTAGAGGGAGAGCTTCGTCTCGTCCTGACGGCGGATGGTATTGAGCAGGCGTTCAAAGATGGCGTCAGGGGCGTAATATTTGATTTCCAGGACACCACTCCGTTCGGAAGCGACATCGACAGGATCGACCTGTTCTACAACCTGGGCCTGCGAGTGGTTCAGCTCACCTACAACCTTCGTAACCTGGTGGGCGATGGCTGTACCGAGCGCTACAAGACCGGGCTAACCTATTTCGGCCTATCCGTAGTGGAGAAACTCAACGAAAAGCGCATGGCCGTGGATGTCAGCCACTGCAGCGAGCAGGTAGGTTGGGACGCGCTGGACGCTTCCACGTCGCCCATCATCGTATCCCATTCAGCCAGCAACGCCGTCTGCTACCACGATCGTGGCAAGGGCGACGACCTTGCGCGTGCCATCGCAGAGCGGGGTGGATTCTTCGGCGTGGCCGCCATCGGCGGCTTTGTTCGAGGAGAGCCGGGTGCGACACTCGACGACTTCGTCGATCACGTCGAGCACCTCGTGGACGTGATGGGTATCGACCACGTGGGCATCGGATCCGACAAGTGCGGCCCGGGCCCTGGTACCGAGTCCAACTACGAGTTCCCGGCGGACATGGGGCCCTTCGAGACGTCGTTCCTGTACAGTGAGGACCCGGAGCCACAGGGAGCCCCCGACGGCTTCCCCTGGATGGGCTTCCGGGCAGAGCACAGGCTCAGCAACGACCATCGCATCCTGGACTTCGACCAGTTCACAGACTGGCCCAACATCACAGTCAAGTTGGCCGAGCGAGGATTTTCAGAGGCCGAGCTTCGCAAACTGCTCGGCCAAAACTACGTCAGGGTCTTTCGAGACATCGTGGGCTAGGAAACCGACGTCGGTTTGGGACGATACCGAGCTAATGATAGCGCGTAGAAGGACATCGCCTCTTAGCCGTGTTATCACTACGGTGTCCCCCACCATCGATCCCTGTCTAAGTCGTAGAGTCCATCCCTGCGTACTTGGTATAGTATGCTTCGGTAACCCACGCCACGTCGGCAATTTGAGTTAGTCAATGGACTCTCAAATATGACCCTCCACAAGTCGAGGGCACCGGGATCACAATACAGAACGACCTGATCGAGGCGATGGGAATGGGACGACCGCCCCGCTGCTCAGGCGAGGACGGGCTGAAGGCGCTCGAGATCGGCATCGCGATTCGCGAGTCGTACCGGCGTGGTGGCGTCAAGGTCGAGCTGCCATTGGAGGACCGATCGCTGATAATCATGTCTGCCGAGACCATTGGCGATGACATCCCGAAGTGCGTACGCCGCGAAGATGGCTCGCTGCCGATGCCCGGGCAGAGGGTGTCCTCCGCTCAGCACCGTTCATTCTCGGCTAAGGCGGCCCTTCGACAGGCTCAGGGTAAGCGGGGTACGTAGGGCTTCCGTTCACCTTGGGAGCCCCCGGTCCCGTTCATTGTGAGCCTGTCGAACCATCCTCCGAAGCCTACGAGCGGCGGAGGGCCTGGCCGGTCATGGAGCCGGTGCACTGCTCTGCGTACACCGCTATTGTGCCGTTGACCAGGACGTACGGGATGCCCACCGGGTACTGCGCAGGGTCGTCGTATGTCGCCGTATCAATGACGCGGTCGGCGTCGAAGACGACCACGTCTGCCGCGTATCCCTGCGCAATACGCCCGCGATCCTTTAGTCCAAAGCGACGCGCCGGATTGTCCGCCATTCGCTGAACCATCGCCTCCACTGACATTACCGGATGCTTGCGTCGCAGCCTGCCCAGGAGCCTGGGGAACGTCCCGTAGGCGCGTGGATGCGGCCTGGAATGCGAGGATATGGAGTCGCTGCCGACCATGTAGTCGTCCCGGGACAACAAGTCGACCGCATCACGGGAAACCTGCTCCCAGCCAGCCAGATCGGCGGGTGGCGCCTGAAGGAATCCCACAGTGAGCTTCTCTTCCAGCAGCAGATCGCAGATCATTTCACCAGGGGAAACTCCGCGACTACGGGCCGCGTGGGAGATGGACCTGCCCTCCATGCTACGGTTCTGCTCTGAGGGCACATGGGTAAGAATGCCGCTGTCGTCATCCACGATTCCGGCATGGTTTTCGTCGATGTAGGCCGCGATGCTGCGTCGGCTTTCCGGGTCCTGTAGCATCTCCAGAATAGCGTCCGGGCCGCCCTCGCTAGCCTCGGGGGGCAGGAACATCATCGGATACCCTGATCCAGTGGGATACGGGTACAGATCCAGGGTGCAGTCAACCCCCTCGGCCTTGGCGCGGTCGATCTCCTCCATCAGCTTCGCGGTCTGCCCGGCGTTCTCGACGGCTGTCCGGAAGTGTGAGAAGTGGACCTTCACGCCTGACCGTCGTCCTATCTCAAGGGCTTCGGTGACCCAGCCTCCGCCAAATCCCCGCTCAGGATGAACGTTGCGAAGGTGTGTGATGTATGCGCCGTCGTATTGGGCGACGACCTTGCACAGCTCTATCAGCTCGTCTGTGTCGCTCCAGGAGTTGGGGAAATATGACATGCCAGTGGACAGGCCTATAGCCCCCTGCTCCATGCCCTCGGAGACGATCGTCTTCGCCGTTTCCAACGCGTCTCCCACAAGCGGAAGATCGTGGAATCCGACCGCGCCAATCCGCACAGGACCATGCGGCACCGGATAGGCGACGTTGATGGCGGTGCGGTTGTGGTAGTTGTCGAGGAAGGTGTCGACGCTGCCAGTCTCGATGTCCTCCGGCGGCAGCCCGTAGATGCCCGAGAGGTACTGCCGGTACATCAGGTAGTCTTCATGCGACAGCGGCGCATACGATAGACCGTCCTGACCCAGAATCTCGGTCGTGATGCCCTGTCGCAGGCCGTTGGCGTGCTGCGGGTCGAGCAGAAGTGCGCCATCGGAATGGGCGTGGGTGTCGATGAACCCCGGCGCGACGGTCAACCCGGTCGCGTCGATGGTACGGTTCCCGTTCGCATCCGACAGGTTCCCAACCGCAGCTATTTTCCCATCTATGATACCGACATCGGCGACAACGCCCGGGTTTCCAGTGCCGTCGACCAGGGTCCCGCCTGTGATAAGTACGTCGAACATGTCTTGCCTCCAGCCAGTCTCTGTATGATTAGCGAGACGGTGATTCTACATTACCTGAGGACTAAGTGGGTGGCATACGAAAAGGTGTGGCACAGCCCCGCCCCTACGACACGTCGATCAGGTTAATGAGATGGAGGTCAACAGCACCCGTGCTATCACGGTAGGTGTGCAGTACCAGTACAACATCGCTTTTGTTCGTGTAGACCATGTCGGGATAGCCGCAAACGTAGCCGGGTGTGTGGTCAGCGTCGGCGCCGCCATCGTAGAGCTGCCCTAAAAACTCCCAGCTTTCGCCTCCGTCTTCTGTGAAGCTAAGGCTGACCCCGCGCCTGGATGGGTCCTCGTCACGATAGGCGCAAGCGACCACCCCGTTGCGAAGCTTCCAAAGCTTGATGTTGGAGCCCTTGAAGTCTGTTGGCCGAATTGGCGACCACGTACGTCCTTCGTCCTCGGAGTGGGAAAAGACACTCTGGAGCGTGACATGTTCACGGATTACGGCCAGGAAACGCCCGTCCGACAGCCGCACAACATCTGTGTCACTGTAGTTGCGTTCAGGGTTATTGGCGATGATTATAGGCTCGGAGTACTCGTAGTCCGGGGCCTTCGAAAATGTGACGCCAGTATGCCACTGCACGTCCCTGCCCATCGTACCGATTGCCGCCGACAGGAAGCTGCCGTCGGAGACCGGGTGGGGGTTGCTTGCGCCATACATTTCAGTCCACTCGGGAAAAAGCTTGATCTCCGGGCTTGGCTCGGACCATGTTCGACCACCGTCCCTCGAGTCGATAGAACCTGCATACCACGATGCGAAGGGCTCGTCGCCCCCCAGCGTAAAATCTATCTCGCCGGCCCCCAGTACGATGCGAAGCATGTCTTCAGAATATTTCACAAACCCGCCCATGTTCATGCTCCGGTGTCCAGGCCGTGACCACAGGGATTCGGGCTCGGACCAGGTCGCTCCGTTATCGTCGGACCTGGAGAGCATCAGAGCGCTTTCAGTTGAGCCTGGGTCGTCCGCCTGGCTGAAAGACAGCAGAAGCTGGCCCGACCCCATTCTCACTATAGAAGGCGCGATGAACTGCTTCGGTTGATCGGATCGGAAGAGCGCCTTTGCGGAGACAATCTCCAGTGGTGAGCCCGGATTTAGTTTCGGGTTTGGCTCGGTCATTGTTTGCTCCTAAAATTATCCAACCGCATGTTGATCCTGTACGTAAAATTATCCGGACTTACGGCCCCAGCGTGATGGACGGGACGCCCATATCATGGACCTGCTCGATGAAGGCTGGGATGTCCTCGTCGATGATGCGTTCCAGGGCATCTGTTTGCTCGGCTATTCGTTCGGAGAGCACATCAAGGACCGCGTAGGAGTTACGAGTCGGTACGGCGTCGGCACTAGCCACGACCGCGGTCAGGGTCGTCAGGGCGTCTATCAGCTTCGGCAACGGCCGCCCCATCTGCCCTCGCTCGGTAGTGGACCAGGTCGAAATGAGCCGGTCCTCGATGGAGCTGAGCTTTCTGGCGATGGCGTCGCCGGACTCCGACAGCGTCTCCCCTGTGGCCCTGCCTCGCAGCTGCCACTCCCGAACCTGGCGGCGAACCTGGCGCAGCGAGTTGATGGCGTCGTGGGTCTCGGAGACCTTGTCGCGGATGCGAAGCTGGAGCGAAACCTGCTCTGCCAAATCATCGTCGCCGGCCTCTACCCTGGGATCGGCCAATATGTGAATTTTCTGGGTCTGAGACTCACCGCCAACATCAAGCCGCACCGAGTATGTGCCGGGGGCGACGAGCGGTCCGTCCAGCCCTGGCCCTGCTATGAGTCCTTCGGAATCGTCGCCGGGAGCCTCGCGCGCGGACTCGTGCCGCATGTTCCAGACGAAACGGTTCATTCCAGCCTTGTCGCCAACCTCCAGGTGCCTGATCGTTCCGCCATCGGCGTCCAGGAACGTCAGCGTGACACCCTGCTCGGGTTGCTCCTGCAGATGGTAGGTAACGACTACGCCCTCGGGCGGATTCTCTCCCGCATCCAGGAAGGAGCGAGTGAAGCCGCCGTCCGGTGTAGGAATTTCCTCAAAGGTCGCCCCTACACCCAGGGCTGTCCAATAGTTCTTGCCTGAACCTACCCGCTCACTCGCGACAGCGCCAATCGTTGCCAGCAGCCGGTACGTGGTGTCGGGCTTGAATAGATAAGCCGGCTGGTCGATCGTGTCGGCTGTGAGCTGTCGCAGGGGCGCCAGGTCGTCGAGGATCCAAAACGAGCGCCCATGGGTCGCTACAACCAGGCTGGAATCCTTCACAACCAGGTCGTGGATGGGCGAGACCGGGAGGTCGTGCTGAAGTGACTGCCATGAGTCGCCGGCATCATGGGAGACGTAGACGGTCGACTCGGTGCCGAGGTAAAGCAGGCCACGCTGCACCGGGTCCTCACGCACTACCCGCACGAATTCGCCTTCAGGGATCCCCACCGTAATGGTCTCCCAGCTAAGGCCAAGGTCGTTCGTCCGATACAGATAGGCCGTGTTGTCGTCGAGTTTGTAGTTCCACGCGGCCAGGTATGCCGTGTTGGGGTCGTGGGGGGACTGCTCGATCATGCTGATCGTGGCCCATTTCGGAAGACCCTCGGGCGTAATCTCGGTCCAGGCCTCGCCAGCGTTGGAGGAGATGTGGACACGCCCATCGTCGGTCCCGGCCCAGAGAAGGCCAGCCTGATGTGGCGATTCTACGAAGGAAAACACGGTGCAGTAGACCTCTGCTCCCGACACATCGCGGGTGATAGGACCGCCGCCAGGCTCGCCTTTAGTGGGGTCGTTGCGCGTGAGGTCGGGTGATATCGATTCCCAGGTGGTGCCCTCGTCGGTGGAGCGGAAGACGCGGTTTGCCGCGGCGTACAGCACACCTGGATCATGGGGCGAAATGACGATCGGGAATGTCCACTGGAATCGGTACTTCATGTCCTTTGCGCCCAGGCCGTAGGACATCTCGGGCCATACGGTGATGATCCTGACCTGCTCGGAAGCATGATCGTATCGCAGGAGAGCGCCACCACCACCGGGCGCACTGCCAACGGCCCCGGAGTACACGATGTTGGGATTGTCAGGACGGATCGCGATGTAGCCGCTCTCCGAAGAACCGACAGAGTAGGCGTCCTGTGGAACGATGGCTCCCTTATGAGAGCGGTGCGGGACGCTGATTGCAGTGTTGTCCTGCTGGGTGCCGTAGACGCGGTACGGGAACTGCGTGTCTGTGGCAACGTGGTAGAACTGCGACGTAGGCTGGTTGAATATAGTCGACCAGGTATCGCCGCCGTCATAAGAGACGCAAGCGCCGCCGTCGTGGGCCCCAATCATGCGAAGCGGATCGGCCGGGTCGACCCAGAGGTCATGGTTGTCGGAATGGGGCGTCGTCATCATGTTGAAAGTGCGTCCGCCGTCGTCGGAACGCCAGGCCTGGATAGGCAGCGTCCACATCGTGTCGGGGTCGGTTGGGTGGGCGAAGATGTGCTGGTGATAGAAGGGACGCTGCCTGACTATCGTGCTGTCGTTAACACGCTCCCACGTATCGCCATTGTCATCTGACCGGAGCAGCACGCCGTCCTCGGATTCGACAATAGCCCATACACGGCCGGTCTGCGCCGGGGAAATAGCGACCCCAATGCGCCCCTTGATGCCGTCGGGCATGCCGGGACGATCAGTCAGATCGGTCCAGGTGTCCCCGCCATCGGTGGATCGCCATAGCCCGGACTCCGGACCTGCACTGGTCAGGCCCCAGGGAGTCCGGCGGACCTGCCAGATGGCCGCGAAAAGCACGCGTGGATTTTGCGGGTCCATCGATAGGTCGATGGCGCCCGAATCCTCGCTCTTGAACAGAATTTGCTCCCAGTTCCGCCCCCCGTCCTTGGATCGGAACACGCCACGCTGAGTGTTGGGTCCAAAGGCGTGCCCCAGGGCCGCGACGTATACGAGGTCGGGGTCCTTTGGGTGGACACGAACGCGGGAGATGTGGCGGGTATCCTCCAGGCCAAGATGCGTCCAAGACTTGCCCGAATCGTTGGACCTGTAGACGCCGTCGCCGGCTGAAACATCGCTACGGATACAGGCCTCTCCCATACCAGCGTAGATCACCGACGGGTCCGAATCTGCGACCGCCAGCGCCCCAACAGAGGATGTGCGAAAGTACCCGTCCGAGACATTCCGCCAGTAGGTCCCCCCGTCCGTCGTCTTCCATACACCGCCAGCAACGCCGCCAAAGTAGAACGTGCCTTTGTCACGGGGATCTCCAGCCACGGCCACAACACGACCGCCTCTGAAAGGCCCAATATTTCGCCAATGCATGGTGCTAATCGTGGACACGGTCAAGGGACGCCCTCCTAAAGGTAATTCGGTAGCGATTCTAGCAGAAGCAGGCCCCCATCAGGTGGCTATTCACGCTGGGCGCTCTTGCAACCGCAGTCATCGGGCGAGTCACGGGTTGGTTTACCGGCAGCACCCTGCTGGCGGCACTGTCACCAGTGGCCCTGCCGACCACTACTTCGCCAAAAAGGGCGACGCGCAGATTTGGAGGCGGATTTCGCTCGTGTGTTGGATGTAGGATGGGCGGGTCACAGACCCGTCCGGGCGGGACTAGTCGGCGTTGGACCGGAGGGCAGCCTGGGCTGCTGCCAAGCGGGCTACCGGGACTCGATAGGGTGAGCAGCTGACGTAGTCGAGGCCAACCTCGTGAAAGAAGGCGATGCTGGCGGGATCGCCGCCGTGTTCACCGCAGATACCCAGGGAAAGGCCAGGCCTGGCCTTTTGGCCCGCCTCACATGCGATTCGAACCAGGGAGCCGACCCCGTCAATATCCAGGGTCTGGAATGGGTCGGCGCTCAGTATGTCGTTTTCGACGTACTGAGACAGGTACTTTCCTTCGGCATCATCACGACTGAACGCGAACGCGGTCTGGGTCAGATCATTGGTACCGAAGCTGAAGAATTCGGCGCTCTTGGCGATCTCCCCGGCGGTCAAAGCAGCCCTGGGCGTCTCGATCATCACCCCGATTTGGTACTCGGCGCCCGTTCCATCGGCGTCCCGAATGCTCTCTACGATGGTGCCTCGCAAGATCGCCAACTCGTTTGCGTGGCTCACAAGAGGAACCATGATCTCCGGGTGCGCGACAACGCCTTCCGACTCGATGTTACGCGCCGCCCGGACAATCGCTTTGACCTGCATTGCGTATATTTCGGGGTACAAAATGCCGACGCGGCACCCTCTTAGCCCGAGCATAGGATTGGCCTCGCGCATCTCATCCACGGTAGCTAGCAGCGCCTCTTTCTCGGACAGCTCGGCGGAGTCCTCGCCTCCGGCTCTGCGCTCTGCGATATCAGTCGCCAAATCCTCGTATCGGGGCAAGAACTCGTGGAGGGGCGGGTCTAGCAGGCGCACAACGACGGGCCTGCCACCCATCTCCCGGAATATGCCCTCGAAGTCGGCCGTCTGCAACTCTTCGAGCTCGGCCAGTGCCCCTTCGTACCGTGCCCGGTGGATGTCGTTCTCGGGGCTCTGGGTAGACTTGTGCGCTGACAGGATAAGCGTCTGTACGACGGCCAGCCTGGCGGGATCGAAAAACATGTGCTCAGTGCGGCACAGGCCGATACCCTCCGCACCGAAGCCCACAGCCGCCGCCGCGTCCACAGGACCGTCGGCATTAGCCCACACACCCAGAGTGCGGCGCTCGTCGGCCCACCCCAGGAGGGTGTCCATTTCGTCGTCGAGGACGGCCGGGGGCCTGACGGTCGTGATAGCGCGCGCAAAAATCTCGCCAGTTGCACCGTCGATGCTGATGTCCTCCCCTGCCCTGACTACCAGGTTACCGGCTCGGACCCAGCCCTCGGACACGTTGACCTCGATGCCCTCTGCGCCGGTAACGCAGGGTTTACCCAAACCACGGGCCACGACGGCGGCGTGGCTGGTTGCTCCACCCTTGCTGGTCACCACACCGGAGGACGCGGCCATACCGTGAACATCCTCGGCACTCGTTTCAGTACGTGCAAGGATGACCTCAATGCCGCGTCCGGCTAGTTCTGTTGCGGTATCGGCATCAAGAACGAGCTTGCCGGTGGCTGCGCCAGGCGCAGCTCCAAGGCCGATGCTCATTAGTCGGCCATCAGTGGTTGCAAGTTCCTTGTCACCCTCGTCGAAGGTGGGTAGCAAAAGCTGGTACATCTGCTCAGGCTCGACCCTTAGTAAAGCTTCGTCTCGAGTGATGAGGCCTTCATTTGCCAGGTCGACTGCGGTCTTGATGGCCGCCCTGGCGCTCCGTTTTCCAGAGCGAGTCTGTAGGATGTACAGCCTCTCCTGCTCAACGGTGAACTCCACGTCCTGGATATCGCTGTAGTGGCGCTCCAGGTCCTTTGCGGTGCGGGCCAGTTCCGCATATACGAAGGGCATCTCGTCTGCCATCTCCGAGAGGGCCTTGGGTGTGGCGGTACCGGCGACGACGTCCTCACCCTGGGCGTTGACAAGGTACTCGCCAAATAGAGCGTCTTCGCCAGTCGAAGGATTACGGGTGAATAGCACTCCTGAACAACTCGAACTGTCCATATTGCCGTAGACCATGGACACGACGCTGACGGCGGTACCGAGGTCGTGAGGGATGCCGTTCAATTCACGATAGGCTATGGCCCTGCGGCTGTCCCAGCTATCGAAGACTGCGCGAATGGCCTGCTCTAGCTGCTGGTAGGGGTCGTCAGGGACCGCAGTGCCAGCAGCCTCAGATATGGCTGCTCTGAGGGTGGATATGAGTTGGCGAAGTTCTTCCGGACCAAGGTCACCGGCGTGCGAGACTCCACGCCTGCGCTCCTCCTCCGAAATGATCGTATTCAGGATAGATGGGTCTACGCCCAGGACAACGTCGCCGAACATTTGGATGAAGCGGCGGTGTACATCAAGGGCGAAACGCCGGTTGCCGGTGTTCTCGGCTAGGCCATCGGCGATGGGCCTGTTGATGCCAAGGTTCAGGACCGTGTCCATCATACCGGGCATCGATATAGCGGCACCCGAACGCACGGATACAAGGAGTGGGTTCTTCGGGTCGCCGAATCTACGACCCGTCTGCTCCTCCAGAGCCTGCATCGATTCGCGAACCTGGCCCCAGAGGCCCTCTGGCAGCCACCTCCCAGAGTCGTAGTAGTCTCGAAACGCCTCGGTAGTGATGGTGAATCCCGGTGGCACTGGCAGTCCAATGGAGGTCATCTGGGCTAGTTCGGCGCCTTTGCCACCCAGCAGGTCTCTTCTGGTCGGGTCGGCCTCGCCGAAAGAGTACACCCATTGTTTCGGTTCTGTCGTATTGCTCGGAGTCATTGTTGAAGCCTTCTTCTTCCTGAGATTGGTCGTCCAACTCGGGAGGCGCGGCCCCAAAAAAAGCCCCCAGAGTTTACGTACTACTCGGGGGGCTAAGATTACTGAGTTAGACCTCGATGGTCTACTCCCGCGCGTGCTCACGAGCTGGAGGATCAGAACCCTTGCAGGTTCCCCGGTTCCCCAGATAATAAGCGTACGCCCACGTGGTCGTGAAGTGCAGTTTCATATCTATGCGAATATCCTATCCAGGCTCGCCTCGAAAGTCAATGAGCCGTCCAAGCCGCCCATGCCTATGCTCCCCGCTGGGTAGCCATTCGATTACGGTCGACTTCGGATAGCAGTGGGATCAGCTTTTCGGCCAGTTCGGCCATAGACTTCTCGACGGTGGCAGAACTGGTGTCTATCACGACCTTGTGACGGAGCAGTGATGCGTCGTACTCCTCTTCGAAGCGGGCCAGGACGCTGTCGATGTCTTCTCGTTTTAGAGCGCCGTTATGGTGGGGCCAATCCGACATTCGCTTCCCTATGATCTCTGCTGAGGCTTTCACGAGTACAAGAACGGTGTCCGGGGCGCGGTCCAGAATCTGTTTTTCATAGCTGCGGGACCCCTGACCACGGTCGGCGTATTCGCCGGCTCCGCCATAGCCGAAGTAGAGCGGCGCGTATATTCCCTCCTCGATGTACGCGCCGACCTGGATGTGGTCCGGCTGGCCGTAGAAGGAGTCCTGCAGGTGGTATTCCATGTGGTAGCGCTGGAGCATTTCTTTGAGCTTGGGGGTGAGCCCAAGGATCATCTGCTGCTCCTCCTCGGTGAGGCCGGTTCGACTCCAGTCTCCTCGGGCCGCGTCGGGGTATTCCGAGATCAGCGCCTGCTTCTCGTCATCAGACTGGGGCGGCGAGAAGTTGCCGACGTGGGGTAGTTTCCAGTGATCATGGAAGGCATTGAGGGCCCAGCCATCCCCGCCCAGATTGGCCTTGCCCCATTCCGCCAGCGCAAAGGACAGGGCGGTGGTGCCGGAGTACTCGCAGCCGGTGATGATCAGGTGCATGTGTTTGTTCGCTCCTTGGAATGTTAGCCCCTCTTTGCCCAGGCTATTTTCGGCAGAAAATAGAAAAATATGTGTCAGGGACACCCTGTGATATCCCGGCCCTTCGGCAGGCTCAGGACGGGCGACGGGGCACTGCCCCTCTGCACACCCCTTCTCTATTCTCTCCCTATGTAATCATTGCCGTCCAACAGCCATTCCAGGTTGAACTGGGCTAACTGTATGCTCTCGTACGCCGCTGTTGCGCCTCTGTCGTACAGGCAGCAGATCGACATATCTGGTGCGATGGCCATATCCGAGTAGGCAGAAGGGCAAAAGTATAGCACCTTCGAGACGGCCCAGGTCTTGCATTCGTCGTAGCTTATACGCACTGTGAGGTGGTCTCCAGTTTCACTAGCAGGGTTCGCGAAGAGTATACGGTCCCGATCGTGGATGTTCGCGTCGGTGTACCGCCGGATGCTAGCCTGGCAGATCGGATCGTGCAACTCTTCCACGTACACCGGCTTGGACCAGGTGTCGCCGACGTCCCTGCTCCAGGAGGAGATGCGATGGTGTTTCGACCTGTCAGCCGAACGTGATGTCATGTAGAGCGAACCGTCGCTGGTCTCGAGTACCTCGCACTCGTTGATGCCCCGATCAAGCCTCCCACCCTGCTGCCAGTTCGCTCCGTGGTCGTCGCTGTAAATCACGTGTGAGCAAGAGAATAGCGAATCATAGCGAGTATTGTCGATGTGGTCACCAGTCAGGATGAGCCTTCCGCTCCTAGTCTGGATCCCACTGCCGGGGCCAACGACGTGGTGCACCCAGTCGGGAGCTGTCACGTCCTTGATGATTTCGAGTGGCTCAGATCAGGTTGCAGCACTGTCATCGATATGGATCACGAAGGTCTGAAATACCTCCTGGTTGAAGGCGAGCCAGACAGTGCCGGTATCCCGGCCAACCACCGCCGTCGGATTGTGGAAGGGGTTATCAGTATTCCTGGCGACTTGCTGGAGCTCCTTCCAGGTTATGCCGTTGTCGGTACTTCTCTTGAGGAGCAGCTAGCCCGCCTCGTGGTCTCCTGGGCAGTACTTCCTGCCCTCGCAAAATACGAGGACCATGCCGTCCTTCGCGATCACCAGTGATGGGATCACGAAGCGATAAAACCCCTCGGCCTCCGAAGTGAATACATCGGTCTCTCGCAGCCACGGCGTAGCTTGGCCGGTCATGATCTCACTCCGTTGTCCGATTTATTGATGAACGTTGGAAGGACCGTTGTCCAATGGGAACCTACGCTGGCTCCGCCGTTACTCCAGCGGCATCCAGGCGACGTTTGGCCTCGGCATATGTATCGGGAGAAAGCGTGCCCCGACCGGCTGCAGCGACATTCTCGCGGAGGTGCACCGGGTTCTTGGTACCTACTATGGTGGTGTGCAGCCCCGGATGTGTCAGGGTGAACCTGAGCATAAACGCTGTTCGGCTCTCACCCACTTCGAGGAGTGCGTCCAGGTCGGCCTCATCCCACTTGGCCCAGGTATCAATCACTCCATCGCCTTCACCGGGCTGGCCCTTCGCGACCCCACCTCGGATTACCGTGCCTATGCCAGCGTCAGCGGCCCTTGTAATCCAGTTTTCGTGCTCCCGAGAGAGGCCCGAATAGGGTATTTGGAACTCATCGAACACGCCCATCTCGACATGCCCCGCAAGATTAGGCAGCGTGGACGAGGAGCCCAGGAACCGGATCTTGCCTTGCTCCTTGAGATCGAGGAGGGTTTGGATCGCATCGTCGTCATCAATCGCAGCTTTGGACGGCGACGAGTGAAATTGAACGATGTCCAGGTGGTCGGTACGCATGCGCTTGAGGCTCTGCTCAACGCCCGCGACGATGTTCTCTCGGGTGAAGATGTGCTCGCCGGCAGCTTCGGGAATCGCGGCACACCCGCATTTGCTGGCCAGGTAGAACTCCGACCGGCGGTGTGAGATACGCTCTCCGATTAGCTCCTCGCTTCGGCCATAGTCGATGGACGTGTCGATGAAGTTTATTCCGGCATCGAGGACCGCGTTGAGGATTATTCCTGCCTCTTCATCGGAAACCTCGCGTCCGCGGGATCCTCCACGGATCTCCATTGCACCATATCCGAGGTTAGTCACCTCTAGTCCGGTTCGTCCGAGTGTATTTCTTGTCAGAGGCTGGTTCATGTTGCTTCTCCCATGATTCATATTTCAACGATCATACGGTGGATTCGATTGCCTTAACGACAGAGTCGTAGTGAGCGGGCAGTTCCACTGGGGTGTTGGCGAGCTTCGAATCCATGCCGTCCAGCTCATTCGAATGATAACCGACCTTAAAGTCGACGAATTTGAGGCCGTTCGCCGTTGACACCACTATGACCCTCTCGTGGGGCTGGATAGTGCCGTCCACGGTGAGCTTCAACAGCGCGGCCAGGGCCACACCGGTCTGAGGACAGCTAAATAGCCCGTTGCGGTCTGCCCTCGCAGACGCCTCGGCCAGTTCAGCTTCCGACGCCTGCTCGACGATACCGTTGAACTGGCGGAGGATGGGAATCGCCCTAGTGATGCTGACCGGGTTGCCGATCTGGATGGCGGTTGCCAGGGTGCTCTTTGCCACGACCGGTTCAATCTCCTCAAAACCGGTGAGATAGCTACGATAGAGGGGATTTGCCCCTTCGGCCTGGGCGCATACTAGGCGGGGCAGTTTCTGGATTATGCCAAGGTCGTGCATCATCAAAAAACCAAGACCGATGGCTGTGATGTTGCCAAGGTTGCCGCCTGGCACGATGACCCAGTCGGGAACCTCCCAGTCGAACTGCTGCACCATCTCAATACTTACGGTCTTCTGCCCTTCGATGCGCAGGGGATTGACGGAATTAGCCAGGTAGAAGCGCTTATCCTTGCTGAGTTGCTGCACCAGGGCCATGCAGCCATCGAAGTCGGTGTCGAGGGCCAGTGTGAGGGACCCGTTAGAGATAGGCTGGATGAGCTGGGCCTGCGATACCTTGTTACGAGGCAACAGAACGACTGAAGGGATCCCGGCTGCCGCGCAGTATGCCGAAACCGAGGCGGAGGTGTCTCCTGTGGAGGCGCAGACCACAGCCTTAATGTCTGAGCCCCTGCTCATTATTTCCTTGACGGCAGACACCAGTACGGTGATGCCCAGATCCTTGAAAGAGCCGGTATGACCATTGCCACTTTGCTTGATCCACAAGTCTTCCAAGCCGATCGATTCGCCGAGACGTTCGGCCCAGAAAAGGTTCGTGCCTCCCTCGTAGATAGACACGACATTGTCGTCATTCAGCTGTGGATAGACCATCTCTTTCTTGCCCCAGACACCGCTGCCATAGGGCCACGAGGTGCGCATGTAGCGCCGGTCGAACAGGGACATCCACGCGGCTGGGCTGCGTCCCTTTAGGGCTTCGACATCGTGTTTGACCTCTAGGAGACCGTCACACGAGGGACACCTGTATATGATCTCGGTGAGTTCCCAACGGCCTTCACAGGCATCGCTGCACTGGAACCAGGCTTCGTGCTTCATGATCTACGCTCCCCGAAATAATAGGCCGGTAAATGTCGATTTTGGTATCTGCGGGCATTATACGACCTTGAGCGTTGAGCCGACGCCCTCTCGGACGCATCAAAATAGTGGGCAAGACGCAACCAGCGTTGTAGAGTATCAGGATGGTGGCGGCAGACCTCACCACGGGCCCGCAGACGATGGACATTTCGACAATGAGTCTATCCAGTGGCCCAACTTTGCTAATAAACACGTAAATATGACATCAAAACTGAATCGGAGCGACGTCTAGCGATATGCCAAACAGACTGATCAACGAGACAAGCCCGTACCTGCTTCAACACGCCCACAATCCAGTGGACTGGTACCCGTGGGGACCGGAGGCGCTGGAGCGAGCCAAGCAGGAGGACAAGCCGATACTGCTAAGCGTCGGCTACTCCGCCTGCCACTGGTGCCACGTGATGGAACGTGAGTCTTTCGAGAACGATGATATCGCGGCGATCATGAATGCCCACTACGTCAGCATCAAGGTGGATCGCGAGGAGCGGCCCGACATCGATTCTATCTACATGTCGGCGGTCCAGGCTCTGTCAGGCCAGGGCGGTTGGCCCATGACCGTGTTCTTGACACCGGATGGCAAGCCGTTCTACGGGGGGACCTACTTCCCTCCCGTGGATAGAGGCGGCCTGCCCGGATTTTCCAGGGTACTGGAGACCCTAGTCGGGGTGTACAAGGACAAACGGGAAGACATCGACCAGACCACAGAGAATCTGATGCGGCGCATGGAGGATATGACGCCTGTATCTGATGGCTTAGAGCCACTGACAGCAGACATCATGGGCGCGGCGTTCGTCGTCCTTGCAGGTAATCACGACGACAAGCATGGCGGCATGGGGCTGCAGCCGAAATTCCCTCAGCCGATGGTCCAAGAGGCACTGCTGAGGCACTATTTGCGGACTGGAGATAGAGGCGCGCTGGAGATGGTAGAGCTGACTCTGGACAAGATGGCTCTAGGCGGCATCTACGACCAAATCGGCGGAGGGTTCCACCGCTACTCGACAGACACCTTCTGGCTAGTGCCTCATTTTGAGAAAATGCTCTACGACAACGCCCTGCTTGCGCGGCTCTATCTTCACGCGTACCAGGCCACGGGTAAGCCTCTGTACAAGCGAATCGTCGAGGAGACCCTTGACTACGTGGTTCGAGAGATGACTGACGGGTCTGGAGGGTTCTATTCGACTCAGGACGCCGATTCCGAGGGCGAAGAGGGCAAGTTTTTCATTTGGCGTCCCGAGCAGATATTTGAAGTGCTCGGCAAGGAATACGGAGAGCGGTTCAATGCCTACTACGACGTTAAGATCAACGGCAACTTTGAGGGCCACTCCATTCTCAATGTGAAGGATTATGATTCGGAGATGGAACTGCTGCTGAGCAGCGCTCGGGCGAAGTTGTACGAGGCGCGGGAGGCCCGAGTGAAGCCAGACCGCGATGAGAAAATTCTGACGGCCTGGAACGGCCTGATGATGGCCGCATTCGCAGAGGCGGGTACGGCCCTGGAGAGGCAAGACTACACAGACGCAGCCTTAGCTAACGCACGTTTTCTACGGGGGAAAGTGCGAGATGGCGATCGGCTGCTGCGAACCCACAAAGACGGCTCGGCCCGACTCAAGGGCTATCTGGAAGACTACTCATTCCTGATCGAGGGGCTGCTTGCACTCCACGAGGCGACCTTAGAAGGCGAATGGTTGCAGGAGGCGGTGGCCTTGGGCCATGCAATGGTCTCACTTTTCTGGGACGCCCCGTTAGGGCAGTTCTACGATACGGGGACGGACCACGAGGAGCTGGTGATGCGGCCTCGAGACGTGCAGGACAATGCGATTCCGTCAGGTAATTCAATGGCGGCGACGGTGCTGCTGAAATTGGCCCTTGTGACGGGCGACGGCGACCTCGACCGGCTAGCTGTGGAATCACTGCGGCCTATGCGTGAGTTGATGGAGAGATATCCCACCGGGGCCGGACAGTGGTTGTGCGCGCTGGATTTCTACGTATCGAGCCCCAAGGAAATCGCGATCATCGGTGAGCCGGGATCGTCGGACACAAGTGGACTCCTGCGAGAGGTCTTTCGTAGCTACATTCCGAACCGAGTCCTTGTGGGCAGAGGGCCGATGGACGACACCCTAGTCGGGCTACCACTTGTGGAGGGGCGGACGATGTTGGGAGGAAAGGCGACGGCCTATGTGTGCCGTAACTACACCTGTGAGCTTCCAGTTAGCGCGCCAGAGACGCTGGCTAAGCAGCTGGCCGAATAAGGGGCGGCGCACTCTACCTACGCCAGACCCACGGCATCGTTAATCTCCGATTGGTAGGCATTGACCCGATCTTCGGGGTTCCTCCGCATGACATCGTGGGACGGCGACAGCTACGCGAACTTGGTTTCCTGGGAGATGTCTCGTACCGCAGTGGGCCTGATTGTTAGCTCCGGGATACTGCTCTTTTGAGGCAGGCGGGCGATGAGGGTGA
>Ga0302135_10000375_pt1 | contig 27284 bp, 31 predicted proteins | sample CBN3_surface_MG_FD_203119 | JGI IMG/M metagenome (GOLD analysis project Ga0302135, IMG submission 203119) | Marine microbial communities from Western Arctic Ocean, Canada - CBN3_32.1 | ecosystem: Environmental > Aquatic > Marine > Oceanic | place: Canada: Western Arctic Ocean | collected...
GACTTTTTTAATCGGGTCGATAATAGTATGTTCCGTGTTGCCTATAGTTATCTTCCTCAAAGTACTATCTCTGACATTACCAAATTCGCCGCGCTCAAAGTAGATAACTCCTACGACCATCATTTCTGGCTAGGGGAGTTCCACGATGGTCTTTTAGGTGAAGTGCCCACGGAAAGGGTTGACGAGTTTATGCCAATTTTCAAGGAAGCAATGGAAATGGAAGTAGATTGTTCCTTAGGGAGTATGCCTCGGGATTTTGTCCTGAGCATACCTTGTGAATTAGAAACATCAACAACACATTGGAAAGACACACAGGAGTATAAATGCGAGTAAAAATAAATGACGAAGTATACCCACTGCCTTTGGAACACGTCGAAATAAAAACCTGGGAGGCTAGCCCAAAGTACGCGGCGATCCAATTAAACTTTTACGCGCACAAAAAATACGCGGAGCAATTGTTAGAGAGCCTTAAAAAAGAGAAAGAAGGAGAACTGTTATGACTATGTTAGACCTACCAGACGCTTACCCCCACCTTAACTACGGACTACTCCCTGAGTATATTAGAGGAGCTAGCATGATCGAAGTAAAAACAATGACTCCAGACGAGTCTCTAGGAAAGTGCGTATTATGTGAATTAATTCTACTGATTAAAGTTTTATTTCTGGCCCATACCGGACCAATACAAAGTAACTTTAATTTTTCCGTTTGTTTACCTTGCGTAACAGATATGCAGTTGGCCTTAGGGGGTCACAAATGAGCACGTCACCACGTACCCCATTCCCGGCAAATGCAGATGAGTGCCCCGAATGTAAAGAAATGGCACTACCCGTGCCCAAATCAGAAATAGTCTCCGCCATTGCTTGTCAAGCGTGCGGCGCGATTATTGATGTTAAGAACGGAATAATGGAGGTTTCGCCGCGTACTAAAGGGACTAAAATAGAAACTTACTATGTTACATTTTTTGACGTAAGTCCGTTTTTTCGCTGGCATGTGGAAGTTGAAGCTTCCTCAAGGCAAAAGGCAGTAGAGGAAGTTGAAAGACACTTTGGGAAGAATTATTGCAGGATTAAATCTGCTAAGGATTGGGCAGACGTTAAGGACTTACATAACAAAGGTAGAGTAGGAAGGACTTTGAAGGCATACTAAGGCACCATAGCCGCGACCCTTCGTAAGGCGGTTGACAACAGCCTACTATCCAAGGAAGAGGACGGAGCATATCGGAGGATCGGAATTAACAGAGCAGAAACGACCAAACCCCACCAAGTAGCCCCTCACAGGAAATGAAGAGCATATGACGTTCAATGCCCAAACGCAAAAATTTTATACAACAGTTCTTGGAGTACACCTCTAGTGCAGAATCGCCAACAAGTTATTTCAAGTGGACCGCCGTAGCAATGATCGCCGCCGTTTTACGGGACAACGTGAAATTAGAATTAGGGCTGCAAACAATCTACCCTAACGTCTACATTTTACTCCTTAGTAAAGCTAGCAGCAACACCCGCAAAGGGACGCCCCTAAAAATCGGCCTGAAGCTCCTACAAAAAGTGGACGCCACAAGAATATTCTCCGGGCGCAAATCTTTCCAAGGAATTTTAAAAGGGCTCGCGGAAGTCTACACTAGAAAGTCTGACGGAAAAGTTTTCGCCGGCGCATCGGCATTACTTTACAGCGAAGAACTGTCCAGCAGCTTTGTGCAGGATCAACAATTAGTTGACACGATTACAGATTGGTTTGATTATCATTCTAGGTGGGACAATACTTTATCTGCAATGGACTCGGTTCGCGGCCTAGAGAACGTGTGCATCACCATGCTGTCAGCAGCCAACGAGGCCAACGTAGACTCCCTGTACGACCGCCGGGCGGCTAAGGGTGGCTTATTAGCCCGTACGCTGGTCGTAGCGGAGTCGAAGCGCCGACACAAGGACTCGCTCATGTTCGCCCCGAAGCGCGCAGACGACAACGAGCTGTTCATGCGCCTCAAGGAAATATCACAACTAAAAGGGAATTTTACTTTAGATGAAGACGCAAAAGTAGAATACGATAAATGGTATATGTCCGTCGAGGACGAAGATTTCACAGACAGCGGAGTAGAAGGGCGAATAGGAACAATAATTCTGAAGGTGGCAATGATCTACAGCGCCGCAGAAAGAGTCGACAAAATCATCACCAAGCGGAATATTCGCGCGGCCCTAGATGATTGTTTGGGGCTAATGGTTAATACACGCAAGTTAAGTACCGGGCGCGGCACCGCCCCAACAGCAGAGATAAGCGCAAAAATAATGCGTTCACTCTTTGAAGCAAAGGATCACACCCTAAAGGTTCAAGTAGTTATGAGAGCACTTCTTGGTGAAGTGACAAAAGAGAGTTTTGATCTAGCAATAGAAACTCTCCAAGCTTCGGCTTTAGTTGTAGTGGTGCCAGTGGAAAATGAAGTTTGCCTGGTTCTGCAACCAATAGCGCTAGAAATGTACGAGAAAGCTAAAGAGAAGCTTGCAAGAAAGAAAGCTAGGGGCTAGAAATTATCTCCGCTGGCTGTGCCTGAGAACATGGCATCTACATCTTGTGGGTCTAATCGTACTGAATCAGACCCTTGATTATTTCTTTTTGCTTGTTCGCCTATAGAAATTGGGGTTACTTGTTTAGTTGCAGGATCAACAACAGAAACCGAAAATCTAATTGTCTGCCCCGGCTTACTTGCAAGTAACCCAGCTATCTTACGCCCAGTCCCAGCAGACTTGGCGGGGGCGTTAATTAACCCGCGCACGAATTTAGCTGATTGGTCGTCCACAAGAAAGCTTGAAAAATTATCTAGGCCCATGCCAATAACTACAAGCCCGCCGGCACCAACTGCCGCTCTTCTGATTGGCCCGCCATCAATATATCCTTCCCCACCTGCGGCCCCCACCAGTCCCCCAAGAGTTGCCAACGTCCCATAAACAAATACGCGCCCCCCAAGTATTTGCAAAGAACTAGTAAAACCGTCACTAATTACCGGGTTGCTCTCTATAGCCAAACGTAGAAGATTCTCCATATCCTTTTGCTTCTTGGGTGAAAATGCTTCTGTATATAGGGCGTTTTTCTTTAAACTAAGGAGAACGTCCTGCGGGTTAACTGGGATAACATTAGTCTCTTTAATTCCAGAAGCAACCCCTTGAATAATGTCTGAATCTGGAATGGCCGCTTGAACAACTCCTTTATTAGTTATTTCCTTAGCAGCCTGCACAGAATCAGAGAAGGCGTTTCGTATTATTTCTGCTTGTAAAGTCTTTTTGTCCCCACCTAGCATATCGATGTAACGCTTAGCTTCACTGCTGTTTTTCTTTGCGGAATTTAAGAAGGCTTCTGCACTTTCAGGAAGTTTCCCGCTTCTTATTATCTCTTTTACAGAATCCTCCTTAGCAAGACTCCAGGTATCTCCAAGCTTTTTATTCGCAGCATTGGCAGCCCTAAGATCCTCAACATTTCCACCTAATTTAGCAAACCCATCTTCTAAACCTTCTCCCAAAATTTTTACAAATTGTTTATTAAAACGCCCATAAATATTAGTTTCATCTGGAATTCCTTCACGTAGTCCTGTTCTAAGATCCTTTACAGGAAAATACCCGTGCCTAAAATCGGGTTGGCCGTCGGGTAATATTCCTTTAGGGCTTATCATATCATCGAGATCTAGTAAAAGGGCTGTTAACTGTTTTTTCTGCGCAGCAGGTAATGGCGTAGAACTACGTATTCTCGCTTGCGCTTCCCCTCTAAGAACATCTAATTTCCCGATTACTGAACTCATGTCAATTGGGCCCTCAATAATTTCAACAGCCCCACCGCTTAATCTTCGCTGAATAGTATTAGAAGGGTGCAGAACTGGCCCCTCGGCAAGGGCATATAAGTCGTCCTTAGCCTTATAAGCGGCGCCTAGTACCTCAAGGCTTTGCTTCTTAGCAATGTTCCCAAGAACTGCTTGCCCCGCGGAGTTGCCAACAACATTTGGCGGCAGATCAAAAGCTACTTTCAACGCTGTAGCTAAACCTTCAGTGTTAACTACTTTGATAGCTTCTAATCTATCGCGCTGAAATAAAGTTTCGAGCGTGGTTATAATCTTTGATCCTAACTTCTTACTTTCTCCTCCCCCCGCAGTAGTTCGAAAGAACGGGGCACCCTTTTCTTTTAAAAACTCTTGCCCTTCTTTAGCTGCAGCTGAAAAGTTATCTGCAAGTCTTTGGGCTGTCCTGGTTCTGCTTAACGCTCCTGCAGCTTTTCCGAGTATTTTGGGAGCACCTTCAAAAACAATTTCCTCAAGGGCGCTGTCCGCAACAGCATTCCCTGTGCTCCCCACATAATTTTTTAGGAAATTGTTATCATTAGGATCAATCCCTAAAATGTGCTCATCAGCCGCAACTTTTATTCCAGAACCAAGAATTGCTCCGGTACCGTACCCGATTGCCGCAGGAAATGGACCACCCAGACTCCCTATTGCACCTCCTATCGCCCCTCCCACAGGGGGAATAAGTCCCGTAAGCGTAGGACCAGCGTGCCTTTTAAAATCAGGGTCATTTAGCACTTCATCAGGAATAATTCTTTGCCCCGAAAATAAAGAGGGAGTCCCCGTGTCCCTATAAGCATCACTATTTAGAAATTCCTCCCTACCTGCAAATGCTTTCTGCTCCTCTATAGCTGCTAATAGTCCGGGAGGCGGGGGAGGCCGACCGAAATTAGGGGCGAGGGGATCTGTAAATTGTTGCTCTGGCTCAGGGGGACCAGAAAAATTAGGTGCATTAGGATCTCCTGAAAATTGCCCTTCTGGAGTAGCACCCCTAAAAAGTAAACTTACCTCTTCTGCGGTTAGTCGGGTGGGTTTTTGTGGCATTATTGTGTTCCCAATACTGAAATATTTAGGGTTGGGTTATTCCTTTGCACTGTTTGTAGGACTTCTTCGGGGGATACAGTCCGTCCTTGTCTCGTAGTTTCTGCTTCTGCCTTACTCGTTAATGTTTGTATATCTATAGTGTACCGTTCCCCCAAAGAGAAATTACCAGCCCCAAGTCCCTCATTATTTTTTCCCTTATTTAACATTTCTTCAGCGGCAGCTACTTCTGCAACCGACATTAATTGGGAAAAATATTCCCGCATCTGTGGGGATTTAGCTTTTCCTTGCAAACCCTTACGCTTATTGTTGATCATATCTTTTAAATCAGAGATATTCTCTTTAAATTGGGCGATGCTATTTCCAAAAAGCTGTATCACTCCACCCTTAGTACGAATAATATCTAATTCAGTAAGACGATCTTCACCAAAAATTCTAGCAACCTGAGGTAGCCTAGCTTCGAGTGCTGCTTTTCTTTCATTATACCGAGAGTTGGGGTTAATAGATTGCCAAAAAGCCAATACTTTAGCAGCAATCGGAGTGTCCCCGAAAACCTCCTCATGCTCATCTATTAACCGTTCCATCATATCTATAATTTGGACCGTTTCCTGCACCTCCAGTAATTCTTTTCTGGCCTTCTCTGGAATAAAGGCTAGTCCAGCTAGCTCTAATTGATTAGCAAGGGCGGGAGTAAGTTTTGATGTAGGTAGTTGGCCGGAAGCCGCAAGATACATAAATGTCTCAGTGCCTCTCGTGTTGTCCCCGGATTGTTTTCTCTCATACTCAATTCTAGATACAATTTTCCTATTCTCGAATCTCTGGGTTTCCACCTGCTCCTTAGTTATTCTATTTTCTTCCGCTATTTTTATCTTATAAGGGTGCCGCGCTTGCGCAAGTGCATCTTCCTTGTAAAAAGCACCTTGACTAGCAAAATCTTGAGCTCTTTGTGCTTCTGCTTGCGCATTAAGACGATTTCTACTTACTTCTTGAGTAGAGAATTCAACAGGACCGCCAGGAGAGTCCGCAGTAAATATAGTATCTCCCCCACGCTGCTCATGTATGGGGACCTCTCTTAAATTTCTAACTGCGTTATCGAGATTGGGGACATCTCCAGGCCCAAGATTTACAGAAGCTTCAAACACCCGTTGAGCGGAAGCATTATCCTGCTTAAGCTTTGCTTCCGCTACTCTCTTCTCAGCAGATTCTCTAGCTAAATCCGCAACTTCCATTTCGCGACGCAGTTTATTACTTTCGCTATTGATCTTAAAAGCCTGGGCAGAAGCAGATCGTAAACGGTTTTGCTCTGCTTCAAAGTTAGCTTGCTGCTCTTGCCGATCTCTGTTTGCAAAAATTCTTTCTAGTATTGGGTTGTTAAAACTTGACATGGTTATTTTCCCTTACCAAAATTAAGAGCCGAAATTAAGGGTATCGGTATTTTCACGGGTAGGTCCAAATACTTCAGTTGACCCACCAATACCAAAATCCCTATTACTTCCATAGCCGCCGTTAAATCCGCCGCCAAAACCCCCACCACTACCCGAAAAACGTCGTTGTACCGTGTCAGCAGCAAAACCACCAAGACTTTGTAGCGCACCTCGCCAACCACCACCACCAGAACTAGTACCGGTACTAGTCCCACGCTGTGTTTCGGTACCACGCTGTGTTTCAGTACCTTGTTGTGAAGTATTTTGAGTGCCAGTTTCACGGGTTCCAACAGGGATAGACCTAAGGAATCCGGCGCCAGCATTTAAGCGGGCAAGTCTTTGCTGCTCATCAAATTGAATCGCTTGCAATCTTTGCCTCTGCAATTGTTCTTCCAGGCTCCCGAACTGTTCTCCCCGGAATTGTTCCGCGGAGCCACGCTGTAACGCCGCCGCCGCGGAACTCCCCAGCCCTTGCTGTCTAAGCAGACGACTCAAGTCTTGCTGGAAGTTATTTGTTTGCCGGCCAATGCGCGCCCGCTGTCCAACGCCGAATTGATTAACCTGGTCCTGCGCCAAATTACCTGGCCGACGTAATTCTGAGCTGAATTGATTAAACAGCTGCCCCCGTAGGGGCATAGAATCTTCGGAGATTATTGGCTGCGTAGAACGATCAAAGGAACTACTACCGCTTCTGTTAAAGTTAGTAGTTCTGTTAAAGTTAGTAGTTCTATTTTGATTTTGACTGCCACCTTTACGGTTGCCTAGCGCACCGCCTATGGCAGAAATCCCGGCTAAAGCCAACGGAACGAAAGGAAAACCCATGATTACTCCTCTTTTTTCTCACTAACACAATTAAGATAAAGGCTATCGTCTTCAGCCTTAATAGCTACAGAACAACCTTCAAAACCTTTTTCCGTCGCAACGCCTACAATAACTGCGTTGACGGCACCCTGCATCTCTTGGAACTGCTTCTGCTTCTCATCTATTTGCGCGACCAATTCCCGTAGCGCCGCCTCCATAGTTTTGAGCTTGGTCAATTGCCGGGAGACGATAAGTTCCTCTGCAGGTTCTAAGGTAACTTCCACTTGTCCAAAAGCCATTGACGAGAACATAATCGCAACAATATATAACTTTTTCATTTGAATCTTCTTTCTAAGGATCGGTATCTGTTAACAGGACACTAAATGCACGTCCAGTTTGTGCGCACACTAAAAGATAAGGTGGGTCATCGCTAGATAACGCCGACCAACCATTTGTAACCCCGGCGCAGGAAGTATCAACAAAAGATGCCTCTGCCCCTGCAACTCTGTTATAAAAATTTCCTGCCCCTACATATAACGTAGAATTTGAAGCAGCTCCAGTTGCAATTCCCCCTGTGGCTGTAGTGACCCCAGAAATAGTTATACTATTTCCGTCTATGACACCAAAGAAAGCAGCGCCTCTAAAAGCGGGAGAGGCTCTACCTATCGTAGCAATATATGCCTCGGTCCAATAAAGTCCTGAAGATCCTAAATCTCTAGCGCCACCAGGTAAAAAATCATAATAAGAAGTAGTACTAGAAGTAGCAGAATTCCAGTGCATCATCCTGTTAACGCCGGCAGTATCTACTAAATCTAGCTGTTGATTTACAGCATTGTACTGGAAAGTAAAGCTTGAAGTTTTATCTGCCTTCGTTATTTCAATCTCATGGGCATTCCAGACATCTGCGAAACCCCACCTAATTCTAGTGGTGTTAGTCGCCAGATCGTACAGAGAATCCGTAGCCCATTCTTGTGTGATCCCCCAATCGTTTACGATATTAGTGCCTGCTAAAATATAATCATTATCTTGAGGAGTAAGAACTCTGATTGTTGCCGTAGTCAAACCATCTACTTCAAATCTAATTTCTTTTGTGGGGTCTACACTTCCTTCAACAATAGAGGTAGTATCTACTTCCGGAAGTCTCGCGCAACCAGTGCAAGTGCCCGAGATGTCTAGATCAACTAGCCAAGCCTTTTTCCATCTATAAGCATCAAAGCCTAAATCATATGTGTTATTTATTCCAGGAAAAAGTATTGCCTCAAATAGCACTTCTGCGGGCGACACAAAAGAACGAAATGACACCACTATATTAGCCCCGCTATCTACCAATTTTGTGGCATTTGCGGCCTGGTATAAGAAAGTGTGACTAGTGAAAGTCTCTAGGTTATCCTGGAATGCTAAGCCCGCGGGGGAAACAATCTTAGCGTTTGTACGAACAATGATCTCGCCCACCTCAGTATCCTGAGCAACGCTTACCGCCAAAGAAAGAAGGAATAAAGCAATTAGTTTTTTCATTATGTGTCCAACTTTATTGGGGGTGCCACCATGTACGCTACCGTCACACTTTCAGCAGACATCAGATACGTGGTAGTATCATTTATTCCAGTCCTTACAGTCATATTTGTAAAACCCTTCCAGTCCGACGGCCAGCTAGTGACGTCCCAGCCTCCTGTAGCATCCTGTTTTATCTCCACCAGGTATAAGGAATCGGGAACTAAAACGTAAGCACCATTTGCAATCGCTATGTCCGCGGTTAAAGTAATGCGAATAAACTTAACTTGTCCCGCAGCTGCTACAGAAACCGCATTAGTAATAGTATTAACTACTCTCGTAACCGTTAAATCTTCAGTTGCGGCAACTAATTCGTCCTGGGTAACATAGTCTGCGCCGGCCACCGATCTACCATTATTGATACTCCGCATCCCATGACGATCAATATTGTTGGTATTCTGGAACGAAAGTAATTGCTCTATCCGTCGGATAGCCGCCTCGCAATCTGCAATTGTTGTAATTTTAGGCATTACTTGTCAAACTTAATCTTTTTCAAGCTAGTTGGCATTCCACTTGTTCCCACCCTAAACTCCCCGCCGGACCTATAGAAGATCGCCGCCGACGCAAATTCGATGCGCGCCGTTCTACCTTTGCGAGCTTTAATAAAGTTGAACTCGTAGGTACTAAGCACATTGGCAAGAACCGTTAGAGTCCCGCTGTCTGCGGAGACATCATCAATAAACAATTCCCAGGTTATAGAAGTATTGGTGGGATAAACAGTGATCGCGCCCTGCTTGAACCAAACAACCTTGTCAGCAATGATTGGGCCAACCTGGTCAATGCGTTTGCCTGGGGGGAATATCTCTACAATTGTTGGCGCATGCAACTTATAAAATTCAAATGGGTTTCCATTCCCATTTAACGTTATCTCAAAGTCCACGCCCATTAAATCTGTAGTAATGTAATAAAAAGCGGTGGCCTTCGCTGGAGTATTGATTGAAACCGTAGGAGCCGCGACATTATCTATTAGTAGCTCGACATCAACTGCTAGCCCGCGGGTATCAATAACTAGGGGAATTCGCCTAATCCGCTTAATTTCCGGGCTGCCGAAGTTAGTAATTGGCAACACCGCATACTTCGTGGGCGCCGGGAGAATCTCAAATACCGTTTCCTCTAGATCAATTGTGTAGTATTCAAAGGCGGTTGCCCCCGACAGCTTAATTTGTAAATCGGTCCCACGGACATCCGTCGTGAAATAATGAATATGCGTTCGCGCATTAGGAGTATTCGCATTAGAAGTAGCCACCGCAACACTATCAATAATGGGCGTGACCGTAACATTGGCCCCAAAAGTATTGATAACGATTGCAAGCCTAACGAACTTTTTAAGACCTGATTTCCCTAGATTTGTTTCGGGGGTAAGGTAGAATTTAACAAGATCAGGTAGAACCTGAATCTTTTCAGGCTTCAGCATCTCATAGAATTCAAACTGATCGGTGAGTAGAGTCCCCTCAATGACTAGGCCAACTTCGTGCCCATTTTGCTCAGAGGTAAAGAATATGCGCTCTACCGTTTTTCCAGCCACACCGCCGGAAAATGTCGTGGCCGCCGCGCCAACTTCCACTTCGTCTACTGTTGGGGTTACGACGACAGAGTTAGCCAAACGGTCCAGAACAAATGGGACTTCGTAGAAACGTTTCCGCCCCGCACTTCCGTAGTTTGAGCCTAGAACTCTTAGGTGATTATTGGGTATCGGGCGCGCGTTGTAAGTTACCGCCCAGTAGTACAACTCAAAGGCTGCAACTCCAGCGCCGCCAACATCTTCTATCTCTAGTTGATAAGAATGCTTGAGGTGGATCGCATCTGCATCAGATATCTTTAGGTTAAGGACAGCAGTGGGCGAAAGAACAAAATTACCGTAATCTTTAGTTGCAGCAGCGTTATCGGCGCGCACCACTATATGAACATTCGAGCCTCCACTATTTCCCCAAATAGTTATTTGCCCAAGGTCTTTTCTCTGGAGCGGCGCGCCCCCGTCAAGATAGCCAGACATTATGTTAAATTGCTGATGAGTGCTTCCGTCTAACTTCGTCCCAGTATCAAGGATACGCATCTTCCTATCTGCAACATTTGTAAATATGGCCAGCAAAGTCCCATCTTCCTCCACAAACAACTTGGTGGGGTTCACAAAATAAGGCCGCCAATATTGTCTAATCAGGTCAAAAACAAAAACCCGCCGCGTCCCGTCAGAAAGGGTCACCGAACACCAGAGCTGATTTTTTGTGGTTACACAAGAAGAATTGACAGTATTCCCACTACGCATGTCAACATATGGATTGCCGTACCTAGCCTCATTCCGATAAAGTAAAGAAGTAGCCCCAACAATAGATTTGCTGCTAACCCCTGAAAGGACGCGCCACCCATCACTAGCAAAATAAATTGCAGTATCATCATAAACCGTAACTGCATCAGAAATAGGGGGGTGCCCAAGACCCAAAGGCCGTAAATTAAAATCAACCGTAAAATCAGCTAAAACGGTACCGGTTCCCGAAAGCTCATAAATATCGTTTGTAGTGCCAATTAAAAGAGAGGACTCCCCCACTTTCCGCACCCATAAATTCAATTCATTAGAAGCGCCAGAAACATCTAAGATATTCCGCGAGTCAACTGCATCTGGGTTATCTGCTTGCGAGGGGTAAATTTTATCGTCCGTCGTATAAATCATTCTCCCAAAATACGGCCCCGCAATCGCTTGCATGTCTGTAGGAGGGTGAATTAAGAATAAGTTAGCGATAGGACCTAAAGCGGCATCGACCTCGGAAAGAGAATCTTCAAATAAAACGGTGTTAATTCTAGTTGCAACGCGATGGTACGTGTCCCCTAAAATATCTCTAGGGTTAGTGAAATCATTGTTAAGTTTCTTCCTGTAGATCCATATTTCATTTACAGAAGTTCCCCAACCAGTAGGAACGTCTGGAGCAACGTTTATCTTATCCCTGTCCGAAATAAGTTGTACGGACACCCCTGCCGGGCTTACCGCAGTATATTTCCCATTATCATAGACATTAACTTGAAGATATTCGTATACCCCATTAAAAGTGCCTAACCCACCAGTAAAGGACATCTCTGGGCCAAGAGTTAGAACATTAGGCCCAGAGTACTCCGCGGTTATCCAAACTTCTTTGATGTCTGACCAATCTAACGTGGTGTCAGTACCAACTCTGGTAAAGTCACTGCGATTTAACTGTACTTTCGCCCAGCTATTAGTCTGGAGATCGAACTGATCACTTTCTAATTTGAGATCAACCCGATAGGATTGAAGAAAAGTGTAGGGAACCGATAAACTGGTTAATGAAAATTCAATACGTAAATTAACTAACCCTGGGGGTTCCTGCGATTTAATATCTAATGCAAAAGTATCTTCCGGTGCGGCATTACCCGTTCCCCCCAGATCACTGCCATCTATTGCTTGAATTAGCCGCATTGAAGCAATATTAGTTCCAACTTCGGTGACAACTTCTACGTTACCTGAGGGATAAGTTACAGAAGCTCCTATAATTTTGGCGTAATTAAGACGAGTTCCGCCTACTTCTTTAATTAATTTAGACTGCAGGGTAACTGTAGGAGCCGCCGGCGTTTCTACCCCTAGCGTGCGTAAAGTTGTGCCGTCCCATTTATCGCTGCTCGCCCCATTATTCATTATCACTTGATTCGTATAAGAACCAAATGCAGGAGTTTGACCGGAGCTTCCCCCGGTGATTAGGTTTGCCCCTCCCACAGGTTTTATAGTTCCGTCAGTAAAACCCGCGAGGCGGTGAACCGTAGCCCCAATCCTTTTAGAAAATAAGCTAGTGGGAACTTTCGAGCTAGCAGTAAGATCAAAGTCTTCCACCACAGAAGTTCCGCGCGTTAGGCGAACTTGCCCCTGCTCCGACAACTCCAGGTTATCGAATTTAAGATTTCCGGCTGGGGGGGAATTTACGTCAGACGCATCGGGAGTCCAACCTAAACTGAAATCTCTTTGTCCTAATTCAGCCATTTTTTATCCTACTGACTACTCGAAAATGCCCAACCAGTCCTGCAAAAATTGCGGCTAACATGGCTAAAAAGACCGCCCACTGCCTATCGTCCCGCGCAGAAATTGCATCTTTAATCTCCACAGCTAACCCGGTTATAGCAGCACCATTCCTGATTATAGCTTCGCGGTCATTAGCCGACGCACTAATTTGTTGTATGGTTAATTGCTCTAATTTCCGCAATCTCTTTTCATGATCGGCGGATGTCTCTGCCCAAGGCGTCGCCGCAGTTAAACTAAGGCACATAAAAATTACTGCGCTAGTACCTAAAAACCTGTGTAGCATAAGTACTCTTAACCTCTAATTAAGAAGTAGAAAAAGGGCTACTACCGATACTACCAGATTAAAAAACATTTAATCCTCTATCTACTGCAATGCTTCTTCTTCAGCTTTAAGAGAGGCGTCAGCAGCTTCCTTGGCAATCAAGGCGTCCCGATATGCTTGGGGGAGCAAAGTAGCATCAACAAGGGCCGCTTCCTGGATTGCCCGACCCTTGAACACCTCAACAACCTCTTGTGCCTTCATCTCAAACCAAGTTAAAGCTTCTGAATTGCTAACCACCCCATCTTTGTCTGTGTCTGTTTCTTCCATAAATTTAGCAGCCAAAAATGCCTTAATGGGAGCAATTGACGATGTTTGAAACGTCAACGTGATTTGTCTGCTAACAGTCTGTGCAAAGACTGGGCTAACAAATAAAAACAAAACAATAAAATACCTCATAAGAACTCCTTTTAGTTCACACTTCGTGCGCCGGATTCGTACCAGTTGGTTCCGTCACACCAAAGATTGATTGTGTCATCAGCAGTGGTGACGAAATTTCCAGCTATCTTCAAATTTCCGCCGTCAGTAAGAGTTAAAATCCCATCAAAGATCAAGACAACCTCTCGCCCGTTGTTTGCTGCATCGCAGGTATTTAGCGTGGTGATTGTCGTAGTTCCGGTAATGTGAAACAAATTCCCCGCCGTTAAAGCTGTTGTTGTGGCACTCGCCACATTTGCAGAATCGGCGTAGGTAATAGTTCCCGTGGTCGTGTCAATGCCACCCCCAGCAGGGAAAGCCATATAAGAAATTCCAGAGTTACTCTGAACATTTAATATATCTCCCGATTGCCCTGGACCTTCCTTGAATATAACCTTCGTGTCTCCAGTAGTCGCAGTCCAATCCCAGACACGGAACGTGGGAGCAATAAAATGCCAGGCCCCAGCATTGTCTACGTTTGCTCTACTGGTGGCGCTAGTAACAATATGTAAAGAATGCGCGCTATTGTTTCCTATCACCCCAAGTGTGTCCTGCGCTTGTATTATCACAGTAACATTATTAGTGGTATCCTTAGCAGTAATAGTGGGGGTAGATGCATGGCTGAAACTGTGGTTCGCACCTGTGAAAGTGTTCGACCCGGACAAAAGAGCAACATCCGCAGTATTAGAAAGATCGGTCGATGCCGCTTGAGCAAATGCTGTACCGTTGAATAGTAGAGACTGGTTAACGGGCAGGGGGATGAAAGTGCCTGTACCGGCTCCCGTGCCTATAAATGCCTCGTTGTCCAGAATACTTGCCGGGGGAGTGGTTTCTAAATCATTAGTTTCTGCGACATCAGAATCTGCTTCGCAACTAAAGGTATTTGTAGCTGCCGTATAACTTAAACTAAACTCAGTATTACAGTTAGGTATTGTTGCGTATGCGGCAGTATTAACCCCCGAACCAAGAAGTACTTGGTCATCCGCAGAGTTTCCTGTAACTACCGTAGCATTTATCTGCCCCTCTTCTTCCAGATCCGCTGTGGGGTCCGTGCCCGCATGTTCTTCACTTTCTAAGCGGAAATCTATTGCAGCCTGCCCGGTCCCTAAAGTACCCCCAATTGCAGAGAGATCAAAATTAGCTTCTATTGCGTCAATAACAATAGTTCCGATACCAAAAGTTACTGATAGCTCATTCCCAGCTTCAGCAGATAAAGTAAGATGTTCCTGCGCGGTTGCTCCCGCATTTGTTTTAATTAACTGGTTTGCAGTCCCGTTAGGAAGTCGGGCTAAAACAAACTGCCCCGCAGTGGTTGCAGAGGTATTTAAGCCATCTACGGTAGTATCGTTATGAGTATGAGAATCATTAGCAACTACAGTTGCACCCGGGAGTCCAGAAACATCCCCAACTAATGCAGTATGCGTAAAAGCAATAGTATCGGTAGCCGCAGTTCCAGTTAAAGTAAAAGCCGAATCGACCGTAATTATTAGAGTATCGGAAGCACTAGCAAGGGGATCGGTTCCTGATGGCACGTCTACAGTAGTAAAAGAGGTTACCGTGCTCCCGGGACAAGTAATGTACTCAACATTAAGGCCGCCAGTCGCCACTACTACACATTCCCCAGCAACAGGAGAATCGGCTACATCAGATAACTTTGCAGTCGTAATAGTGTCGTCAGCAACTACATGGCTCAGATCTGAAATATCTGCCTCTACAACCGTGATAGTGTTACTGGCAGTGTTAATAACCTTGCTGGTAAGAGTACTAATCGACGAAATAGTGTGGTCCGCCGCCACCGTGTGGGACAGATCCGAGATATCCGCTTCCACTACAGTAATAGTATTTGAAGCAGTATTAAGTACTTTGTTAGTTAAGGTACTAACTGACGATATTGTGTGATCTACCCCAAAAGATTTAATGTTAGCCCAAGTGATATGCTTAGTCTGCGTAAGACTAGTATCAACGATAACTAAAATGTCATCGTCAGCAGGGGTAGCGACGAGCGCCGGCAAGTCACTAATCTTTTGCCCGTAAAGGCTAACGCACAAAAAGAGTAGAAGTAGTTTTTTCATTAGATCTCCAGCAAAATCTCAACGCCATCTTCTCCGGTAAGCGGCGTCCCGCTTTCAGCCAACAACGGAATAGTTCTAGCACCCAACGGAACAATTAACTCAGGTAGGCGGTCGATGTAGGACTTTTTTTTTCTTTGGTGCCCGCCCAGCAGGTACATTGCGCCGGCATGGTTAACTTCCGAGTCGCGGTACATCTCCAGCATTTGATTATATCTGGATTCGTGATATCTAGAAGCATCAATATTCTGCCCCAAGCCCTCACGTAAAAAAGCGTGCCATAAAACATAGTGTTTCACAGTACGCCGGGCGAGGTAATCTGGGAGCACAAAATCAGTCGCGCTAATGGTAGGGTCCATTTTCGCAGTGACAACTAAAAGCGTAGTGATATCATCCTGGTAGATCGAAGTATCGTCAGCCGTGAGAACTTCCTGGGGCGCGGGCAACAATCTTATGGACGCAAGGTTATCGAACCCGCGCATATAATAGATCGGCGGCGACCCTTCTTTCTCTAGGAGCTGGTCTGCCCCCTGGACAATCTCATCTATGGTTATAGGGCAAAGGGCGTCCCCTTTCCAAGTAACCCTGATAATGTCCTTAACACCTGCGGGAAGGGTGTAGATCGCCTGATCAACTACAGTAGTAATTGAAAACCGCTCAAAAAAGGGTAAAAGACGCCGAGAGATGTCCAGCTCCGCATCTTCCGCAAGCTGAGTTAAATAAGCGTCAGTAAAAATTTCTAAAGGCATTAGTCGTTAAGATATCTACGCAAGTAGGCTAAAAGCGTTGACTTTAAACGCAACGCAGAACGACTAGTAGGGTCTTCCGTTGGAGCTGCCATTACTTCCTATCCTATGCGGCCAAAGGAACATAAACTGGTCCGTCCTTTGCCGCCCGTTCGATAACACTTTCGCGCGCTGTAGGGCATCTCGATATTGCACGTAATATGTTTGCGCTTTGGCGTATTCTTCCGCCTGTTCAAATAAATCTGCAAGGACTCCCCATTCAATAACCTGAGGGTCTAAATCTGCAAAGTCCATTACCGTTCCATCGGCCAAATCCGCGGGGATGGAGTTGTAATAAATCTCGACGGAATCTACTGTCGTTTTGGGGTGCGGGTAAAAGCCCACATATTTACTATCTGCAATAACATAACAAGTTGGCCGCCCCGCCCTTGTTTCCCATTTCGAGTCCATCATTTCTAGCTGCTGAAACCCTACCCGATCCAGCCAACTTTTGCTCTCGACACTCCAAATCTTATCTACATTTTTAAAATCTGAAATAATGTTATACAGGTGATAGTAGACAGTGTTCGCCTCGTAGTCCATTACGAACTGCTTAATAAATGGCCGCACATGTACTACGATATCATGATAAATGTCCTGTATGGAGTCATTCACCGCAGTCGTAGTAAAAAAAGTGGCAGCGGCATCGTTGAGAGTCGCCAAAACCCTTGTCCGAACCGCTGCCCTAGTGTTTGCCATTTTGGTTTAGGGGGAATTAACCAGGAGTCCCTAGTTTGATTAGTTGAGAAGCAGTCTGCCGAGCACCATTAGGAAATTCTGAACCGCTACCATGCCGACCGCTGAAACCTGAAGGATAAAACAGGTCAAAATTACCTACGTTCCCCGTTTCTTTATGCTTGACAACTAAAGCCAAGCCCGCGTCAATAAAACCTACGGGACTTCCATCACCATCGGGGTCCGTGGCAATAACTTCAAGCTTAAAATCTTCTAGCCCGATCTTTAATCGGTTACGCCCCCAGACATGATACTGCTGGCAAGCCTTTTGAATGATTAAAAGTTGTGCAATTGTATCTTCATCAAGATCTTCTACCCTGGCAGCGTCATGCCCAGGACCAAAAAATCGCATTGCTTCAACAATTTCATCATCGCGCATACCTCCGGGATTTTCCCGCACTACGTTTGGGGTAAAAACTTCAACCAATCCTGGAATCTTCATCTAATCTCCTTCACTCTTAAAGGGGTAATCCGCAGAAGCATACACTTCGTCGTAAAACAACTTCTCCCGCGACATTACTTTTTCCGAGGCGGTACACCTCAAAACTTGATAGTGCGGGCCGTCGTCTTCCTCTGCGACCGCAAATTCAGCAAACCCCAAAGGCGCAAGAATACCTAGAAGATACGCCGAAGAAATTACACAAACATGATAATCTGACGGAACTAGTTGCCGCCCATAAATTGTTGCTTCCCAAAATTGCCGGTCGTCGTCCGTGGCCGTCTTTAGCCGCTCCACACAATTAAAGAAATCAGGATAAGATAAGAAAAGCTCGCCACCAATACCCAGAACACGCCTAATTTCACTAAAGATCGCATAGTGGTGCTTCTTTTCGACATGCTCAATCGTGTGGTACATAACCACTTCAGAAACTTCCCCGTCTTCAAAGGGCAGTTTATTCTTGATAAAGTCTAGCGATAGATCAACACCTGGAAGTTCTTGGACATCAATGTTCACGTAACCGTCAATTACGTTATGCCCGCAGCCTAAGTTTAATTTCTTCATGCGGATACTTTCTTGAATTCCAGTTTAAGCACGGCGTCATGGTATTCCTCGCCCCGATCGCCCCGGTCTTTTTCCGGCACGCAGCCAAGGAAAATCTCATCGAACGCGCGCATCATATTTACATTCTGCGAATTAACTTCTACGATCTGGCTTACTAGGTGGCTCGTAATAACCCCATAGTGCCCTAGCAATTTCGTGCCCGGCGACTCATTGTGAATCTTGACACAAAAATAGACGTCCTCAGTATTCTGCGTCCCTGTTAAGAAATAGGGCGCTTTCATTTCTCGGAGAAGATCACCTCTAATCAGCGCGCAGGAAAAGCCTACCGCGTCTACTTCCGTTATTGGTTGGTCTTTATCGACCCTATTAGATATCTTTGCATAGTCGTAGTAATGTTCTAGGTGCGCCTCCTTTTCAGTCTTTGAGGTGTACTTAAAATACATGGGCGGATAAGGGTAGGTGCGAACCAAAGTATTTCCTGCAACTACTCCAGTGCTACCCGAACCTATTGCCTCGTAAAGCATCTTAAAACAATGCTGGGGGACTAAAACGTCATCGTCTAGGAACATCAAGTAGTCCCAATCGTTCACTAAAAGAATTCTCGCGGACTCGTTACGCATACGGTCGATAGACATTCGCCCCGGCGCAAATAGGTGGAACTTAAAATCTGGAAAATCGCTCGCACAATCATGCCAAAAACTACAATGGCTAGAGTACGCTAGGGCATTAACCGAAGTTAAACAATTTACAGCTATTAAAATATGTTTCATTTAATTCTTTCTAACAGGAGGGAGAGGTTGATAAACTCCCGAGGCTTAAAAACCCCTCCCGCCCGTTCGCAACGGAGTTACATAGAACGTAGCCAAACATTCATAGTGGTAATTCTACGAAGTCCAGTCTCGGAAGTTGTTGAAGCCGCAGTAGCAACGGAAGCCGCAGTCCCCATTGCAACAGCTCTTGCATTTGCAACAGTAGCAGCGCCCGCAGTTGAACGCGACAAAGCATTCCCTACGGTATTAGGGAGTAATACATCCCCCAAAGCAATTGCCGGAGTGGTTGCCCAAGTGTCAGTAGAAGCAGCCCGAGTTCCCCTAAGAATATTTACATTCCTAGCGAAACCAGAAACGGTAACTTCTGCACGCCCTGCTGCGGGAATACCTGCAACGGCAATTCCAATAAAGAAGCTATGCGCAGATGTTACAGAGGAGCTACTTAACTCTTCCACATCATGCCCGTCATCCGTACCATTCATAGAAAGGCAAACAGGATTACCGGCAACAATTGCAACTGTAGAAGCATTTCCCGCAAGATACGTGACTACTTCTGGCTTAACATCGTTTAGTGTTTTGAAATTCATTGTGGTACTCCTTTACGCCACGATGCCGCGTGAAATATTAGTCAGAACGCCGTGTTTACGACGATTCGTCATGACAGTGTTGCCGCGCCAGAAAATATGCGCTGCTTTTGCGTTCTGCAGAGGCATTTCCATAAAGGGCCGCATCTTAAAGTTTGTTTCCGAGTCATAAATGACCTTGAAGTACTTTGAATTGAGCGCCCACATTGTTCCGAGCGCGCCCGAAGCAGTTGCATCAAGTCCGCCACCAGAAAGATCAGGAACCTTCTCGTCCCAAGTGATCGCAGTGCCGTTATGAGAAACTGACTCAAACGGGAAGTTAGCAACAGGCTGGGGATCACTACGATTACGCTGATAAATTGCAAACTTCAACGTAATAAAAGTGGTCAAATCAGTGATTAGCAAGTCAGGCTTTCCGCCCGTACCTTTTCCGGCATTTGCGATAAGCAAATCAACTTCCCGAAGCAACGCATCATAAGTAGTCGCCGTTGAAGCAGTTTGCTGACTCTGCCACCAAGTTTCCGTGGCCGGATCAATGTTTCCAATTACCCCAGTTGTAGGATCAAGGGGAACTAATTGCCCAAGGGGCGTAATTCCCAAAGAACCATTCCTGGCAGAAACACGCGGAGTGTTCAAAGCGCCCGCACCATTCCCCTGGAAAAGCATCTCAGGAATAAATTCCTGCATACCATCACTGGCCTGCTGAAGTTTCGTCTCCACCAAGTTAATGATTCGCTGGGCGTTTTCGCGCCGCTCTTTGTGCGAAACGATAATCGAAGTAGAAACGTCTCGCCAATCAAACAATGCCTTAGTGACACCATCAATCGGGGTAACGTCTAAAGTATCGTACCCAGAATAAGTGTCCGGCGCATTATTTGCATAACGCAGCGGCGCTTCGATATTCGTCCCGCCATCCTGGGACTCGTAAGTCCCGTTCTTTTTAATCAAGTGCCAAAGAGCGTTGTTAGACGTGATATTGTCTTCCATCGTCTTTCGACTAGCGGCCAGCGACTGAGCAAAAACATAATCGAGATTTAATGTTTTTGTTGAAGGTACGCCGGCTCGCCCATAAGTAGCTGTAGCCATAAATTACTCTCCATCAATATAAAGTTCTTCCTCGGAAGCGTTATCAAGCGTCTGCCTAATAGCGTCCCCGATGGATAGTTTACCATCTGGGTGTTTAGTGATCCTGCCATCGGAAACACTCGAAGATTTCAAGCCATCGCCTTTAGCGGCAGCCGAAATCTTTTGTACTTTTCGTACCCGTTTATTTAGTTTTTCCTGCCCCGCGGTGGCCAAGGTGTGTAAAGTATCAAGGTACTCTTTAATACTTACAGTAGGCCCCTTGGGAAACCTGGTGGATATTTGGTCCATTTTATTATATAAGGCATCTCCAGGCTTAAAACCATGCCGAACTTGCGCGGACTCTAGCTCCCGTGTAAGCTCTGTCTGGTGATTTGTTTCTTGGATCTTTGTAAACTGGGGCGCAATTTGAGTTCTAACTATATCCTCTAGAGCTACCCCAAGTTTATCTGATAGGAATTCATAATCTGGCCCCAAAGCGTCTGCAACAATTTGCTGGGTACTCCGAGGGGCGTCTGGCGCTTTCTCTGGCTCTTTAGTAAAAGAAATTCCGTTAGCCGCAGCTAAATTTTGAATAGCTATTTTACGATTCGGCCCCTGAAGCTGTTTTAATAGTTCTCGGGCCGCTGCGATATCTTCAAGATCTTCTTCGGGTTCAGGCTCTTCATCTTCTTCAACTTCTTCTTCAGCTTGTTCCGAGTCTTCAATTTCGTCCGTCTCGACTACTTCAACTTCCGCCTCCGGCGCTTCTTCAACTTCTTCTTCATTTGCAACATCTGTGGCCATTTTATTTCTCCTATTGTACTGATTGATTATTTACTTGCTGCTGTATTTGCCCGATATCGTTCGGCGTCGCATTGGCAGCATCCCTTTGCGCGATATTATTTTGATTGCCCCCAGGTTGTTCCCCTAGCTGGGCCTCTAATTGTTTCTCCAGCCCCAAAGCCGCCAGGGTAGTAAGTTTCTGCAGCTTTGCAATAACCTTTTCATTTTCGTAGCCTACTCGATACGCCAGTTCCCGTACCAAAGTAGGATCTAGCGACATAACTTTGTACTGATCTAGGAGAGCTAGGAACTCGACTAGGGAATTCTTAGCGTTATTATTTCCTAGGGGCGACAAGGTGTTGATGTCAATTCTAACATCGAAATCATCGTCCCCAAATTCATCAGAATTAATTAGTTGCCAAGATTCTTCCAGATTCTGCGCTTCAATCAACCCAAGGTCATCATTTGTATCTAAGTTGACTCGGATCCAGAAGTCGCTACTTAACTTTTCCTTAGCCTGAAGTAGGACTTCCCGGCCAATTGCACAAAGCCACTCAGCAATTATTGCCTGGTCGCGAGTTTCTCTAATTCCACTTCTAGCGTCCGCCAACTTTGCTTGCGTTGCCGTGGTCCTATTAGATTGCGCGCCAGTATTTCCCCGCTGCTCAGCAGAAATTCCCGCAATGTTATCAAAGTCCGCCATGGACAAATTAATGCTCTGGACATGAGAAGCGCCCAGATCAGCATTAGGCATGGGAACTATTGCCCTAGTGATATCTGTCATTTCGGTGAAAGCTATTGTTCCGTCCACCCCTAACCTAAGCTTCTGTAGTTCCTCGTTAGTGAATGCGGACTTATTCGCAATAAACTTCCGCTGGAAAGCTCTCCGGTGCGCGCGCGCACTTTCTCGATTCTCATTTATTTCATCCTGCGCTGATAACCAGTTATATGTAAGAGGTAAAGGATAAAAACTCTCAAGACGAGGTCGGAACATAAGAGGGATGAGAGGAAGTCTTTTAAATCTTGCCTCGAAAATAATCTCTGTAGTGCCATCGACAACAATTATCTTTCTTTTGTCTATGAGATCCCAGATATGCCAAATTTTGCACATCCCATTGAGACGAAGTTCGTTTCCGTACAGTTCCTCTTCCTGGAAGTAGTCATCATAGTTATCATCTGTGACTGCATTAGAATTTCCCAGGGACTGCTCTTTAATTTTCAACTTAGGGTTAGCCAGGAGATCCGAAACCTTCTCCCAAGCATAATAGCCTACCCAGGAACACCTATTTAGGTGTGGGTTATCTGTGCCCCCCACTCTAAAAGTCTTCGCCGGAATCCTTTTAACGTACAACTGCTCGTCTACAGGGATCTTTTCAGGCTCCCTAATTACTTCACCCTCTTCTGCCTCAGGATCAAAATGATCAGCAGTAATCGGTTTATTCGCCTCAGGATTATCAACCCAGTTCGCAGAATAACCAACCTCGACCATTCCAAACCTAAAAAAAGCATCGAGGATACCTAACTCTGTTTCTTTGGAGAAAGATTTGTTCCCCGCAAAGAGTGTATTGACAGTGTCCTCTCTAAGTTGCGCGCGCTGAAATGATCGCTCTGGGTTAAAATCTTGCCTTGAAGGTAGAGGCTTAATAGAAAATGAGGGTCTTTTGAATAATAGATTGGGCTGCTTGATGTCAATTGCAACGAAAAACTCGTTGTGGGTGTAGGCTTGGTAGTCATCGTCTTCTAAAGCTCCCCACTGATGCCCATAGTAATAACTTTCAAGCGTCTCCGTCTTATACTTCCGCGACCAGTTACCGTAATGCCTATTTGCGCGCGAAATCCTATCTGCCCACAAATTCCCTCTTGTGAGGAGATCGGCAGGAATTTCTTTTCCCTTAGAATCTACTAGTCTTGGAACTTTCGGCATTACCAGTCGTTTCCAATATGCGCCATGCGTAGCCTTGGGTCTCGTTTACCGTTAGAAGCAAGAGTAGACTTTCTAACATAGTCATAGGTCATATGCTTATCTACCGTTTTTTTTCTTTCTTCCCTGCCGCGGGGCCTCATCGAACCAAAGTAACGTAAACAATCGTAAGCATGATCTGGCACCCCTTTGACCCTAGCGTCACTAAAAGTTGCCTCGCCCTGGATAGTTTCCACCTGCACTCTCCTAGCGGCCCTAGTTTCAGAAATAACGTGCGCGCACCCATTGGGGGAATCAATTGAACGCTTGATAAAGAAAATCCTCGCGCAATTATTCTCCCCAGTAACCGGGTGGACAAGATATTCCTGAGTTACAAGCATTTCATCAATAGCATTTCGGCAGCGCCGCTCATCATTATCCGCAGGCGACCAATGAAGCGTGGGCGCATCTACCCTGCCATCCGTATAATCGTCTGCAACTGTCCAAAATCCACCATATTTTTCCGTATTCTTTTTAAAGATCGAAGGGTCCGCCCAACTCGCGGCGTACGTTTCATCTTCACTTAAATCTGAAATCTTTTGCCGATGCTCGGAGATTAATTTCCCCGGGGCGTAGTATTCTCGATAGACAAAAACAAAACCTCTCCAGATGGAGAACCAAAGGCAAGCAGTCGGCGCCGACATTCCATGATCCATAACACGGAATTTCGTACCTTCTCGAATGATCTGCTCGATAATTTCTTTCGGAGGGTTGTCAAGGATACTGGTCGGCGGAATTTCATGTATCGTACCTTCGGAAATGCCCCACTCGCCCAAAAAGAAGCGCCTGTAGAAAGTGTCCCCGCGCTTTTTAAGCGTAGAAACATATTCTGGGGTTAAAGCAGGGTTGTCCGAAGTAACTGCCTGGTGCATTATATGCGTATCGGAGTATCTAAAACTAGTTCCTTCTGCATCTAATTGCAATTCGTTATGTACATCAGAATCAGGGTGAAAACGTTGGTAGATCCAATGTTCTTTTGCGTCGGGGTTGCAACCTAGCAGCATGTAAGCAGGAACTTGCCTAATTCCTCCGTGCAGCAATGGGAAATCTTCCTCATTCATGCTGGCCGGAACTTTAGCGCCGTCCCAACGCCCTACACGACCATCAATGTGGTTGTAGATATATTCCCCAATTTCCTCTGCCTGGTCAATTACCACCGTGTTTATTTCTAAGCCACGGACAAGGTTCTCATCGTAATTTTCTAGATGTAGAAAAAGGAACTCACTACCGTTAATAAGTCTTAGATGCCCCTCATGCTGCGACCAGCGCCCCCCATATTTCTCGGCGTAGGCTTCTTTCGGCATGGTCTTAAAGAAAGTGACCATGGTAGTATTAACTAAATCTTTAGATTTCTTCCTGAAAATAGCAGTACGGTACCCTGGGAAGGTCAACGCTAGCGTTTGCGCTTTTAAACATATGATAGTTGTCTTACCATTACCATACCCCCCAGATCCGCACTGGTTCCTCTTCGTCTCATTAAAGAAATTCCGTTGGAAATCGTTAATGAAGCCAAACTTAATTGGAATTGTTTCAGGCACTAGCGGCGGGTATTCCTGGTTCCTCGTGGATTACTGTGTCCAGCTCAGTATTAGCTTTCTTCCTGAGCCCCTCATTTACTCGCAGAACCTTTAAAGTATTCTGCATAGGAATTAGGACGTCCTCCACTTCTACGAATCTGTAAGGGTACTGTCTAGAAACGCAAAACTCTAGGGCTTCAACCCTAGCTGTCTCTATGCTCTCTGAGAAGAAAAACTTTGAATCAACTCGACCATTAGCGTAATACCGAAACTTAATCAACGCCTGTGGTTTCTTGTCCTCAACTATATTTTTATCTTGCTTATCTGGCATGTATGCCTCTTTCATTATATGGATTTAGAACTTGTTGAACTTTGACTTCGTCCGCGCCCTGAATTATTAGTGCGATCTGGGGAGCTTGCGGCGCCGAATCTTTTGCTGCGACCGCGCCCTGAATTGCCAACGCCTGCGTAATAGCTTTTAGGCGCGTACTGTCTTTATCTGCATCTTGCGATATCGCTGCCAAATTTCCGCAAAGGTCCGCAAGTGCCGCACCGGAAGCATTTAGATATGCGCGCGCCTCTAAAGAACGGTCCTGATTATTTTCTGTGAGGCCGGATTCTGCAAGGACGGCATCTAAAGCCATCTCGTCTACGACACTTGCCGGAGCAGTATGTTTAATTAGCATCTTCTTGCGAACTTTCCGGCGCGATATCTAAATCTTGCAACGTTATATTCCTTGGCGTATGTAGGCACGCAACGCAAAGGCCCACCCAAATAAAGATAATGACGACGACATACAAATCTGTGTTACTCCGCATCGTCTTTTACCTTCTGACTCTTTAAGTAGGCCAGATAACCTGCGAGGCCCAGCCCCGCACTTTGCAGGAGATTCATTAACTCAGAACTATCTAATCTTGAGGCGTTGGCAACCATGGGCGTGTTTAGCCCGAGAATTAAAAGCGCACCGAGACCTAAATCTCGAAGCACTCTCTGCCAACTTAGTTTTGAATTAGTCACTTGATTTTAAAGCGGGTCCAGTAAAGATTAAGGTCGCGCCTGACTTACGTCTCTCTGGCTTGTTGCGTTAACTGCTTTACCCCGCTAATCTCTTACCGGATCCCATTCTAAATGAAAATGCTCATTTAGTTTTCCCAAACCTTCTAGGGCAAAAAAATAATCCTTTGTTAGCCGCGCGCGGACTTTCTTAACGATATCCTTCTTTATTTTTAAACTCACGATATCATTCGATCTAAAATCAACCGCGTCGCCTATGTAGTGCCGCGACCCTTTACTATGCTTTCCGTCTGTAACAGAGGTGATCGTAAACTCATACCCTAGCTCCGCTTCTAAGGACGTAATTAGGATAACCGCAAGTAGCACTTCTGCGCGCAGCCCTGAAATTTTTGGGCGCAATTTCCCTTTTTTAAATCTCATCCACTTGCTCAAGAACCTTAGCCAGGGTCTCCCTACGATCTTCTGGAATAAAGGCAACTAAAATTGGGCGCCAAAGCTCAAACCAAATTTGCGCCTGCTTAAACCGGACTTCCGGCGGAGTGCCCTCTAACAGGTTGTTGATTAGTTTAAGCGCCTGCTCAACAATTCCGATGAAAGGCAACACTATTTCCCGCTTCCCTCTGCCTGTTCTAAACCTACTTCAAGCCCGCAGCTTTTAAGCAAAGGAATTAGCTTTTCGTCCGCCGCTTTTTTTTTCTGCGCGCAGAGAGCGATTAAAGCCGCGGTAAACTTAAATTTCAGCGGCGCCAAATTTTCATTTTTCATTCGCCCAGCTCCAGGTGTTCATAAATTCCCGTGTCCGGCAATAGTTTCGCAAGCGGGGAACTTTCCAGGCGCGCCATGATTTCGAGGAGAACAGTTTCAGAAGCCTTAGGAGCATTAGAAAGTTCAGAAAACGCCGCGCCAGGTTCTACAGAATCTCCCATGCGTAAAAGATTTGTAGATAGTTCCCCGCCCATACCAATAGCTTAACACACCCCCCGCCGCCTGTCAAGAAAAATCGCCCGCCCTAACCCCCTCCTTTTCAAAGACTTGCAGGGTTTCTGCCCCGGCGCCCGCGCCTGCATGGAACCCGTATTTCTAAAATTAAAAATAAAAAAATATAAAATTCAAAAAAACCCCCAAATTTTAAAATCTAAAATTCAAAATTTTAAAATTAAAAAAAATAAAAAAACTAAAAAAACTAAAATTAAAAATCTAGCCTGGTGTAATGTATAATGAATATTTAGTACGTAAACATACACTGGGGAGGTGTACCGGGGTCGGCTTCACTAACTTTGTTTTACAAAGTACTTAATATTACTAAGTACTACACAATGTTCTAACGTTATGTAAACTTTACAAAGCTAAGTACTCTGCCGCGTAAAGTTAACAATGCTGCGCTCATATAACTTGATAGGGCCACGCAAAGAGTTTACATTTGTAAAATGTGTGGGCGGTGGGGGGTTTCCCGCTTGACGTATGCGAAGCATACCCTGTATAATAATTGTAGTGCAACCGCACACGATCTTGAAGGAACAAACAACTTGGACTCACAATTTATCTATCTTCACCGGACAACGTAAAGGAAACTGTGAAACTCAACACATCAGAATGCTACACAGCAAACAGTG
>Ga0302135_10000376_pt1 | contig 27255 bp, 26 predicted proteins | sample CBN3_surface_MG_FD_203119 | JGI IMG/M metagenome (GOLD analysis project Ga0302135, IMG submission 203119) | Marine microbial communities from Western Arctic Ocean, Canada - CBN3_32.1 | ecosystem: Environmental > Aquatic > Marine > Oceanic | place: Canada: Western Arctic Ocean | collected...
GCCGACCGATCGCTCGGCCCCGTCTTGCCCCGTCTGCACGGCAATGGGGGCGGCCCATCTTCTCGGCCTGCCCGAAACGCCGGTCCTTCCTGTTCTGGCCGGATGGACGGAGCCGCCGACGATCTCAACGCGCCTGGAACTTCGGTCGAATCTGATTCCGGCGGCCCATCCGCCGCGCGGTCCGCCCTCACTTGTCTGACGACCCCTAGCATCGCACGGCCGCACGGTATCGCACAGCCAATGTCGCGGCAGCACTCGGACGGCCGAAATTCGAGGATCTGAAAAATGAACGCAATCCGTATCGCCGCGGTGCTTTTCGCCGTGGCCGTCATGCATCTGAGCCTGCCCGCCCTAGCCCATGATGAAAGCCACAAAAGTCAGGGCATCAAGGTGGTCGATGCCTGGGCCAAGGCGAGTCTGGCCGGCACGACCAACGGCGCCGCCTTCGTCACCCTGTCCAACCAGAGCGGCGAGGCGGACCGCATCGTCGCCGCCGAAACCTCGGTCGCGGCCAAGGCTAAATTGCACACGCATCTGATGGACGACGGCATTATGAGGATGCGTCCCCTGGCCGCTGTTGAACTGGAGTCGGGCGAAACGGCGACGATGGCACCGGGCGGTCTGCATGTGATGCTGCTCGGCCTGACCGAGCCGCTGAAAGAGGGTAAGAGCTTTCCGCTGACCCTGTTTCTCGAGCGATCGGGTCCAGTTCATGTCGAGGTCATGGTCAAGGCGGCGAACGCGATAGGCGCCGACCATGACGCGATGGACAAGGACGGCGCTGGTCATGGCAAAATGAAGATGCAGACCGACTAGGTCGCAACGGGTCGGGGAGGGGGCGGGTGCCGCCGCATCCCTAGACCTGTTCGAAATAGCGCTGCAATTCCCAATCCGTGACCTTGCGGTCGAACTCGGCCTGCTCCCAGCGGGCGGTGTGGACGTAGTGGTCGACCACCTGATCGCCGAAGATCGCGCGCATCAGGTCCGAACCGTCGAGCAGCGCGATGGCATCGACCAGGGTCTTGGGAATCTCGCGCACCTTCTGTTGATAGGCATTGCCCTCGACCATGGGTTCGAGTTCGAGTTCGTGCTCGATGCCGTAGAGACCGGCGCCGACAAGCGCGGCGGCGGCGAGATAGGGGTTCACGTCGGCCCCCGGAATCCGGCACTCGACCCGCAGCGCGGGGCCCTGGCCGACCAGGCGGAAGCCGGCGGTGCGGTTGTCGCCGCTCCACACCGCCTTGGTCGGGGCGAAGGAGCCGGCCTGAAATCGCTTGTAGGAATTGACCGTCGGCGCGAGGAAATAGGTCATGTCGCGCACGGCGGCGATCTGCCCGGCCAGATAATGCTTGAAGAGCTTGGACATGCCATGTGCGTCCGAAGGGTCGTGCATCACGGCCTCGTCCGTATCGGCGGTCCATAGGGAATTGTGGATATGGCAGGAATTGCCGGCCATATCGTGATTCCATTTGGCCATGAAACTGACCGCCTTGCCCTGTAGATGGGCGATTTCCTTCGCCGCGTTCTTGTAGATGGCGTGGCGGTCGCACATTTCCTGCGCCTCGGCATAGCGCAAGTTGATCTCTTCCTGCCCCGGGCCCCATTCGCCTTTCGAGAATTCGACCGGGATGCCGGCATTGTCCAGGGCGTTGCGGATGGCGCGGATCAGCGGCTCCTCCCGCGTCGTCTGGAGGATGTGATAGTCCTGGATATAGCGCCCTGCCGTCTTCGGATTGCGGAATCCGCGCTCTGCCATCGCCTCGACCGGCTCGTCGAAGACATAGAGTTCCAGTTCCGTGCCGATCTTGGAGATGAAGCCCATTTCCTTCGCCTTGGCGAGTTGGTTGGCGAGCATCGACCGGGGCGCGTGGGGTAGCAATGCGCCATGATGATCCAGCAGATCGGCGAGCATGAGGGCGGTGCCTTCGAGCCAGGGCACGCGGCGCAGGGTCGCCATATCGGGGCGCATGACGAAATCGCCATAACCTTTGTCCCAGGACGCCGTGGCGTAGCCGGGCACCGGTTCCATCGCCATATCCACGGTCAGTAGATAGTCGCAGGCGTGCAGCTCTTCCTGGCCATGCTCAAGGAAGAACCAGCCGGTCACCCGCTTGCCGATCAGTCGGCCTTGCATATCGACGAAGCAGACGAGAACGGTGTCGATCTCGCCCGATTCGACAGCCGCGCGCAGTTCCTCGATGGTCATCATGCCCTTCGACATCACCCGTCCCCTGACTGTCTGAATCTTGGACGGAGACTAGCGCGCGAGGATTCGCCCCGTCCATGCGGGCGCGGCTTGGCGAAGCCAACCTGCGGTTATTCCGGCTTGGTCCCTGCAATCGCGGCCGGGACATAGTCGCGGGCGCGGGCGGCGAAGGCTTCGACCACCGGACTTGGCCGGATGGCGGCCGAGCGCGCCAGGACGATGCGGGTCGGCGGCACGGGTTCGGCAATCGGCCGGCAGGCCAGGCGGCGACCGTCATAGGCCCGGTCGCCATAGGGCCGCATGACCAGCACGGAATAGCCCAATCCGTTGGCGACCAGCCCGCGAATGGTCTCGTAGCTGGTGATCCTGAGGCCGATTACCGGATCGAGGCCCAGGGCGCGGAAGCGGGTCAGTAAATATTCGCGGGTCGTCGACAGGTCGAGCAGGATCATCGGCTCGCGCGCGAGATCGCGCAGGGCGACGGTCGGCGCGCGGGCGAGGGGATGGTCGATCGGCAGCAGGGCATAGGGCAGCAGTTCGGCCAAGGGCTCGACCGTCAGATCCTGTCCGAGTCCTAGGTCATAGAGCAGGGCGACCTCCAGCCTGCCGCTTTCCAACTCGCGCCGCAGGCTTTCATGGTCGTTTTCCCGTATACGCACAGTCACGTCGGGATGGTCCCGGGCGAAGCCCCGTAGCAGGCCGGGCAGCAGGAAGGGCGCGAAGCTGAAATAGCAGCCCAGATCCAGGCTGCCGCCAAGATCGCCGCCCAGCCCTCGTGTGTCGGATTCGAGGGCCTGGGCTTGGGCAAGCAGGCTACGGGCCTGGGACAGGAAACGGCGCCCGGCGGCGGTCAGGGAAATGCCCTGGGCGTGATGGCGCAGGACGAGCTGGGCGCCGAACTGGTCCTCCAGCTTGCGGATCGCCGCCGAGACCGAGGGCTGCGAGATGCTCAACTCGCGCGCGGCGCCGGTCACGCTGCCGAGTTCGGCGGCGGTCACGAAATAGCGCAGCTGCTGAAGGGTGAATGGCATAGGCTTAATCTATGCAATAGAGAAAAAAATAATACTTTTCAAATCCAATCCGACGCCCCGGCCTTCACCGCCATTCGGTTGCGCGATGGAAATTCGTGTCCTCATCTGCGATATCGATGCGGCGCGGCGGGGGATGCGGTCTAGTATCGGCTGCGATTGCCCATATTCACTTCAGGTAGGCGGCGGCATGCTGAGAACCGGCGACGAGTATCGTGAGTCCATCCGCGACGGGCGCGAGGTCTATATCGACGGCGAACTCGTCAAGGACGTCCCGAGCCATCCGGCCTTCAAGCCGATCGTCGATCTGCGCGCGCGGATCTATGACATGGCGCATGAGGACGGCCATCGCGGGGCCATGGTCTATACCGACCCTGCCACGGGCGAATCGAACACGACCGCTTACAAGCTGCCCCGCGAAAAGCAGGACTGGCACGACAAGACCCGCTGGGTCGACACGGTGCTGCGCGAGATGGGTGGCGTCGCCATCCGCATCGGCGACGAGACCGTGGGCGAGATGTGGTCGCTCTACGACGGGTCCGAGGTGCTGGACGAGGTCGATCCGCGCTTCTCCACGAATATCGCGGCCCATATCGAGCGGGTCATCCAGGGCGATATCTTCCATGTCTCGGCCAATACCGATCCCAAGGGCGACCGCTCCAAGCGGCCCCAGGACCAGGATCCGGACATGCTGCTGCATCTGGTCAAGGAGACCGATGCTGGCATCGTCGTGCGCGGCGCGAAATACGAGACGGCGGCGGCCTATGCCAACCAGGCCTTCGTCAAGCCGACCATCGCCAATTGGGGCGACGACAAGCTGTCGGATTACGCGCTCGGCTTCATCTGCGACATGGGCGCGCCGGGCCTCAAGCATATCTGCCGGACCGGCTTCGCCGACAAGAAGAAGCCCGAGGACTACCCGATCGCCACGCGGTTCGACGAGGTCGATACCCTGCTGATCTTCGACGATGTACTGGTGCCCTGGGAGAACGTGCTGTTCTACCGCCACACCCGTGCGGCCTCCTTCATCCGCGGCACCCTGCACCGCTACAGCGCCTACCCTTTCGTCCTGCGCGTGCTCTACCTGGCCGACATGATGATCGGCACGGCCCTGTTCAATTGCCGCCAGACGGGTCTGGAAAACAACCCGGCGGTGCGCGAGAAGCTGGCCGCCCTGGCGGGCTGGCGCGAGGGCATCAACGCCCATCTGACGGCGGCCATCGCGACGGCGCAGGAGAGCCCCAAGGGCCTGCTCATGCCCAACCAGTCGCTGCTCTATACGGGGCGGGTCCATGCCATCGCCAATTACCCAGCCATGGCGCATATCGCGCGCGAACTCTGTGGCGGGCAGATCTGCGTGACTCCCGATTTCGCGACCTTCCAGGCTCCGGCGACCAAGCCCTGGATGGACAAGTTCTACACCGTGAACGAGAAATGGACGGCGGAGGACCGGCGCAGGCTGCTGGCCTTCGGGCGCGACCTGCTGAACAGCGACTATGCCGGGCACCGGACGACTTTCGAACTCTTCGCCCAGTCGCCGCCCTTCGCCCATCTCAACGCGGTCTACAACAATTTCGATTTCGAGAACGCGCTCGATTTCGTGCAGAAATGCGCGGGCCTTTCGGACAAGGTTCGCGGCTAGGACCGGCCACTTGCAACGACAGGGGATCACGATGGCGCATCAGCGTATCCGCAAGTTCAACACCAAGGGCGCCTGGGAAGGCCAGGGGCTCGACAACGATCTCGCCATGGCGGTGCGGGCCGGGAACCGGGTCTTCCTGCGCGGCCAGGTCGGCATGGATCTCGACGGCAATCTCGTCGGCATCGGCGATCCCGGAGCCCAGGCCGAACAGGCGATGAAGAACGTCAAGCAGCTTCTCGAAGAGGCGGGCTCCAAGCTCGACCATGTCTGCAAGACGACGATCTACATCACCGACCGGGCCTATCGCGGGCCGGTCTACCGCGCGGTCGGGGCGGCGCTGAAGGGCGTTCATCCCTGCTCGACCGGCCTGATCGTCAATGGTCTCGCCCGGCCGGAGCTATTGATGGAAATCGACATCGAGGCGGTGGTCCCGGACGACGAACTTTAGGGGCGTTTGACTTCGGGGAGTGCCAATCATCTTTCGAGACGCTCGCTCGCGCGAGCTCCTCAGGATGAGGAAAGACGGGTTCGGTGGCCAGAGGCTCCTCACCCTGAGGAGGCCGCAAAGCGGCCGTCTCGAAGGGCGAGGGGTCGCTTGGTAAGCAGGTAGCGAAGCGAGAGGAAGCGGAGAGATGACATTTTCCATCAGTGGTCGGTGCCGGCGCACCGGGCAGTTCGGCATTGCGATCACCAGCTCCAGCATCTGCGTCGGCGCGCGCTGTATCTGGGTGCGCGAGGGCACTGGCGTGATCGGCACCCAGAACCAGACCAACCCGGCCCTCGGCAAGTTCGGTCTCGACCTGCTCGCCAAGGGCGCCACGGCCCTGGAGGTGATGGACGCTATGATCGCCGAGGACGGCGCCAACATCGCGTATCGTCAACTCGCGGTGCTGAATGCCTCCGATACGCCGCTGGCCTATTCGGGGGACGAGGTCTTCGCGAACTGGGGTGAGGCGATCGGCAAAGACAGCGTGGCCATTGGCAACCTGCTCAAGAACTCCGATGTGGCCCCGGCCATGGTCGGGGCCTTCGAGGCGGCCGAGGGTGAGGTCTTGATAGAACGTCTGTTGCGCGGCTTGGAAGCGGGTCTGAAGGCGGGCGGCGAGCATGGCGACGTCCATTCCGCCGGCGTGCAGGTCAAGGATGAGTATATCTGGCCGATCTGCGATCTGCGGGTCGATTGGGACGAGGCCCCGATCGCCCGACTGCGCTCCATCTGGACCGACTACCAGCCGCAGATGGGCGTATACCTGACCCGCGCGCTGAACCCCGCCGAGGCGCAGTCCTACGGGGTGCCGGGCAACCAATAGGCCCGTTGTTCCGGCACCGAGAATAGATGACGAGGAGAAAAATACCGTGCGCATGACCGGCGATGAATACAGGGAGTCGATTCGCGATGGCCGCACGGTCCTGCTCGACGGTGAGCGGGTCACGGATGTGCCCAACCATCCGGCCTTTCGCCATGCCGTCGATCTGCGCGCCCGTATCTACGACATGGCGCATGAGGATCGCTACGCCGCGGTCATGACCTATGAGGATGCGGGCGGCACCCATGCGATCACCAATTTGGGGCCGCGCAGCAAGGACGATCTGCGCCAGAAACGCGACTGGGTTCGGCTGGTGATGCGCGATGCCGGCGGGCTGGCCCTGCGCATGGGCGACGAGACGGTGGGCGCCCTGTGGTCCCTGCTTGACGGGCGCGAGATGCTGGACGCGGTCGATTCGCGTTTCGGCGAGAATATCGCGGCCCAGGTCGAGCGGGTGCGAATCGAGGACCGTTTCGTCGTCTCGGCCAATACCGACCCCAAGGGCGACCGCTCCCTGCCGCCGCAGGAGCAGGACCCGGACATGCTGCTCCATGTCGTGGGCGAAACCGATGCCGGCATCGTCGTGCGCGGCGCGAAATACGAGACCGGCGCGGCCTATGCCCATGAGGCCTTCGTCAAGCCGACCATCGCCAATTGGGGCAACGAGACCCTCTCGGACTATGCCCTCGGCTTTCTCTGCCCGATGAACCTGTCGGGCCTGAAGCATATCTGCCGCAGCCCTTTGTCGCGCGGGCTGGACCCCCTGGACTATCCGATCTCGGCCCGGTTCGACGAGGTCGACAGCCTGATCGTCTTCGACAATGTGACGATCCCCTGGGAATACGTTTTCTTCTTCCGCCACACCAAGGCGGCGGCCTTCGTGCGCGCCATGCTGCACCGCTACACCGGCTTTCCCTTCGTCGAGCGGATGATCCATCTGGCCGATATGCTGATCGGCGCGGCCAGCTTCAACGCGCGCCAGACCGGGCTCGACAAGAACCCGGCGGTGCGCGAGAAGCTCGCTCGGATGATTGTCTACCGCGAGGGGATCAACGCCTTCCAGACGGCCTCGGTCGAACTGGCCGAGGAGAGCACGGCGGGCTACATGATGCCGCATCAGTCGACCTTCTATGCCGGCCGGGCGATGGCCTGCGCCGAACTGCCGGCGATGATGCACCTGACCCGCGAATTGGTCGGCGGGCAGATCTGCCTGACCCCCGATCACCGTTCCTTCGACGAGGGCGAATCGGCGGGATGGCTCAAGAAATATTACACCGTGAACGAGCGTTGGGGCGCCGAGGACCGGCGCCGCCTGCTAGCCTTCGCCCGCGATCTGGTGAATTCCAGCCATGCCGGCCACCGGATCAGCTATCACCTCTTCGCCCAGGCGCCGCCCTACGCCCATCTCAACGCGCTCTACCAGACCTTCGATTGGGAGGCGCCGCTGGATTTCGTGAAGAAGGCCGCCGGGTTGAGCGACCGGGTGATGAGCTAGGGGCCGGACGGCCGAACCGACGCATTTAGGGGGACAGAATGGCCCACGAACGGCTGCACCAATACAACACCCGCGACGCCTTTCCGGAGCAGGAATTGGACAACGATCTCTGCTGGATCGTGAAGGCGGGCAATCATGTCATCATTCGCGGGCAGACCGGCCGGGTGCGCGGCAAGGACGAGATCAGCGGCGGTGCCGAGGATCCGGTCGCCCAGACCGACAACGCCATGCAGAACGTCAGGGATCTGCTGGCAGAGGCGGGCGCGACCTTGGATGATATCTGCGCCGTCCGCCTCTGGCTCTCGGACCGCGCCTTCGTCCAGCCGGTGACCAACACGGTCGGCAAATGGCTCAAGGGCGTCCACCCGACCATGGCCATCACCATCATCAAGGGCTTCGCCCGGCCGCAATACGTCATGGAGATCGACGTCGACGTGATCATGTCGTCCTGAGCGGGCTTCGCCGAACCTCTGCCGCGTCGCTTTTTCCCCAATCGGGGTGAGGGCGACGCGGCAGAGGTTCGAAAACGTCCTAGGACTGGAAGCCGACCATGCGCCAGTCACCGTGGATGAAACCTCAGAGTTTGCCGGGCGGCAGCCTCAGGGTGTTGTCGCTGTCGGGCATGCCGATCAGCGAGGTGCCGTCCGCGCGCCGAACCCGGTAGAACCGCCCGTCGCCGACCGCCTCGACCGTCAGCTTGGGTGCGGGGTCCTTGGCCGCCTCCTCCTGGACCATGCCCCAGATCTGCTCAGTGCCCTGCTGGGCAATCGCACCCCCGTAGAACTGGCCGAGATCGGCCATGACCGGCCCGAAGGCGGAGTCGAACATGGTGCGGTCGCCGGCTGCGGCAGCGGCCAGGAAAGCCATTGCGGCCTGCTCGACGGCGGCTTCCTCGCCGGTGCGTTGCTCGGCCACCTGCCAGGCCCATTCCGGCAGACCCTCGCCTTCCAGGGCGATGGTCCCATCCGGGGCGGCGGCCGACCACTCGAGCGTGCCGATGGTCTGGGGTTCGCCTTTCGCCGCCATGCGGGCGACCTCGACGGTTGCGCTGGCGTCATCGCTCAACGCCCGCGCCGAAACACCCAGGGTGTTGGCGCCGTTGGCGAGCCAGCCGATGAGGGGCGAGACCATGGAGAGATTGGTATCAGCCTGCACCATGCCGACCGGCACCGAGTTCATGGTCAGCGAGACCACCGCGTTCTTCAGGTTGATCCGCACCTGGTGTTGCGAATAGGCGCTCGGCGGTTGGGCGGCCAAAGGCTGCGCCTCGGCCGTGTAGCCCAGGGACTGGTGGCTGGCTAGCGGCCCTTCTCCTTCAGGGCCGCGATCATATCCGCATAGATCGCGCAGGCGACCGCGGTCTGGCCCATGGCGAGCAGCGGAAAGGCGAGGGTCATGCGGTCGAGAAAGGGCTTGGCCTCCGGCGCGTGTCGAGATTGCCGCCGAAGGCCGACCTGACGGCCTCTCCTACCGCCGTGGCGGCGGCCATGGCGTCGCAGTCGGCGCCAGTCGGCGGGGGCGCGGCTTCGGTCGATGCCTGTTGGCCGGATCCGCTGGATTTGTCGGTGGTTTCCGCCTTGTCCAACGGCGCATCCAGCGGGGCCGGATCGAGGCTGTCCGCAGCGGCCAGATAGACCGGGTTCTGACAGGGGTCGATTCCGCCGAAGGAAGCGGTATTGCCGTCCGGATAGGAAAATCCGATGGTCCAGGTGCATTCCGTCGAATCGTCGGCCAGATCGATCTCGATATAATCGTCCGGCGCGAGCGGCTCGCTGCTCAGCAGATCTTTGGCACCCTCGGGGATGCCGTCCGGCCCGCCGATATAGGGTCCGACAATTCCGACCTCGCCGGCATTCTCGATGCCGAGCACAAACGTCTCCGCTGATGCCCATGGGGCCATCAGAACAGCAAGCACAAATATCGCCGCGCAGAATCGCGCAGTTCATGTACAATTCCCCCCAGAACCGGCGACAGCGTCCGAGAAAGATAGCATGTCCCAATTTCATCTTGGGGACAGAATTCGAGCGGGGCTGATATCCGGTCGAACGGGCGATCCGCGACGTGTTCAAGACGGGAGGGTGAACCGATGACAGACATGACCATGGCAGAAATCACACCGGAAACGCGTCGCCGGACGATCATGGCCGGCGTCGTCGGCAATGTGCTGGAATGGTACGACTTCGCCGTTTACGGCTATTTCGCGCCGATCATCGCCGGCATCTTCTTTCCGTCCGAGGATCCGGTCGCCTCGCTCGTTGCGGCTTTCGGGGCCTTTGCCGCGGGCTTCCTGATGCGTCCCTTCGGCGGGCTGGTCTTCGGCTATATCGGCGACAAGATCGGGCGCAAGCGTGCCCTCGTCCTGTCCGTCACCCTCATGGCGATCCCGACATGCGTGATCGGCCTGCTGCCTGGCCATGCGACGATCGGCGCTGCGGCCGCCGTGCTGATGGTCGTGATGCGGATGCTTCAGGGCCTGTCCGTGGGTGGCGAATACACCAGTTCCGTCGTCTTCCTGACCGAGCACGCGCCCAAGGGGCGGCGCGGCTATTTCTCCAGTTGGGCTCTGTTCGGTGCCGTTGGCGGCATTCTGCTCGGCTCCGCCGTCAGCGCGGTGATGAGCAATCTCTTGGACGCCGAGGCGTTGCATGCCTGGGGCTGGCGCCTGCCCTTTGTGATGGGCATCGCCGTGGGCCTGGTCGGCCTGCTGGTCCGCCGGGGCATCCACGACCTACCCGCGCCCGCGGACGAAGATAAGCCCAAGAACCCGGTGGTCGAGGCCTTCACCCACCAATGGCGTTCCATGCTGCGGGTGATCGGCTTCAACGTGGTCAACGCCGTCGGCTTCTACATGATCTTCGTCTACATGGTGACCTGGCTGGTTAAGAAGGTGAAGGAGCCGCGCTCCGACGCTCTCGACCTCAACACCGCAGCCTTGGTTGTCCTCTGCCTGCTGATCCCGGCCGCCGGGGCGCTTTCCGACCGGGTTGGGCGCAAGCCACTGCTGCTGTTCGGCACGGGCGGGCTGCTCGTGTTCGGCTGGCCGCTGATCTGGCTGATGCATCACCTGGACCCGGCGCTGATCCTGCTGGGCCAGGTGGGGTTGGCGGTTTTCATCGCGTGCTATTTCGGGGCGATCCCGGCGGCGATGGCTGAAGCCTTCCCTCGCCGGGTGCGGGTCAGCGCCCTGAGCGTCGGCTACAACGTCTGCCTCGCGGTCTTCGGCGGCACCACCCCCATGGTCTCGACCTGGCTGATCGAACGCAGCCATGACGATCTGGCCATCGCCTGGTACCTGATGCTCGCCGCCGCCGTCTCCCTGACCGTGGTGCTGCGGATGAAGGAAACCGCGAACAACGAACTCGACTAGCTGCGCTAGTCCTTCAGCTTCCGTTGTAGGAAATACAGCCGATCCTGGCCCCAGAACATCTCGCCGTCGACGATGAAGGTGGGATAGCCGAAGACCGAGGCGGTGACGGCCTGTTCGGTGAATCCCTCGTAGCGTTCGCGCACCGTCCGGGCGTCGGCCGCTTCACGCAAACCCTGGCCGTCATGGCCGTGCGCGGCGGCGATTTCGTCGATCACGTCCGGGTCGGCGATGTTCTTCTCCTCGGCCCAGACCGCGCGCATATAGGCCCCGGCGCGGGCGCTGCAATCCAGCCTCGCTCCTCGACCGCGATCACGGTGCGCGCGGCGATGCTTTCGTCAACGGGGAAATAGGCCGGCTCCAAGGCCAGGGGCATGCCCAGATGGTCGCGCCAGCGCTTCAGTTCGGCCATGCGATAGGTCTTGCGCGCCTGGGGCCGGTCGTCCAAGGCTAAGGTGCCCGCCGCCGGGAACAGTTTGGCCGTGATGCAGGGCTTGAAGAGAATTTCGCGCCCGGCCGTCGCGGCCATGTCGATCAGGCGCTGATGGCCCAGATAGCACCAAGGCGAGGGCAGGGCGAAGAAATACTCGATGGGCCCGGCCATGGCGACGCTCCTTTAGGGAGTGTGCGGGTAGGATAGCGTTTTGTCCGCCCCGGTTCGAGGCGTGGTCACGAAGATGTGCCCCGAATCTTTTCGATCTCCTGCTGGCGCAGCACGCGGCGCATGATCTTGCCCGTCGCGGTCAGGGGCAGGGACTCGGCGAACTCGATCTCGCGCGGATATTCATGGGCGGCGAGGCGGGTTTTGACGAAGCCTCGGATCTCCTCGGCCAGGGCATCGTTCGGCACGACTCCGTCCTTGAGCACGAGAACGGCCTTCACGATCTCGGTCCGCTGCGGGTCGGGCACGCTGATCGCCGCGGCCAGGGCGACGGCCGGGTGCTTGAGCAGGCAGTCCTCGATCTCCGTCGGGCCGATGCGGTAGGCGCCGGAGGTGATGACATCGTCCTCGCGGCCCATGAACCAAAAGAAGCCGTCCTCATCGATCCGTGCCAGATCGCCGGTCAGGCACCAATCGCCGACGAATTTCTTCTCCGTCGCTTCCGGGTTGCGCCAGTATTCGAGGAACATGACCGGATCGGGTCGCTTGACCGCGACGATGCCGGTCTCGCCGTGGGGAAGGATATTGCCCATCTCGTCCATCACCGCGACCTCGTGGCCGGGCACCGGGCGGCCCATCGAGCCGGGGCGTGGCGCCATGATCGCGGCGCAATTGCTGAGCACCAGATTGGCCTCGGTCTGGCCGTAGAATTCGTTGATCGTCACCCCGAAGGCTTCGCGGCCCCAGTCCAGCAGTTCCGCGCCCAGGGGCTCGCCGCCGCTGCCGATCGAGCGCGGCCGTGCCCCGAAACGGGCCGGATCGGAAACCCCGCGCATCAGCTTGAGCGCCGTCGGCGGCAGGAAGGCGTTGCGCACGCCATGGCGCGCCATCAGGGCGAAGGCGGCCTCGGGATCGAAGCGCCGCGCCCGATGGGCGAGCACGGGAATCCCGTGATGCCAGCTCGGCCAAAGCACGTCGAGCAACCCGCCGGCCCAGGCCCAGTCCGCCGGGGTCCAGAACAGATCGCCGGGCTGGGGAAAGAATTCGTGGGGCATCTCGACCCCGGGCAGATGGCCGAGCACGACCCGATGGGCATGCAGGGTGCCCTTGGGCGGCCCGGTCGTGCCCGAGGTGTACATGATGAGGGCTGGGTCCTCCGGCCCGGTCGCCAAGGCGTCGAACCGGTCGGAGGCGCGGTCCAGCAGGGCGTTGAAATCCGCCGCGTCCTCGGCGGATCCATCGGTCACCAGGATCGTCTTCAGGGCAGGCAGCTTGGTGCGAATTTCGAGCAGCTTCGGCAGGTTCGCCACATCGGTGACTACTGCCTTGGCCTCGCTGTTCTCCAGGCGGTATTGCAGCCCGTCGGGCCCGAACAGGGTGAAGAGGGGCAGGGCGATCCCGCCCAGCTTGTAGATGCCGAGATGGGCGACAGGGAGGTCCGGTCCCTGGCTGAGCAGTACGCCGATTCGGTCGCCGCGCCCAATACCCAGGTCGGCCAGGACATTGGCACAGCGATTGGCGCGCTCGAGGAAATGGCGAAAGGTGAAGCGCGAGACCGCGCCGACCTCGTCCTCATAGATCAGGGCCAGCTTGTCCGGGTCGCCGGCATGACGGTCGCAGCAGAAGGTCGCGATGTTGTAGTCCGGCGGAATATCCCAGCGGAACCGCGCGCGCAGCGCGTCGTAATCCTTCGCGGGGATCAACATCGCCTTCTTCCTCCCCTCACCGGGCCATGCCAACATAGCCAAGCTTGGCTATGTTGGGTACTTCCTGGTGGGGCTTTCGTATCCGTCATATTTAGAGGGGTGGCGTATGTTTCGCGATGACTTGCTGAAGGGCAAGAAAATCCTCATCACCGGCGGCGGCACCGGCCTGGGCAAGGCCATGGGGCGGCGCTATCTGGAACTGGGTGCGCAACTCGTCATCTGCGGCCGGCGCGAGGAGGTGCTGGCGGAGACCGCGCGCGAACATAGCGCGGAGACCGGCGGCACGGTCAGCTATCACGGCTGCGACATCCGCGATTCCCAGGCGGTCGATGACATGATGGAGGCGATCTGGGCCGAGGGGCCGCTCGATATCCTGGTCAACAACGCGGCGGGGAATTTCCTGGTCAAGGCCGAGGAGTTGAGTCCCAACGCCATCAACGCCGTTCTCGGCATCGTGCTTCAGGGCTCCGCCTATTGCACCCTGGCCGCGGGCAAGCGCTGGATCGCCGCGGGACGGGAAGGCAATGTCCTGTCGATCGTCACGACGTATGCCTGGACCGGGTCGGCCTATGTCCTGCCTTCGGCCATGGCCAAGGCCGGCGTTCTGGCGATGACCCAGAGTCTCGCGGTCGAATGGGGTCCCAAGGGCATCCGCCTCAACGCCATCGCGCCGGGTCCTTTCCCCACCGAAGGCGCGTGGTCGCGCCTGGTGCCGAACAAGGACCTGGCCGAAGAGTTCGAGACCCGGCCGCCTCTCGGTCGGCCGGGCCGCCATGACGAATTGGCCCAGCTTGCCGTGTTTCTGGTCGCCGACGAGTGCGGCTATATCAACGGCGAATGCGTCACCATCGATGGCGGCGACTGGCTCAAGGGCGCCGGTCAGTTCAGCTTCCTGCACAAAATGAGCGATGCCGACTGGGCCAAGACGCGGCCCAAGAAGAAATAGCCGTCAGGCCAGGGCGCGCTCGATCCCGGTCCAGAGCAGGTCGATATCGGCGCAGGGATTGGCCGCGACGTTGCGCAGCCAGTCCACGCCGTCGATCCGGTTGATCGAGGTCGAGCCGGCCGGCAGGCGGGCGAGCATGTCGCGCGCGGACGGCCCCGATTCCGGTCGCCAGAGCACCACGCCGCTGACATTCGGCCCGAACACCGCGGCACCGGGATGGGTGTCGAGCCGCTGCCGGAGATCCTCGGCGAGGCCCATCGCCCTATCGATTCGTTCGGCGAGCCCGGCGCGGCCCCAGGCCAGGAGGGTTGCGAGCAGCGGCACCGCGACCGCGCCATGGGAGCCGAGCAGGCCGACATTCGGCGCGGCGAGATAGGCGCCGCCGAAACTGACCGCTTGGTGCGCGGGTTCCGTGTCGCGAAACAGGATCAGCCCGGCCTCCTTCGGCTGGAAGAGCCATTTATGGGCCGAGACCGCCACGGAATTGGCATTCTGGATGCCGTCGAGTCGTGCGCCGTAGCGCGTCGAGAAGCGCAGCGGCCCGGCCCAGGCGGCGTCGATATGGGTCCAGGCGGCGCGGCCTGACAATGAGAGATCGTCGATGGCGCCCGCGGAGGTAGTGCCGGCGGTCAGGACGAGAGCGCATTTGCCGAGATCGTTGGGAAGCCGGTCCTGGCTCAGCCTTCCGCAAGCATCGGTGGAAATGGGATGGAAGGCGAGGCCGAGAAGATGCGCCGCCTTGGCGATCGAGAGATGGGCTGCCTCGGAGGCGATAACGGTCCGAACACCACACAATTCGCGGGCGGCCCAGAGCGCGGTCAGATTGGCGACGGTCGAGCCGGGCGTCATATGGCCGCCATCCATACCGAATCCGGGTGCGAGCCAGTCGATGACCCGCGCTTCGATCCCGCGCGCGATGGGCGCCACATCCGGGTGCAGCAGGTTCTGGTTGAGGGCGGCATTCCATTGGGTCGTTGCCCAGGCGATCCAGGGTGTGGGCGGGTCCATATGGGCGAAGGCATCCGGCGCGCCGAGACGGCAGGCCCCGCCGAGCACGATCGGGGTCAGGCTTTCGATAGCGGCCACTTCGCCCAGCCCGCTCTCCGGCAGCGTGTCCGGCAGCACTTGTGAACCGGCCCCGTCGGGCGCGTTGAGGAGTGCATCGAGAGCGAGGCGAAGCCCGGTGGGGTCCGCCGTGAAGGATGGGTCGGTCATTCAAGTGCCTTGGCTTTGCCGAGCGGCGTTTCGCGCGGTCCCTTCATCATAGCCGAATTCGGTTTTCGCGGCGCTATCGGGGGCGGAACCGGCGCTACTTTTCGCGCGCGCGGGGCACTACGGAATCATTCTTCTTGCTGTGCCCGCGCCCAGGGCTAGGGTCGGGGCCAAAGCTAGCTGGGATTCGGCGCGGCGGAATCCTGTGAAATGGATGGAGTGGCATGAGCAAGGGTGGTTTCGGGTTCGAGCGGGCCATGATCAAGCTGGCGCTGCAGACGGTAGTCGTGGCGATCGCCGTGGGCGTGCTGGTCTGGTTGTTCACGGAAATCTTCGAGTCGAACGATCCCCACGAATCCTACAAGGCCGAGACCCCGGCGGAACGGCCACCGATCAAGAATGGCATCGCCGAAGCGCAGGCGCTCGCCAAGATCGGGCCGGTGGAGTTCTGGCGGAAAGAGTTTCCCAAGGGCGATTTCGATCGGATGACTGTCGATCCGGCGGGCATCGTGACCGCCGTCGATTTCGGCATCGTCCAGGCCCTCGAGCAACCCATCTTCCAGCCGGTCTCGGAGGCGCGGGGCAGCGTTTCGAAGAAGGAGCCGGTGATCAGCATCGTCTTCAACAACGATCCGCGCGCCTATCCCCTGCGCACGCTGATGTGGCACGAAGTCGTCAACGATACGGTCGGCGGCGTGCCCGTGGCCGTCACCTATTGTCCGTTCTGCGATTCCGGAATCGTCTTCGACCGGCGGCTGGGTGACGAGTTGCTCGATTTCGGGGTCACGGGCAAGCTGCGGGCCTCGAACCTCATCATATACGACCGCGAGACCGAAAGCTGGTGGCAGCAGTTCACGGGCGAAGCTATTTCGGGCGCCCATGCGGGCAAACGCCTGATCATGCTGCCGGCGCGGATGGAATCGGTCGCGTCCTTTCAGGCCCGCCATCCGGACGGCCAATTGCTGATCCCCTCCGATCGCGGTTCCAATCCCTATGGGCGCAATCCCTATCCCAAATATGATTCCCGCACGGGACCGTTCACGACCTATTATGACGGGCCCTACCATCCGGCGGTGCCGCCCATGGCGCGGGTCGTCGCGGTCGGTAACAAGGCCTGGAGCCTGGCCTATCTGCGCCAGCGTGGCCGGCTGGAGGAGGGCGATCTCGCCATCACCTGGGAACCGGGGCGCCTCTCGGCGCTCGACCATCTTTTCGTGTCGCAAGGGCGCGACGTCGGCATCGTGGCGGTCGAGCGGCGGACGGAGAACGGCCTCGTGTCGATTCCTTTCCAGCTCACCTTCGCCTTCGTCTATTACGCCTTCAATCCGCTCGGCACCCTGATCGGCACCCCCGATCAGGCCGACGCGAAATGGGAGTGAGCGGGAGAGGTCTTACGCCGGGCCTTTCCGTCCGGCTTGCCGCGGTTCGGCGCGAGGCATAGATTCCAGTCTGATATCCAGACAGCGAGGTCCAGACATGCCGCGGGACGATGCCATTCAGGTCCTGCCCAGCGCCTGCCCGCATGACTGCCCCAGCACCTGCGCGCTGGATGTCGAGCTCCTGGATGCCAAGACCATCGGGCGGGTCCACGGGTCGCGGCGAAACGACTACACGGATGGGGTGATCTGCGCCAAGGTCGCGCGCTATGCCGAAAGGGTCCACCACCCGGACCGTCTCAAGCAGCCGTTGCGCCGGGTCGGCGACAAGGGTGTTGGCTTGGCCGCCTTCGAGCCGATTTCCTGGAACGAAGCGCTTGATATCGTCGCAGACAATCTGACCGGGATCGTCGAGAAGCATGGCCGGCAATCGGTCTATCCCTATTTCTATGCCGGCACGATGGGCCTGGTGCAGCGCGACGGGATCGAGCGGCTGCGCCATTCGATGGGCTACGCCCGCCAGTTCAGCACGATCTGCACTAATCTGGCCGATGCCGGCTGGAAGGCGGGCGCGGGCGAAAATCGCGGCGTCGATGCGCGCGAGATCCAGCATTCCGATCTGGTCGTGGTCTGGGGCGGCAACCCGGTCTCGACCCAGGTCAATGTGATGACCCATATCGCCAAGGCACGGAAGGCGCGCGGCGCCAAGCTGGTCGTCGTCGATCCCTACCGCACCGGCACGGCGACCCAGGCTGATATGCATCTGGCCGTGCGCCCGGGCACCGACGGGGCGCTGGCCTGCGCGGTCATGCATATCCTGTTTCGCGACGGCATGGCCGACCGCGGATACCTGGCCAAATACACCGACCATTCGGATGCGTTCGAGGAACATTTGCGCCTGCGCGGCCCGCAATGGGCCTCCGCCATCACGGGCCTGGCGGTCGACGAAATCGAGACCTTCGCCAAGCTCTATGGCTCGACCAAGCGCAGCTATATCCGGGTCGGCTACGGCTTTTCGCGCACGCGCAATGGGGCTGCCCAGGTCCATGCCGTGTCCTGCCTGCCGGCGGTGACTGGCGCCTGGACGCAGGAGGGCGGCGGCGCGCTTTACGGGCAGAGCGACGTCTACGCCCATATCGATCAGACCGAGATCAAGGGGCTGGATATCCTCGACACCTCGATCCGCAGCCTGGATCAGTCGCGCATCGGCCCCTGCCTTGTCGGCGACAGGGCCGATCTGGGCGACGGACCGCCGGTCATGGCCATGTTCATCCAGAACACAAACCCGATGATGGTGGCCCCGGAATTGGCCAAGGTGCATGAGGGTTTCGCGCGCGACGACCTGTTCGTCTGCGTGCACGAGCAGTTCATGACGGAGACGGCGGCGATGGCCGATATCGTCCTGCCCGCGACGACCTTCCTGGAGCATGACGATTTCTACAAGGGTAGCGGCCATACCTATCTGCAGGTCACCAAGGCGGTGATCGAGCCGCAGGCCGAGGCGCGGTCGAATCACGACGTGATTCGCGGGCTGGCCGAACGGCTCGGCGCGGAGCATCCGGGTTTTGCCAAGACAGCTTGGGAGTTGATGGACGATTGCCTGAAGGCGAGCGGTCTGCCCGATGCCGAGACGATATACCAGGCCGGCGGCCACGATCTCTGCCCACCCTTCGAAACTGCGCATTTCCTGGACGGGTTCCCGACGGAGAACGGCGTGTTCCGATTCGCGCCGGACTGGGCCGGGCTGGGCGCCAATCCGAAGGACATGCCCACCTTCGCGGATCATTTCGACGCGATCGATGTCGCGACCGACGACCGACCGTTCCGAATGGTCACGGCGCCGGCGCGCAACTACCTCAATTCCTCCTTCACGGAGACCCCGACCTCGATCAAGCGGGAAGGGCGACCGACGGCGATGATCCATCCCGAGGACTGCGCGGCCTTGGGCCTCGCGGAGGGGGACCGCGTGCGCGTCGGCAACAAGAAGGGCTCCGTCGTCGTCCATACCAAGCCCTTCGATGGGCTGCAGCGCGGCGTGATCGTGATCGAGAGCATCTGGCCCAACAAGGCCTTCGAGGAGGGCATCGGCATCAACCTCCTGGTCAGCGCCGATGCCGGCCAGCCCAATGGCGGTGCGGTCTTTCACGATACCGCCGTCTGGCTGCGCGCCGCCTGAGTCTGCGGTTTTCGCCGCTTCGCCGCGCCCGCCGGTTCTCCTGCCCTTGTCATGCCTGGAAGCCGGAGCCGCAAAACACTACCTTCTGGGAAGGGCCGACCGTTTTCTGGTTCGGCAAGAGGGCGTGATGGCGAAGAAGACAGGCGATCTGACGACACTATCCTCGAAGGCGGAGGTCGACGTCTTTCTCGACACCGTCGCGCGTGCCCCGGCGCTCAAGCCGGCGGGCCGTCGTGGGCGCCTGATGTTCGCCATGGATGCGACGGCCAGCCGCCAAGCGAGCTGGGATCGCGCGATCCATCTGCAGGCAGAGATGTTCGAATCGACCAAGACGCTCGGTGGTCTCGATATCCAACTCGCCCATTACCGCGGCTTCCGCGAGTTCGAAGCCAGCCGGTGGATCGACAATGCGGACAGTCTGGTGGAACGGATGACCGCCGTGTCCTGCCGCGGCGGGCAGACCCAGATCGGCCGCGTCCTGCGCCACGCGCTCAAGGAAGGCAGACGCGAGCCATTCGACGCGTTGGTCTTCGTCGGCGATTGTTTCGAGGAGGGTATCGATTCGGTCTGCGAGACCGCCGGGCGGCTGGGCCTGTTGGGCTTGCCCGTCTTCGTCTTCCATGAGGGCGGCGAGCCGATTGCGGCCCGCGCCTTCCGTGAGATCGCCCGGCTGACCAAAGGCGCCTATTGCAGCTTCGACGCGACCAGCGCACAGCAGCTAAAAGACTTGTTGGGAGCCGTCGCCGTCTATGCTGCGGGCGGCCGCAGGGCGCTGGAGGATTTCGGGCGTAAGCGGGGCGGCGGCGCGCTTCAGATCACCAGCCAGATGCGTTAGGCGGCTGAGATGTCCTGGTTGATTCTCGCCCTCGGCCTCGCGCTCGGCCTGTTTCTGCTGTTGCGCTGGTTCGTCTCGGCCGATCCGAAAACCGTGGCGCGCGGATTGCGCTGGATCGGGCTTGCGCTGGCGGTCGCGATCGTTGCCTACATCGCCGTGACCGGGCGCTGGACCTGGATCTGGACGGCCGGCATGTTCGCCTTTCCCTGGCTGATGCGCGCCCGCTCGCTGTCCAATCTGTTCAAGACGATGCGGGGACCGACGCCCGGCCGGGCGAGCAGTATTGAAACCGCCTTCCTGCGCATGAGCCTCGACCACGATACCGGCACGATGACCGGAGATATTACCGCCGGCGCATTCGCCGGAAGAGCGCTCGACGATCTGACGATTGGCGAATTGCTGACCCTGCTTCAGGAGGTCGCGCTCGCGGACCAGCAATCGGCGCAGGTTATGATCGCTTATCTCGACCGTCGCCACCTGGACTGGCGCGACGAGGCCGGGGCCGCTGGGGCGGAGGATGCGGCGGGCGGTGCCGGCGGAAACGAAAGCGCGGCGATGAGCCGGCACGAAGCCTACCGCATTCTCGGCCTCGAACCGGATGCCGATGAGGCGGCGATCAAGGATGCCCATCGCCGCCTGATGGCGCAGTATCATCCCGATGCCGGGGGTTCTTCCTACCTCGCGGCACGAATCAACCAGGCCAAGGACGTTCTCCTGGCCCGATGATGCGGTTGCACGGTCCAGCCGCCCTATGGCACATACGCCCAACACTCCTCCCCAGCCGGAAAGCGAACAGATACTGATCATGCCACGACCCATTCGTAGAGCGATCCTGCCGGTCGGTGGGCTAGGCACGCGTTTCCTGCCGGCCACCAAGGCCATGCCCAAGGAAATGTTGCCCGTGGTCGACAAGCCGCTGATCCAGTACGCGGTGGAGGAGGCCAGAGCCGCGGGGATCGAGCAGATCGTTTTCGTCACCGGACGCGGCAAGACGGCGATCGAGGACCATTTCGACGATAGTTTTGAACTGCGGGAGACCCTGAGCAGCCGGGGCAAGACGGCCGAGCTGGAATCCATGACGGCGATGGTCGGCCGCCCGGGCGAGATTGCTTATGTCCGCCAGCAGGAGCCGATGGGCCTGGGCCATGCCGTGTGGTGCGCCCGGCATCTGGCCGGCGGCGAGCCGGTGGCGATTCTCCTGGCCGACGATCTCGTGATGGCGGGCAAGCCCTGCCTCAAGCAGATGGTCGAGGCCTATCAGGAAACCGGCGGCAATATGGTGGCGGTGATGGACGTCCCGCGCGAGCAGACGGGGCGCTACGGCATCCTGGATGTCGAGAAGGACGACGGACGCTTGGTGTCGGTCAAGGGGTTGGTGGAGAAGCCGGCGCCGGAGATGGCGCCCTCCACTTTGAGTATTATCGGCCGCTATATCCTGCAACCCGAGATTTTCGACCATCTCGAAACCCAGGAGCGCGGGGCGGGCGGGGAAATCCAGCTGACCGATGCGATGGCGCGGATGATCGGCACCATGCCGTTCCACGGCCTGCGCTTCGAGGGTCGGCGCTACGATTGCGGCGACAAGGTCGGTTTCATCGAGGCGAATATCGCCTTCGCGCTCGAGCGCGAAGATCTCGGGCCGGCTGTGTGTGAGCGGTTGCGCTCCTATATTTCCTAGGGCGCGGCCAACCAGCTGACGAATACAAGGAGGCGGCAATGCGGATCGCCATGATCGGCACGGGCTATGTCGGGCTGGTTTCCGGAACTTGTTTTTCCGAATTCGGCTTCGACGTGACCTGCGTCGATAAGGATGAGGGCAAGATCGCGCGTTTGCGGCAAGGCGAGGTGCCGATCTACGAGCCGGGTCTTGACGATTTGATCGAGAGCAATGCCAAGGCCGGCCGTCTGACCTTCACCACCGACCTGATGAGCGCTGTGGCCGAGGCCGACGCGGTCTTCATCGCGGTCGGCACGCCAAGCCGGCGCGGCGACGGCCATGCCGATCTGTCCTATGTCTACGCGGCGGCGGAAGAGATCGCGCAGGCCCTGGCCGGCTATACCGTCGTGGTCACCAAATCGACCGTTCCCGTGGGGACCGGCCGCGAGGTGGCGGGAATCATCGCGAAGGCCGCGCCCGAGGCCGAATTCGACGTGGCCTCCAACCCGGAATTTCTGCGCGAAGGTTCCGCGATCAACGATTTCATGCGACCCGACCGGATCGTGATCGGCAGTGACAGTGCGCGCGCCGCCGAGCTTATGCGAGAGATCTATCGGCCGCTCTATCTGCGCGAAACGCCGATGGTTTCGACCTCGCTCGAGACCTCGGAATTGATCAAATACGCGGCCAATGCCTTCCTCGCGACCAAGATCAGTTTCATCAACGAGATGGCCGATCTGTGCGAAAAGGTCGGCGCCGACGTCCAGGCGGTCGCGCGCGGCATGGGCTTGGATGGCCGGATCGGGAACAAGTTCCTCAATGCCGGCCCCGGTTATGGCGGATCCTGCTTTCCCAAGGACACCCTGGCCCTGGCCCGCACGGCAAAGGAAGCCGGCGCGCCCGTGCGGATCGTCGAGACCGTGGTCGCGGTGAACGACGCGCGCAAGACGCGGATGGCGGACAAGGTGCTCCATGCGCTCGGCGGCGATGCCAAGGGCAAGACGATCGGTGTCCTCGGCCTGACCTTCAAGCCCAACACGGACGACATGCGCGATGCGCCGAGTCTCGCGATATTGCCGGCCCTGCAGAAGGCCGGTGCGATCCTCCGAGCCCACGACCCGGCCGGCATGGACGAGGCGCGCAGCCTGTTCGACGGCGTGATCTGGTGCGGCGACGCCTATGAGACGATGACGGGGGCCGATGCCCTGGTGATCGTCACGGAATGGAACGCCTTTCGCGGTCTCGATTTCGACCGGATCAAGTCGTTGATGCGCCATCCCCTGCTGATCGACCTGCGCAATATCTACGATCTGATGGAGATGGCGAAAGCCAGCATCCGCTACGTGAGCATCGGCCGAAAACCGGTTGGTTGAACAGGAGCCGCGGGCCATGAAGACCGCTGGAACGAGCGCAGGAAGGAGCAATGGGCCCCATCGCCTCGATCCCACCATTCTCCGCGAATACGACATGCGCGGCATTGTCGGCAAGACCTTGGGCGAGGACGATGCCCATGCCATCGGCCGGGCCTTCGGGACGATCGTGCGCGCCGCCGGGGGGCGGCGGGTGGCGACCGGCTATGACGGACGGCTCAGTTCTCCCGTGCTGGAGGAAGCCCTGGCGGCCGGTCTCGCCGCCTGCGGCCTGACCGTGCTGCGCGTCGGCCTCGGTCCGACGCCCATGCTCTACTACGCGAGCCATGCGCTCGATGCCGACGGCGCGGTCATGATCACGGGATCGCACAATCCACCGGACTATAACGGCTTCAAAATGATGCTCTCCGGCGGGCCCTTCTACGGCGAACAGATCCAGGAACTGGGCCACATCGCGGCCAAGGGCGATTTCGCCGAAGGATCGGGGACGGTCGAGGACAGGCCCCTGTTCGACGACTATATCGCACGGCTCGTCGGCGATTTCACGGATGGCCGATCGCTGCGCGTGGCCTGGGACGCCGGCAACGGCGCGGCCGGCCCCGCGACGGCCGCCCTGGCCGCGGCCCTGCCTGGCGATCACACGGTGCTCTTTGCCGATATCGACGGCACCTTCCCCAATCATCACCCCGACCCGACTTTGCCCGAAACTCTCGAAAGCCTGCGTGGGGCTATCGAGGCGAATGACTGCGAAATCGGCATCGCCTTCGACGGCGACGGCGACCGTATCGGCGTGCTCGACGGGAAGGGCCGGATTCTCTGGGGCGATCAACTGCTCATGTTGCTGGCCGAGGATCTCTTGAAGCGTCGGCCGGGTGTCACGGTCATTGCCGATGTGAAGGCGAGCCAGGCGCTGTTCGACCGGGTCGCCGCCCTGGGCGGCGTGCCGCTGATGTGGCGCACGGGGCATTCTCTGATCAAAGCGAAGATAGCCGAGACCGGCGCGCCCCTCGCCGGCGAGATGAGCGGCCATATCTTCATCGCCGATGGCTATTACGGCTTCGACGACGCGCTCTATGCCGCCGTGCGTCTCCTCGGCATCCTGGCCCGGTCGGAGGTCGATCTGGCGACCCTGCGCGACGGCCTGCCGGAATTCGTCAACACGCCGGAACTGCGTTTCGATTGTGCGGAGGAGAGAAAGTTCGGTGTCGTCGATACGGTGAAGGCCTATGTCGCCGCCCGGGGTGACGAGGTGTCGCTGATCGACGGGGTGCGCGTGCGCACGGCGGACGGGTGGTGGCTGCTGCGTGCATCGAACACCCAGGCGGCCCTTGTGGCGCGCTGCGAGGCGTCGGATGAAGCCGGGTTGGCGCGCCTCAAAACGGCCCTCCGGACGGCTTTGGAGTCTGCCGGGGTGGACGCGCCAGACTTCTGATTAGGGGACTTCTGATCACGGGGTTTCTAATCGCGCCGCGTTCGGCGGGGCCTGTTTTCGGATAATCCTATTGGGTAGCGGAAGCGACCTCGGTGCCTTGCGGGGGCGGGACCGCGAGGCAATCCATCCGCTTCGCCATGAGAAGGGTGCAGGCCTTGGATGCCGTGCGCTTGTCGAATCCGGTCAGGCGGGCGCGGAACAGGGCCCCCGTCCGGCTTTGGACCGGCAGGATATGGACGATCGCGTCTTCGAGCAGTGCTGGTGCGAGGCTCGATGCCCGACCCACTGCGGCCTGGGCCAGGGCGAACTGGCGAAATGCGCCGACCTGGATGCTCCATTCCGTCACTGCCACTCCAAGCGCCACTGCAGGCGCGACCGCTTTGGGCGCCGCAGTTTCGGGCGGTGGCGGGGGGGGCTTGGTCGGCGCGAGCGCCAACTCGACTTTGCCCGATGGGCGCTTGGCAGCGCTCAGAACGGGTTTGTTCAGGGGCGGCTCAAATTCGACCGTTTCTAGCAACGGTCTTGCCGCCTTGGCTATTCGGGTAACCTTCTCAAAACCGTCATCAAGAAGTCCGGCCATGTGCTTGTTGCGCCAGGCGCTCGTCTTGCCGCCGAAAACGACGCCAATGATGCGCCGCCCGTTGCGCTCGGCGGAAGCGACGAGATTGAAGCCGGAGGCCCGGATATAACCGGTCTTGATGCCATCGACCCCGTCATAGGTGCCGAGAAGGCCGTTGTGATTGCCGTAAATCTCGCCCTTGTAGGCGAACTGCTCCGTCGAGAAATACGGATAGTAGCGCGGAAAGTTGCGCATCAGGGCCCGCGCCAGGATGGACATGTCGCGCGCGGTACTCAGTTGCCGGTCGTCGGGCAGGCCGGAGGCGTTGCGAAACTGGGTCCGCTTCATGCCCAACGCCAGGGCCTTCACCGTCATCATGCGGGCGAAACGCGTTTCCGAACCGCCGATTGCTTCGGCCGCGACCACGGCCACGTCGTTGGCGGATTTCGTGACAAGGGCCAGAATCGCGTCGCGGGCCTTGATCGTCTGGCCCTTGCGCAGGTTCAGCTTCGACGGCTCTTGTTTCTGCGCATTGGCGGAAACAGGCAAGTCCTGGTCGAGTTTGATGCGACCCGTGTCGATCGCTTCGAACAACATGTAAAGGGTCATGATCTTGGTAAGGGAGGCCGGAAAATTCCGGGTATCGGCATTTTCTTCGCGAAGGACCGCGCCGCTATCCGCATCCACGACAATCGAGGCGTACTTGGCGAAGGCCTGTGACGGAAATGTGGCGAAGGCCAAAACCACCACGAACAAGACAGCGGTGCCGCGAGCAAGGCCGATGGTTTCGAAGCGCTTGTGCCAGTGTTTCAAGGTTTCAGCTCTGCCATTATTCATTGACGGTCGGATGAATGTTTTTGATTCTAGAAGGTATGTTGAATTTTGTCTACACGCCGTGAAAACCATTACTTTTTATGGAAAACAACGACAGGGCGCATGGCCGTCTGTGGCGATCCGCTCGATCGTCGGTTCGTATGCAGGGGGTGTGTAGGCCTATGCTGCGTTGCAGCAAGTATCGTTGACAATTCACGGAGTTCAGACATATTTTTTATACCGCACTGCAAAATTGTTGGTTTTTGGTGTTTCGGATCGATCCTGAAGGGTTTGGAGAATGACGGTGTCCAAGACGAGCAAGGCCAAGCGGCCGGCCGATGGTCGGGTATCGATTGCTTCGCCAGTGACGACCGAGCCATTGGCCGACCCGAAGGCCCGCTTCCGAACGGTGATGCGCCAAGCCGCAGCAACACGCGCTGCAAGCGAGAGGCCTTGCAAAGCGGTGAAGACGAAAACCGTGACCAAAGCCTCGTCTGCGAAGACCGCGCCCAAGAAGACGAAGAGCGCGCGACGGGATCGCAAGACCGAAGCGATCAAGCCGAAATCTTCGAAAGCTCCCGCGCGGCGCGCGCCGGTTGAAATGCGTTCAAAGCCTAGCCAGGGGGGCTCGCCGTCGTCGCGTCTGCCGCGGACCGATGCAGTGGCGGCCTGCTAAAGGTCGAGTGCAGCCTTTGTCGAAGGGATTCAGACCTCCGGCGCCCAGTGGGGCGAATTCGCCAAGTCGCATTTCGACCGCGGGGTCGAGGCGGCATATGCTCTGGTGACGGCGAAGTCCATGCGTGAGGTGATGGATATCCAAAAGGGGTGGACGGCGTCGTCGATCAACGCGGCGTTTACCCAGGGGCAGCGTCTGTCGGACGTAGCCCTGGACACGACGGGCAAGGCAGCCAATCCTATGGCTGAGGGCGTGGATGGCGCCGTCGGCGAGATGAAAGATCGAATTTCCGCCTGACGCCCGCCGGACATCGTCCGCCGGGCCCTTATTTTGGCGCAGGGATTTTTCCTGTATCGCAGGTCCCTTGGCCCTTCCGCATCCCATCCCATATTATCGGTCTGACCGGAATATTGGTCAGGCGGCGGCACCTTCGATGGGCGACCGCGTTCGGGACGCGAGAACGGGATTTCATGGCGGCAGTTCGAGGACAGAAAGACGACGACGTTCGGCGGGACGACGGCGATTCGGGTACGGGTGTGGCCGTCAAGGCCAAGCCCAAGACCAAGAAGCCGGATATGTATAAGGTCCTCATCCTGAACGACGACTACACGCCCATGGAATTCGTCGTCTATGTGCTGGAACGGTTCTTTGCTATGAGCCCCCAGCACGCGACTCAGATCATGCTCATGGTCCATCGCCGGGGGGTCGGCGTTTGCGGAGTCTTCACGTACGAGATCGCGGAGGCCAAGGTCCATCAGGTGATCGAATGCGCTCGCCAGCACGAGCATCCGCTTCAATGCACCCTTGAGAAGGAGTGAGCGCTCGACATGTTGTCACGCAATCTCGAAATCAGC
>Ga0302135_10000377_pt1 | contig 27237 bp, 27 predicted proteins | sample CBN3_surface_MG_FD_203119 | JGI IMG/M metagenome (GOLD analysis project Ga0302135, IMG submission 203119) | Marine microbial communities from Western Arctic Ocean, Canada - CBN3_32.1 | ecosystem: Environmental > Aquatic > Marine > Oceanic | place: Canada: Western Arctic Ocean | collected...
CGCCGTCGATGTTGTTGACTCCCGCAAGCCCTGTCAGGACCTGTCCGTCGACGACGGCTTCCGCCCTGCCCGTCTCGCGTTCCGAGATAGTTTCACCTACGCACATAATGGGACGGAGGCCTGCCGCTTTGGCGGCAGCGACCTTCTTGGCGACGGACTGGCTGGTCTCGCCGAACAGAGACCTGCGTTCGGAGTGGCCCAGGATTATGTAGCGACAGAACTCGGCCAGCATCCCGGGAGATGTCTGGCCAGTGAATGCGCCGCTGTCTTCGTGGTACATGTCCTGAGCGCCCAGGGCGATGTCTGTACCCTGCAGCATTTCCGATACGGCGGCGAGGGCCGTGAATGGAGGGCAGAGAACCTTGCCAACGCCCTTGATTCCGGCAAGACTAGGATTCATGGCCGATACGAGCTGTTGTGCGTCGGCGACGGTGCCGTTCATTTTCCAGTTTGCGACGATAAGCGGTCGTGGCATCGGTAGTTACCTGAGCTTGCAGATTTGGGTCATATTCTACACGTTCACAAAGAGGGCGGGTCGCAGACTTGCCCCTACGGGAGGGTTACCGGCATTCCGGTAGCGTCTGAGATGTCGGCTATGGACACTGCGCCGAGGCGCAGTGCGACTAGGCCCGGGCCGGTGACGTCGAGGATCGTGGAGCCTTCGCCTATCGGGCTTTCGCCTGCGTCGACTACGAGGTCCACGGCGTCCCCGAGCTGCTCCCTCACTTTGGCGGCGGTCGTGGCCGCGGGCTGTCCACTGGGATTTGCGCTGGTCCCAGTGATGGGCGCGCCGAGCCTGCGGGCGATCGCACGTGGCACGGGGTGGTCCGGTACTCGTAGCGCGACGGTGTTATGGCCAGCTGTGGCGGCGTCCGGCATCGCCTCAGACCTTTTTACAACCAGGGAGAGCGGACCGGGCCAGAAACGATTTGCCAACTTTCGCGCGACTTCAGATACGTCGGTCGCGAACGTATCTAGGTCCTGTGGATCGGCGAGCAGCACCGGCATCGCCATCCCTCCGGGCCGGCCCTTTATTTCGAACACGCGCGCGACCGCTTCAGGGTCGACGGCGGAGGCCGCGAGGCCGTAGAGTGTATCGGTGGGGATAGCGACGACACCGCTGCGGCTCAGATGGCTCACGGCGACATCCACCTGGGCGGACAGGGACGGATCGAGCGTGCGGGGGGTTCGGGGTGCCATTTAAGGTTGACCACAATATAGCATAGATGCTAGCCTTGGAACCACAATATAAGAGCTGTAGACACGCTGTTAAAGAGGAAGCTACAGGTCATCGGCATAGCCATGAACGCTAGCCTTGGACAACCATCACAATGAGCACAGTCAACGAGTCCAACGAAAGCCACAGGCTGGCCGCCAGCGACGATCTTGAGGTCTCAGCGTACCTGGAGATCGCCAAGGAAAAGTCGGGGCAGTCGCCAGTCCCCGACCCTCCATCAAGGCCCGAACGCGAATCGATCATCGTTATCGATTTCGGCTCCCAGTACAGTCGCCTAATAGCGCGGCGAGTGCGCGAGTCCAAGGTCTATTGCGAGATACTGCCACACGATTCGACGTGGGATAGCGTCAAAGACCTCAACCCAAAGGGGATCATCCTTTCGGGAGGGCCTGCTTCCGTGTATGACGACGGCGCTCCGATGGCGCCATCGTGGGTGTACGAGTCCGGTTTGCCAGTGCTCGGTATCTGCTATGGCATGCAGGTGTTGGTACATCAGTTGGGCGGCAAGGTAGCGCCGTCATCTCACCGTGAATACGGTCATGCCTCCCTAGCGCAGTCTGGACCCGGTGAGCCGCTATTTGAAGGGTTGCCGTCATCGATGCCCGTTTGGATGAGCCACGGGGATAGGATTGTCGAGCAGCCCCCTGGATTTGTCGCGTTGGCACACACTGAAAATTCGCCAATTGCCGCCACCGGCAACGGCAAGGGAATGCTGGGCATTCAGTTCCACCCAGAGGTCGCCCACACCCCCGATGGCAAGGCACTCCTCGACAACTTCGTCCATGAGATATGCGGCTGTGGCTCCCTGTGGACGCCGGCCAATTTCGTTGCGGAGTCGATCGAGAAGATCAAGAAACAGATAGGCGACGGCAAGGTCATATGCGCCCTGTCTGGCGGCGTGGATTCCGCTGTGGCCGCGACGCTGGTGCATCGCGCCGTAGGCGACCAGCTGACCTGCATCTTTGTCGACAACGGGCTGATGCGTCGAGAGGAGCCGGAGCGGATCCTGGAGACCTTCCGTACCTACCTGAAGGCGAAGCTGGTCTTCGCCCAGGCCTCGGAACAGTTCCTGAGCGAGCTCAAGGGCGTCACCGACCCGGAGGAGAAGCGGCGCGCGATCGGCGAGACGTTCATCAAGGTGTTCGACGAGCATGCCGAGCGCGCTGGTCACGTGGACTTCCTGACCCAGGGCACGCTTTACCCGGACGTGATCGAGAGCAAGACGGCCGACAGCGGGGTTTCGGCCAAGATCAAGACACATCACAACGTGGGCGGACTGCCCAAGGACATGACGCTGACGCTGGTGGAGCCCCTGCGCTACCTGTTCAAGGACGAAGTGCGTGAGGTCGGGCTGGAGTTGGGTCTGCCAGAGGCGATGGTCTACAGGCAGCCGTTCCCTGGTCCAGGGCTTGCAATTCGCATCATGGGAGAGGTGACCGTCGAAAGGCTCGAGACGCTGCGGTCAGCCGACTGGATTGTCATGGACGAGATCAAGGCAAATGACCTGTACCGCGAGATGTGGCAGTCCTTTGCTGTGCTCACAGAAGTGCATACGGTGGGCGTGAGCGGCGACTACCGGACTTACGGCAACGTAGTGGCTATACGGGCGGTAACGAGCGACGAGGCAATGACTGCGGACTGGGCGCGCCTCCCCTACCAGGTGCTCGCCCGCATTTCGAGTCGCATCTCGAACGAGGTTCCGGACATCAACCGGGTTGTCTACGACATCACCAGCAAGCCGCCGGGTACCATTGAGTGGGAATGATTTTCATCGTCAGGCAACGCGGATATTCACGCGTCCTGTACGTTTTCAGATAGACACTCACATTGCCACCTTCACTACTGGAACGTAGCGACCTCACCGTTCTATTGGTCGGCAGCGGCGGGCGTGAACACGCCTTTGCAACGCGGCTAGTTGAATCTCCGAGGCTGGACACGCTGTTCGTAGCGCCGGGTAACGCCGGGACGGCTGAGATCGCCACCAACGTACCCATTGACGCCGAGGACGTTGATGCCCTGGTTATGTACTCCGTCGAATCAGGGGTCGACTTTGTTGTCGTGGGTCCCGAGGGACCTCTTGCTGCGGGCCTGGTCGATAGGCTGGATGCTGCCGGAATTCTCGCGTTCGGGCCTACAGCAGCGGCGGCTCGGATCGAGTCGAGCAAGTGGTTCGCCAAGGAACTCATGCGAGAGCACGGAGTGCCCACGGCCTTAACACGAAAATTCACAGACTTCCAAACCGCTAGCGATTACATCTTGGACCAAGAGCCACCCATCGTCGTCGCAGCCGACGGTCTGGCGGCGGGCAAGGGCGTCGTTGTGGCGTTAGACCACGATGAGGCTCTTGCTGCACTCCGAGAACGACTTGGGGATGGGGGGCCTGGCGTCCTAGTTCAGGAATACATGTCTGGTCAGGAGATCAGCGTTTTTGCATTTATCGACGGTGAACGTGTCTCGTCGATGATCGCGGCCTGCGATTACAGCCCTGTCGGCGATGGCAATGTCGGACCGAATACCGGCGGCATGGGCTCCTACAGCCCGCCTGAAGCAGCGGTTTGGAACCCAGAGATGGAATCCCGCGTCCGACGAGAGATCACAGAGCCAGTAGTGGCAGCTTTGGCGTTGCAGGGCAGCCCTTTTCGAGGGATCCTATACGCCGGGCTGATGCTTACTGTGGACGGGCCAAAGGTGGTCGAGTTCAACTGCCGGCTCGGTGACCCCGAGGCGCAGGTTGTACTGCCTCGACTAAAGAGCGATCTGCTGGATGTCCTGATCTACGTCGCGCAGGGTGATGTGTCAGCGGCGTCGCTTGAGTGGGATGATCAGTCACACGTGGCGGTGGTCCTGGCCTCTGGGGGGTATCCGGGCAAGTACGCTACCGGATTCCCAATCGATGGGCTCGACGAGATGCCGCCTGGCGTTATGGTCTATCACGCGGGCACACGGTTGGGGGGCGATACAGTGATCACTGCCGGAGGCCGTGTGCTCGCTGCCTCAGCGTCCGGAGACACGTTGGAAGTGGCGAGACTCCGTGCGTACGAAGGGGTGAGCCGCATCCGGTTTTCAGGTTCGTTCCACAGAGGGGACATAGCCCTTATTCAGTAGGCCCGCTGAGCAAAGCGGCAGTTTGAGCAAACGAGTCACAGTGACGGGAGTGTGTTGATGGAAGTCCTGTTGATACTTATCCTAGTCCACTCGCTGGTTTTCGGGGGATTTTGTGCCTCTGTCGCGGGCCTAAAACGCAAGAACAGCGGTAAGTGGCTGCTCCTGGGTGTCTTATTTGGTATTTTTGCTTTGCTGGTGCTCATCGGATCGCCCAGTGAAACAAGCGCTTCCAGCGCATCATGAACGCCCAATGAGCGACGTCAACGATCTACTAGCCGCGTTTGAGTCAGGGGAGCTTCTGCGCCCGTCATCTGACACGCCCAACATCGTCGACCTTGCCAGCGCCGTTGGCGGCCTCGTGGGCGCGTCCTCCACGATCCGCACTCCCGGCGGTGATGCACTTGCCGGCCTGATTGGTCCTTGCGATCATTTGGTTCTGGTGATGGCTGATGGTCTGGGCATGAGCGCCGTTCGTGCGATGGATCCAGACTCGTTCATTCCTAGTCACGTTGCCGCTGAATTACTGACTGTGTTTCCGTCGAGTACCCCTGTGGTGCTGGCTTCGCTGGCGACGGGGCGGTGGCCGGCGGAACACGGGCTGCCGGCGTGGCACGTCTATTTGGAAGAGATCGATGCCGTCTCGACGATTATCAAGTACGTGAGACGATCCGACGACAAGGACCTCTCGGAACTGGGTATGGCCCCCCGGGATGCGTACACCGTTCCTTCGTTGATGGAGTCTCCTACGTGGGACACCGCGAGCTACCTGCCGAAAAGTCTCGTGGGCTCGGCCTTTTCTACGTATACAAGCGGCAGCGGCCCACACACCGGCTACGAAAAATTGGGAGACGCGGTTGGTGCGATCTCCGACCGGGTGAAACGGGCCTCGTCTAATACTATTAGCCACCTATACATTCCGGATGTGGACTATGCTTCACATTCGGCGGGAACATCTAGTCCGATGGCTCAGGGAGCTGCGGCTGGAGTGGACATTGCGCTGGCGTGGCTGGAAAATGCCTTGCCTAGAGGCGCGAAGATCGTGATGACAGCCGACCATGGCTTGGTCGATTACGCCAAGAGCGAGGTCTATTCGATTGACCCGTCGGATCCGCTGATGGCTTACGTGGATCACGAGCCTTGGGGTACCGGCCGCACCATGAGTTTTGCATGCAAGCGAGGTGCCGAGGCTGATTTCGAAGGCCTGTTTCGGGAGAGGTTCCGGGAAGGCTTCTACCTGCTGACTGTTGACGAGTTGATTGAGTTGAATCTCTACGGGCCGGGACCGCTGTCACCGGTAATGGCGCGGCGCGTTGGTACGCACATGGCTTTATCGAAAGCCGCCTGGTTGATGGATTATGACTACCCAAAGATCCGGGATGAGGCACAGGAAGAGCATGAGGCGGTCTCTCAGCATGGTGGCATGACTCCTGCGGAAATGCTTGTGCCGATGGTGGTGGCTTAGTTAACTATTCCCTCTAAAGGGAAATTTGCAGTCCGAGAGTTGAAATAATACAGGAGGTAGTACGATATGCCGCTCGTAGGCGTCGTATTGGGGAGCAAGTCTGATCAGGCCTATGGCGATGAGACGTCGTCGGTCCTGGAGCAACTCGGTATTTCACACGAGGTGGTGTTCGCGTCCGCCCACCGAACGCCCGACAAGGTGAGGGAGTACACTCAAGGCGCACGCGAACGCGGCATTGAGGTGCTGATTGCTGAGGCTGGCGGATCGGCGGGCTTGCCCGGGGTTATGGCATCGTGGACTACGCTGCCAGTGATTGGTGTTCCCCTGCCCTCCAGCGACCTCGGGGGCGTAGATGCCCTGCACGCCATTGCGCAGATGCCGCCGGGGATTCCGGTCGCGTGCGTGGCCATTGGCTCCTGGGGCGCGCGTAACGCGGCCTTTTTCGCCGCGCAGATCCTCGCCAACAAACACGCCTATATCAGCGCATCCTACGAAGAGTACCGCGCAGGACTCGCCTCACGTTGAGGTTGCCGGAGCCCGCATAGGGTTTCACTGTGCCATGGGTTGATCCTCAGTGCCAGTGCCCAGGCCATCGAGGTCGAAGAGACCGGATGGCGTATTCGTTTGCGGGTAGTCGGTCGTGGCGTCGTGGTGTAATCTTGATGATGGATAAATTGTGAGGAGGCTTCCAGGTTGATCGATAGGTACGCCAGATCCGAGATGAAGCAGGTCTGGTCTGAGAAAAATAAGTACGAGAAGTGGCTCCAAGTGCAGTTGGCGGCATGCGAGGCGTGGACTGCCGAGGGTGTTGTGCCCGAAGAGGACATGAAACTACTTCGAGGCGCTACGTTCAACATGGAACGGCTGAACGAAATCTTGGGCGAGACACGCCATGAGATGACAGCCTTCCTGAGCTCAATCACAGAGTTCATTGGACCAGAGGGCCGCTGGCTACATCTGGGCATGACTACGAGTGACGTCTGGGACACGGCAACAAGCCTGCAACTCCTTGAGGCCGCTGACCTGCTAATTGTGGATATCGACAGCCTCCTGGACGCACTTCAGGAAAGGGCTCTTGAGCACCGCGACACGCTGATGATGGGGCGGACTCATGGAGTGCACGCCGAGCCGGTGACCTTTGGCTTGAAGCTTGCACTGTGGTGGGACGAGATGCGGCGCAATCGTGAGCGTCTGTTACAGGCGCGGGCTACGATGGCGTTCGGAAAGATCTCCGGCCCGGTCGGCACCCACGCGACGGTACCGCCCTCGATCGAGTCGGCGGTGTGCGAGCGACTTGGTCTGAGTCCCGCACCGATTTCGAACCAGGTCCTGCAGCGCGACCGTCATGCGCAGTTTGTTACTACGTTGGCGCTAATCGCCGCATCGCTCGAAAAATTTGCTACCGAGGTACGATCTCTACAGCGGACCGAGATCAGAGAGGTCGCCGAGTGGTTCCCCAAAGGACAACCGGGATCTTCGTCGATGCCTCACAAGCGCAACCCTGAACTGTCGGAGAGGGTCTGCGGTATTGCGCGGTTGATCCGCGGGCACGCCGTGACCGCGCTGGAGAACGTCGCACTGTGGGGTGAGCGTGACATCAGCCACTCCTCAGCGGAGCGCATTATCCTCCCCGACTCGTCTATGGCGCTGGACTACATCCTGGATCTTTTCACCGGGGTGGTCAAGAATATGCACGTGTATCCGGATCGGATGCGCAAGAACGTCGACTCTACCCGTGGAGTGCTATTCTCACAAAGAGTCCTACTGGCTTTGATCGAAAAAGGCATGGCTCGTGAGACTGCCTACGGGGTCGTCCACAGTAGGGCCATGGAGAGTTGGGACCAGGACCTGGACTTCCGGGAGATGATCTCGGCCGAACCAGAGGTTTTAAATCGCCTGACCGGGCCGGAGTTGGAGTCTTTGTTCGACTACTCATACTATTTACGGCACGTTGGCGAAATATTCGACCGTGTCGGTCTGACGAAGGAGGCCTAAATTGACGACGATTATGGAGTCACCACTTCCGGACCTGATTTACAGAGGCAAGGTTAGGGATACCCACGAGATGGGCGACGGGCTGTTGCTGATGGTCGCAACCGACCGTATCTCGGCCTTTGACGTGGTCATGCCCAACGGCATACCGGACAAGGGCGCTGTGCTCTGCCAGTTGTCGTCGTTCTGGTTTGCGCAGACGGCGGGCATTGTGCCCAACCACCTTGTTGCTCTCGCTGTGGAGCGGGAAGACGTTTCGGCGCCCCCCGAGATAGCTCGGCGTTCGATGGTTGTTCGACGCGCGGAGCGGATCGACGTGGAGTGTGTAATCCGAGGATACATCACGGGTTCGGCGTGGGCCGAATACAAGAAATCTGGTACGGTCCAGGACTTGCCGATGCAAGCTGGCCTCCAGGAGGGCGACCGATTCCCCGAGCCGCTATTCACCCCGACGACCAAGGCCGAGGTAGGTCATGACGAGAACATGTCCAAACAAGAGGTGGAGGACATGGTCGGGGTCGAAACTGCAAAGCTACTGGAGGAGACCACTGCCAAGGTCTACATGGCGGCCCACGAGATCGCCCTTGAAAAGGGGATAATCATAGCCGACACGAAGATGGAGTTCGGTTTCATTGACGGGGAGCTGACTCTCATCGACGAGCTGCTGACGCCGGACTCGAGCCGGTTCTGGGACGCATTAGGGTACTCGCCCGGTAAATCGCAGCCGAACTTTGACAAACAGTTCGTCCGCGATTGGCTCAACTCTCAGGGTTGGGACCATGAGCCGCCCGCGCCTGTCCTTCCCGATGACGTGGTGTCGAAGACCCGAGAGAGGTACCTAGAGGCTCACACACGGTTGACTGGAAAGAGCCTTAGCTAGGACAATGTGGACCAGACTATAAGAGGTGGTGGTGAGGATAAATGGCGACAAGCTCTAAGCGTAACAAAGATAGAATGACTCCTACTCAGGTGCGGGCGGCCCGACGGCTGCGCCGCCAGCGTCGGAGGCGGCTCGTCAAATTTGGCGGCATGTTCGCGATATCGCTGCTCGCAGTTGTGTTCATATTATCTCTGTTCGCTGGCGGACTCAGAGGAGGTGGACAATCGAGTGCAAGTACCGGCCCGGCCCCGTCGGGACCTGGTCTGAGGATCCCCGTTCAGGGATCGGACCACATATCGCAGTCGCAGACACACCCGGATTACAATTCGGTTCCAGCGACCTCCGGATGGCATTTTGGGGACGCCTCGTCTCCTGCGCCGTGGGGAGTCCACGGGGACGCGCTGCCGGATGAGGTCCTTGTGCACAACCTGGAGCACGGCGGCGTGGGTATCCACTACAACTGTCCCGAAGGGTGCGATGAGTTGGTTAGCCAACTCACGGATATCGCCGATCGCATGGGTAAGGTGATAATGTCACCGTACCCTGGCATGAAAAACAAAATTGCCTTGACGGCCTGGACATTCTTGGACACATTTGATGAATTCGACAAGGACCGGGTCGAGGACTTTGCTCGGGCCCACGAGAGTTCTCCGAACGCACCCGAATACTTCGTTCCCTAATTACAGATGGGAACCAGATTTACATCTTAATCGCTCTGCATCAACATGAGGCAGTATGTACTTGGCCCGAGTCTACATAACGCTCAAGCCCACCATAAACGACCCGGTGGGTTTGACGATACGCGGCGGACTACACGACCTGGGTTTCGCAGCGGTAGAGTCTGTTCGGTCGGGCAAGTACATGGAAGTGCGTTTGGACGTTGGCAGCGAGCAGGATGCGGAGTCTGCTCTTAGGGGAATGTGCGAGAAGCTGTTAGCCAACCCGGTGATCGAGGAGTACCGCTTCGACCTTCGGCAGGAAGACTAGCTCTCAGAGAAACGTAGATCGCGCAAGTTGCCGTGCGCCGAGGCAGCCGCTGTCGACGTAGTCGATACGGCACACTTCGCAATACTCCACCCAGTTCAAGCGACCGCGCTACCCTATGATGCCCTTGGTGCTGGGGATATCGTCTGAGCGACGCGAGTCCATCGCAAGGGCCGTGCGCATGGCTCGGGCCATTGCCTTGAATAGAGCCTCTGCCTTGTGGTGGTTGCTCTCCCCTGCCATGACACGCACATGTATGTTGAATCTCCCCTGCTGAGCCAGTGACTCCAAGAAATGGTCCACCAGGTCAGGCGTCAACCCGCCCATGTCACCCTCGCCCAGGTGGGTGTCTAGCACCGCGTAGCCGCGACCACTGAAGTCCACAGCCACCAGGGCAAGCGCTTCGTCCAGGGGGACGTATGCGTGGCCCATGCGGGTGATTCCGCGGGCGTCGCCGACGGCCTCGGCGAAGGCTCGGCCAAGTAGGATGGCGGTGTCCTCCACCAGGTGATGCCAGCCCACGTTCGTGTCGCCCTTTGCATTCAGCTTCAAGTCGATGAGACCGTGGCGTGAGAGCTGAGCCAGCATGTGGTCTAGCATCCCGTTTCCCGTCTCGATCTCGTACTGGCCGGTACCGTCCAGATTGATTTCCACGGATATCTTGGTCTCGCCGGTCTCTCGGTTAAGGCTGGCTGTTCGCGATGATGTCAATTGCTGTCCTTTCGGTGACTTAATCAGGCGTCGCGATAGGCCTAGTCGCGCTTTCGTACGCGCTCCAGAATCGCGGTGTCGAAGGGTGAGAGGGAGTAGCCTCTCGGTTGTGGTGGCCTGGCGTCGATTCCCAGGGCATCCAGAAAGGATGCGACATAATCGGCTTGACTGATTGCCTCTATGGCCGCGAAAACGTCTGTTAGGACGCGCCTTAACGGCAGAGAGGCTCCACCGGCGGGATCCATGAAGTCGATCACGCCAACATCTCCCGCCCCTGGTAGGCCATCGTGGGGCGGCACAAGGCGGTTCAGGACCTGCGTTGCCAGTTCCAGTTGGGCCTCGGACATGAAGTTTTTCGTATTGCCCATTCCTGCTCCCTGTCACACCCATACTACCTATTTGCCGTGTGCAGGTCTCTAGCCTAGAGGGTCTACTTGTGCCGACTCTCCCGCGCTGCTACGACACTCCGTGACGGGCCTCGGCTCGAAACTGGTCTGCCATGCAGAGCGTGATTGCCTGTATGGTCGATGTCTGGTTCACTGCACCGCCCGTTACCAGGACGCTGCCGTCGATGACGTACAGGTTGGGCACGTCGTGGGATCGGCCCGATGCATCTACCACAGAATTTTCCGGATCGGTCCCCATTCGCGCTGTTCCCATCAGGTGCCAGCCAGCGGGTCTTAGGAGAGGGTTAGCGATCACTTGACCTGTGCGCCCGCGGCCTCGAGAACCTGTGTGGCTCTGTTTATCCCATCGTCTAGCATCCGCCCACTATTCTCGCTGATGGAGTATAAGACCTTGGGTGAAGGGATGCCGTCGCTGTCGACGCTCGGGTACTCATCCTGGTTGATCCAGCCCCCCTTGTTCCAGGCACACGGTGGAAATACCGGCCTGCGAAAGACTTCAAGCGAACGCGGCGCCGGAGGCTCCGGCCCCTATGGTCAGTACGTCTGGGGTCGAGCCATTGGCGCCCACTAACTACTGCCCTGGAGCAGAGATCGCATCGCGCCGATCAGCGCATCGTTCTGGGTTGGCGAGCCGATGGAGATCCTAAATGTGTCATTCAAGCGCTCTGTGGAAAACCGTCTCACGAAGATCCCCCTGGCGGCCAGCCTGTCGTATATTTCACCCGCTCTCCCGGAATCAAAGCTACACAGAATGAAGTTTCCGCTGGATGGCCATGGGCTGACCCCGGATGTGGCTTCAAGAAGCTCCATTACCCGGTCGCGTTCGATGACGATCTTCTGCACGCGGCCCAGCAACTCCTCTGTGTCGCCGAGGGACGCTACCAGCGCTGCCTCGGCCGCGATGTTCACGTTGTAGGGTGACTTAATGTCCATGATGCGCTGCACGAGGGTCGGGCTCATGAGGCCGTAGCCGATCCGCAGGCCGGCCAGTCCGGCCCACTTGCTCATCGTGCGCAGCACCACCAGATTTTCGAATTCAGGCACGAGGCCGGCCATAGTGACACTGCAGAACTCGTAGTAGGCCTCATCGACGACGACGATAAGTCCGGCAGATAACAACTCCCTGACGTCTTTTTCAGAGGTCAGGTTTCCGGTCGGGTTGTTGGGGGAGGCTATGAACACCAATTTGGCGTCGTGTTCCTTCGCGGCGGAGACGATGCCGGCGATATCGACGTCGAACCTATCGTCTCGGGGAACGAGGGCAATTTTCGCTCCGGCCAACCGCGCGCCGAAGTCGTACATGGCAAATGTTGGGTCCGAGTCGATGACTGTGTCCCCTATTGAGACGAAGAGGCGGAAGAGCAGGTCGATGAGCTCGTCGCTTCCGGCGCCGGCGACGATGTGCTCGACCCCGAGGCCCGTGTATTCGGCGAGAGCGGAACGGATGCTACGCTGCGCGGGATCAGGGTAGATGTGGTACGCGGCGTTGGCGATGGCTGCGACGGTCTTCGGCGACGGGCCGTACGGGTTTTCGTTGCCGTTGAGCTTGATGACCTGGTCCTCGGGAATGCCTGCCCGCTTCGCTAGAATCTCTGGCGGGTCGACCGGGGTATATGTCTTTATTCTGGCCAGGTGAGGCTGGACCAGCGAATTGATGTCTACCATGTGGATGTCTCCTGCGAGGGATTTTACCCTGGGATTTCCGGCTCTACGGCAACGTAATTCCTTTTGGCCTAGTGCCTTGCAGATGGATGTTTCGACCATCTCACTGCCCCCTTCCTGCCAGGAAGGGGGCAGTGAGAAAATTGCTGTTTGTAGCTGAGGGACACCCTCAGACTCCCGGCATAGGGGCTCGGCCCCTCTGCACACCCCGTTTCGGCAGCGTAGAGATTTGGGGGCGGTGCCAAAAAAAACCTGCCAGAGGGCGCGGCCCCCTGGACTCCCTTATTGGGCTTCGCCTTGCCCTAAATCCAGCTCCTTGCGAATCTCGGCTGCCTCAGCGTGGCCTGTCAGGCCTTCGGCGCGGGCTATGATTGCGGCAGCCTTCGATACCTCGGCAGACGTGGCGTCGTCTAGGCCCACTACCGGTGTGAATTTCAAGAATGCCCTCACGCCCAGGCCGGACCCAAACCTAGCAGTGCCGCCTGTCGGCATGACGTGGCTCGGTCCCGCTACGTAGTCACCCAGAACCTCGTACGAGAAATCTCCCAGGAAGACGGCGCCTGCGTTTTTGACTTGGCTAGCATAGCCCCATGGGTTCTCCAGCATCAGGCACATGTGCTCGGGCGCAAACTCATTGCCAAGAGCAAATGCCTGGTCCAGATTGTCGACTACAACGATGCAACCCTGCTCCTCGACGGCCCTCGTCGCTATGGCGGAGCGGTCGAGGCACTGCACTCGCATGGAAACCTCGCGCTCAACAGTTTCGGCAAGGGACGACGACGTGGTGATCAGTACTGGCCTTGCCAGCACGTCGTGCTCGGCCTGGGCAAGCAGGTCTGCTGCACACAGGGTTGGATTGGCGTGATCGTCGGCGATAAGGAGCGTCTCAGTGGGGCCGAACAGACCGTCAATACCGACATCGCCGTACACGAGCCGCTTGGCCAGGGTAACGTAGATCGAGCCGGGCCCGCATACTACGTCGACTCTTGGGATGGTCTTTGTGCCGTAGGCCATCGCGGCTATCGCCTGCGCCCCACCCACGCGGAACACACGGTCGACCCCTGCGATGTCGGCGGCAACCAGAACGGCCGGGGCTGGAAGTCCATCCGCACCAGGGGGGGAGGCCATCACGACCTCACGGACCCCGGCGATTCGGGCAGGAATGGCGGTCATCAGCGCGGTGGACATGAGGGGCGCGGTGCCGCCTGGTACGTAGGCGCCGACACGATCCACAGGTATCACCAGCTCGCCATAGCCTTCGGTGTGGTCTATCCAAGTCTTTGGCAGCACGGCCCGATGATATTTCCGAATGCGATCTGCGGCCATTTCCAGGGCGTCTATGAGCCCGACGGGGACTGCATCTCGGGCCTGGTCGAAGGCGGCGCGTGGCACCTCTATGGCGTCGATGGTCTGTCCGTCGAATTGAGCCGTTAGCTCGCGCAGGGCGTCGTCGCCAGACTCTCGTACCTGGTTGAGTATCTTTTCGACAGCCAGGATATGCGACCCCACGCCGGTGACGGAGCTAGTGGACCCACTATCACGGCGCAGTAGCTTACGCGCCTCTGCGACACCACGGGCTATCCTCATGACAGGTACTCCTCAAGTGCCTCGGCCAGGCGGTCAACCGCCATCTCTCTGAATTCGGCTAGCTCGTCGCGAGATACTCGCTCGAACAACGATTCGAAACTTTCCGGAATGGCTTCTAAGAACTCCTGGGCGATTTGATTGGCCGGGTGATCCTCACTCCCGCTCGCGATACGCCTCGCCATGAAGCGTAGGCGCTCCCAACTGAAACCCTGGCCGAGGTGCCTTATGACGAAGGCCCGGTACTCCTCTAGGGTGTCTGCGGGGATCAGGCTTGTTTCAATAGGTATTGTAGTCGCGCGAATTACGGGCATGGCACGCTCGACGCTTTGCTCGGCGATGCGGTCCAATTCAAGTTGGAGGGCCCGGTCCATCACCATCGAATAGGCGTCGTCGTCTGGCCGGTCGAAGTGGGGCCGAAATACCCCTGCTATCCATGACTCGTCCAAGAGTATATGCGTGACGTAGCCGGCTATGAAAGCGCCTGTAGTCTCGTCATTTCTAGCATTGTCACTAAGCTCCGGGTGGGCTGCAAACAGCCCTGTGACTCCATCACCCACCTCGGCGAAAGTGAGTGGCGCGTAGTGGTACTCAGCCCGGTCTCGCTTTGTAATGGCGCGCACGTCAGGAGAAACAGTGCCCAACAGAAAATAGCCCGGGTTGTTTACCAGGGTGCGGTTGCCTAGCCGGTCAGCGGCTTGCCAGGCAAGGTCTATGTGGGCAGGTAGGTTGGGCACTGATACCACCGGGCCGGGAGTCGCCTGCGTGCTGTGCAGAGGTCAGGCTCTCTGAAGCTAGATACGAACTAATGCGGCGAAGTCAGACGCTCGACCGCCGAGCACTCGGAGTGGAAGACGTAGTCGGGCTGGGATACGGTCACACTACTGCCCCCCAACTCTCTGAACTGGTCGACGGCGCCCAGCAGTTTATGCTTCTCTACTATGACCGTGACGGAGTACCAGCCGTTGCCGTCGCCGGTGTATACCTTGGAGATGGTCGGTCCTCTGAGTCCGGAGATGTCGGCGTGCTTCAGCACATAGGCGGCCAGGCTGTCAGGGTCCCTGCCCTTCATATTTGCAGTGATGGTGTAGAAATCGAGTGACCGCATCCGGCCCTCAATGCGTTCTACCACGGCGGTGGCGAGGCGCAGCTTTTCGGGGTCGGCGGCTAGGAGCGTTCCGTTGCCTATGAGACACGCCTCGGAGGTCAATACGGAGCCGCCGACGATGGGCTTGAGTCTGTTCGCACGCATCGTCGTGCCTGTCGATGATATGTCCGAGATGATGTCTGCATAGCCCATTTCCGGGGCGGCCTCCAGCGTGCCGCTTGACTGAACGAGGGTGAAGAAAGCTACGCCGTGGCCCAGAAGAAATCGCTCGACGAGCCTCGGAAACTTGGTGGCGATTCGCAGGTCGGTGCCTTTGGCGCGGAACTCGACGGCAAGGTCTGCAAGGTCTGCCAGGGAGGATACGTCTACCCAGGAGTCGGGGACGCCCAGAGCCAGTTCAGCTTGACCAAACCCGAGATTCTCGATCACAACGCGCGAACCGCCTCCTTCGCGTCGTGTTTCGAGGAAGCGGTCCAGCCCCACGAGCCCCAGCTCGGCGCTGCCCTCCTCGACCTTCATAGCGATGTCAGAGCCGCGCTGGAAGTGGACGGCGACGCCAGGCAGAGACGGTATCTCCGCTGTGTAGCGTCGCAGGTTGCGCCTGCTGACGCCCATGCCGCTGGACTTGAGGAACAGGAGCGACGGATCGTGGAGCGCACCATCGCTTGGGACGGCGAGTCGAAGCATCAGGACTCCTTGGAAGGCTGGCGGTTGCCCTCGACCGCGTCTGCGAGTTGATCGAGGGCAAAAGCGAAGCCCAGAGCGGGCACATCGCCGCCTCCCAGGGCTCTCACTAGGCCGTCATATCGGCCCCCACCGCCCAGATACACGCCGTCCAGTGTGAGCTCGAATATCATACCTGTGTAATAGGAAATGCCGCGAGCTAGGCCCAGATCGATGGTCACACTGGAGCTATCGATTCCCCTGGACGATAGGGCGTCGCATAGCCCATCTAAGTTGTCGAGAGGACCCAGATCCAACCCCAGGTTTGTAGTGGCCTCCCGGGCGCGTGCGAGAGCATCTGTTGGGCCACCTTCTATGGACGCCAGTGAGGCTACAAGGTCCAGGGCCGACTTCAGGTTTTCAGGTCGGTCCAGGGAATGCCACTTGCTAATTAGCCTGTCTATTATTTCTCTGCTGGAGCGTCGGCCCGTGTTGCCGGACATTGGCCCCGCCAATACACCCTGCATTAGCTCGATCACGGCCTCGCCGCTCAGGTTTCCGATATCCGTGACGCCGGCCAGTTCTTGGGCATCTCTCATGAGCCCCATCTCCCTGGCACGTCGAGCAAGGGTTTCGGAGTCCGTTTTGCCTAGCTTAAGGTCCTGGATGCTGCCGAATACGAACAGCCTGGCTGCCTCCGAGAGATCGTAGGGGGCCATGAGTTGCTGGAGGACGCCTAGGTTCCCGACCCGAATTTTCGCCCCTTGCACGCCCAACTTTGCCAGAGCGTCCCAGGCCAGCGCAAGAATCTCCGCGTCGGCCTCTATGCCGCCCAGTCCGATAAGCTCGGCGCCCATCTGATGGAATTGGCGGTATGCGCCATCACCCTCGTAGCGAAAAACCGGGCCGCTGTACTGCCATCTTACAGGCGTCTCGATCCCGTCGTTCTCTGAGACGAAGTGACGAATAACGGAGGAGGTGAATTCGGGGCGCAGGCTAACGTTGTGTCCTGCGGGGTCCACGAAGGAGTAGAGCTGGCCTGTAAGCTCGCCGCCCGACTTGCGGGCGAACAACTCAGTCTCCTCCAGAACCGGGGTCTGGACGGCCTCGTAGCCGCGCGCCTGCACGAAAGCGTCGAGGCGGTCTGCCATGTCTTTGACCCTGCGGTATGAGTCGCCCCGGAGGTCTCGCATGCCCGGGAGCCGGCCAACCTGTGTGCTGCTCAAAATTTGATCCTAGAATAAGGTGCCGTAATTCTAACACCTGGCCATATCTGCCTACAATTTGGGTGGAGGACATTTTCAAGGCACTTTTGCCAGCCCGAAGACCCCGGGTCCACGGCTTTCCAGCGGATTGTCCCTGGCGAGACGCCGGTCAAATCCAAGAACCAAGAGCCAAAAGTTGCCGCGACTGGCCCTGATGGCGACTGTATTCCAGAATACGACGGAGAGCAATCCACATAAATCCGACGGTCTGTTGACTCCGTAACACTGGTTAGACATAATCCTGGAAGGAACGTATGCGAAGGCGAGAGGTGACGCTCGATTTGTACCGGAGGGAACTGATCAAGGGCAGCACCGAAACGCTAATCCTATCCCTCGTTTCCGAGGTGCCGATGTACGGCTACCAGCTCGTGAAAGAGATGGAAGTCCGTAGTAGTGGGTACTTCCATCTCAAATAGGGCACCCTATACCCTGCCCTTCACAGGCTGGAGCGTGACGGCCTCGTAAAGGGCACCTGGGAAGACTCCCCAACGCGACAGAGCCGTCGCTACTATCGTATCACCGTACAGGGTGAGGAGAAGCTCCACTCGATGCTGCAGGAGTGGGACTTGTTCACCCGGGCCGTCAACCTCGTGGCCAAGCCTGTGTCGGACCTGGCAAAGGGTGTGCTCAAGTCCAAATGACTTCCCTCGTGTTCTCCGATATCTCTCAGATGTCGCAAATCATCTTCACCTGGCATCCACGGACAAGTATGAAATACTCACAGAGATCCGAGTTTACATCGAAGACTCTGCCCGTGAATTGATGGACGAGGGCTTGCCCTCCGATGCGGCCATTTCCTATGCCATCGATGGGCTGGGGCAGCCCCAGAGCCTGGCGGAGCAGATGTATTCGGTCCATACCCAGGGTTCGTGGTACCAAACCACTCTTGCGGTCCTGCCGTACATCTCTCTTTCCGTCCTGTTTGCCTTCGGCCTCTGGACGCAACCCGGCTGGTTCGTGATTCTCCTATTGGCCTCACTGGTGATAAGCGCCTTCGGGTGGAAAAAGGGCAGGCCGAATTGGACGCACCCTTGGCTCGGCTACACCCTCATAGCGTCTATCGTGTCGTGGGGTCTAGCGATGAGCGCGGTGGGCTATGGCGCTTGGGGGGCATCACCGAAGGGATATTGCCTTTGGGATCGGCGATATACTTCGTGTCCTTTTTGTACATTGCCGTGTCAATCTGGATTGTTATCCGCATCCTTAGCAAGGTGGCTCAGTGCGACTGGGTGATGGCATCGGTTACGTTGCTACCCATCCCGTTCCTGGTCTACTGGGTTGTTTTTTCTGCCAGGAGCAGCTCCTTGTGGCAGGTCAGATCGGTCGCCTGGTTCAGAGTGTCGAGACGAGCGCCTCCATTGTGTTTCTGGTATTGGCGGCTGCAACGGCGCTGTTCTTCCGTATCTCTCGCAGAGTGGCTCGAGTGGGCCTCTTGGCGATTATGGTCCCCTCCACGTTTGTTCTGGGCTGGCTGAGTTATCAGCGCGGACACGGCTACATGGCGGTTTTTGTCGCTTCTGCCATAGCATTGGTCATTGTCCTTGCTCCGGCCTTGCACGATCTCTGGGCAAAACATGTTGCAACCGAGGATTCGGTTATCGTTAACGGCGGTCGCTAGGTCTAGGCCTTCACCCTCCCTACTGGCAAAGATGGGTAGCCGCCTGCACATTCCCTTTGCATATGTCTGTGGAAGCTCCTACGATTATTGGATGCTGATTCCACAATCCATATGGTCTCCCAGATGAATCCCCTAGACAGGGTGGCTGTGGTAGTGGATAGCGCCGCGTCACTGCCTGACTGGGCAATGGACGATCCGCTACTGCACGTAGTGCCGATGCAGCTAGTAATCGGGAGCCGGACATACCTTGATGGCAAGGAGATGTCCCCTACCGAATTTTACCGGCTTCAAAGGGGTCTATCACAACCGCCTACGACTGCGGCACCAACCCCACTAAGCTACGAGTCTGCATTCAAGGTAGCCGCGCTGAGATCATCTTCCATACTGTGCCTATGCGTTGCGCGACGATATATCGCGGCACATGACTCTGCTCTGCTGGCTGTGCGGCGAACGCAGGAGTCACTCCCCGACGTCCAGATCGCCGCACTCGACTCTGGCAGCGCGGCCGGTGGCGAGGGACTCATCGCACTGGAGGCGCTACGTGCCGCCAATCAGGGTCTGGATCTCACAGAAGTTGTAAAGGCGGCCCGAGAGGTTGCGGAAAAAGTGTCGCTCGTCGCGTTCCTAGATACGTTGTACTACGTGTGGAAGGGGGGGCGTGTGCCGAGACTCGCATATGCGGGCGCGTCTCTACTCGGTCTCAAACCCATGTTTGAGCTTGCGAGTGGTGAGGTCCAGGCTATTGGCCGTCCGCGCACAAGGGCCCGAGCGATGCGCAGGCTCTTGGATGCGATGCGAAAGCGAGTCAGCGACCGACCGGTTTATGCCGGGGTGATGCACGGCGATTGCCCTGAAGACGCCGAGAAGCTTCGTAAAGCTGTGGAGCTTGAGTTTGACTGCCTTGGGCTTTTCGTGAGCGAATTTACACCCGTCATGGGAGCCCACACCGGCCCAGGCCTCCTCGGCCTCGCCTTTTGGGCGCAGGGATAGCGCGTGGACTCCAGATTCACTCTCCCGAAGCCCGGGGTCGGTCCCGGAGCCAGCTTTGCAGCCGTCCCCAAGACCGACCTCCGAACCGTGTAGGGAGGTGTCGCCCCGAATTCGCATTCGCGACCAGGCCTGACGGAGCCTTGCGCCGCCCATTATAGGGAGACGATCGCGAACGTGGGCTCGATCCGGAGTTTGCGCGCCATTATTTGGGTCGGCTGGCCCGGTTCCTTCGCCGCCAACCCTGTTCATATCAGGCTATTGCAACCGCCATTTCGGTAGCGGGCTTTCGCCTCAATCTTACCCCTCCGTTTTTCGGAGAAGTATTGGGACCGGTACAACAATAGAGTATCAGCCGACCCACACAAGGGACACGGGGGAAATTACCCTATTTGGTGGTGTTCGCCCTTAATCGCTATCGCTGCTAACGCTGACAGACATGGTGGGGTTTCGTGTTCAAGATGGGCAACACGCGGCCTAGCCATATGCAACTGTGAAGAGGCGTCCTGAAATTTGGGGCGCCGATACCCTGGTTCCATGTCACCCAGAGCGCGTGTGGAAGGACCGAGGGAGTGGGGTCCCGTCTCCAGCGCTAGATGGATGCAGGTTTCTCGCCCCGGATACTTCGCGGCCTCTTTAGCACGAGAGACGGCTGGAATCCGCCACTACCTACGGGCTGGTCTGGTGGCTTCTGGCGCTCAGGGAATTTACGATCGCGAGCACGCTCGCTGCGACCCCTCCCAGGACGAGAATTGCTCCCACCGCGTCAATGATCCAGTCCACCAGGTCCCAACGTAACAGCAGCCTGGCTGTTATCAGCGCGACGGCCATCAGAATTAGGCTGTTTCTTCCCTCTAGCATCGCTCTTGCTTCTTTTTCACCTGCTAGGGTCCGGATGACCCTCCATGCAGGAATTATACGTAAGCCTATTACAAAATTACTTGATTGCCAGTAATTGCATTCTGTTGATTTGCTTGTCGGTTCGGCCTATCTGAGGATTCTCTATAATGTGCTGAGTCTTCGGCGAAGGTCACTGAAATGGCGCTCAACCACATACTGCAAGTTGCCGACATGGTCACAGGCCGGTCCTTCGCCGTCAGGCTATACCCAGGCGCCGAAGCGTTGCCGCTTGGCTCTCTTTTTGACAGCTATATTAGAAAATCAGATATCAACAGGCTCGTGGAGGATTCGCGAGTTGCGCCAGAGTCGGCCGAGACTCTGCTGTCGATTCAGGACCTGGTATATATGAGCAGCGATGACGGCCATCTGGGTGCGATGTTCAACGGTGTAGGTTTCAGACAGGGCGAGGCTCCCATAGGGTTAGAGGAGCAGCCGGTGTTCCGTCCTCTAATGGTCGCAGACAAGGAAGTCCTGCTAGCTGAAGTGGAGATCGATCGTCTGGGCGTCGGATACGATCGTAATTGGACTGGCTTCGCCAGGCGCAGGTGGGAAAGACGTTCGGGGGAGTACGGCGCATTTGTAGTCGAAACCCTTCGGTCGGCCTATGGAGACGAGAGGGCCGCTGAGATCGAGCAGCAGAACTCCCCCGAATGGAAGGTAAATCTGGTCAGGGCCTTGGCGCGCCGGATCTGGGAGAGTCCCTTTGAGAGCTACTCTAGGTTTATCGGTAGCAAGATCGTATACAAGTCGGGTGACGAAACGGTGCGGAACATCATGGACGGCGGGGGCGGAATCTGCTCGGAGAAGGTCCAGGCCCTCAAGTTCCTGACTGACCACTTTGGCATCGAGTCGGAGTATGTGCTGGCGGGGGCGAATGTACCCGGCCCAGTTCCTGAAGACCGGCTGCGGGAGCTGCTGGGCACGTTCGATTTCCGGTTCGCACGCCGTCACATGCGCTATTGGCAACACACTGCCCTGCTCTATCACATTGACGGGGTTCCGGTGTTAGTGGACGCCACCAACGGCAATGTGCCATTCCTATTCGAAGAGGGCGATTCGGCCGATCGGTTGCTGAGTTATGAATCGAGAACCTCTGTACCTGTCAGGATGGCTGTTCACGAAGAGGATTTCTATTACCATCGCGTGGCGCAGGACATCCCCGAAAACCTGTTCTTCGCCCTGGAAGGCTGGATTCCCCACGTCGATCTGGTGCAGGTATTCGACAACGAGCTTGGCCTTTGTATCACCGAGGACTACATGGTGACGCCTCTGGTCTATCGAGCAGAAAAGACTTTGGAGCGGCTGAGGCGCGAGTACACGCAGGTATGTGACCGAGCAGGGCTCGAGTGCGAGGTATCGCCGACGTGGGAGTTGGAGACAGGCCTGGGATCGGCCTTTGCTGAGGCGCACCCGGAGGCCGCAGCAAAGGTGATGGACGCAAGGGAACACCTTTTGGCGCGCTACGACGACAGCCAAGGCCCTGGACATGAGGCTGGCCTGGTTGTAATCCAGCTTCGCGATTCAGGGGCCGGAACGGACTAGAGGCGACCCATGGCACACAAGACTTACGACACGCCTGCGAACCTGGTAGAACTACTGGACCGCGTTGTGGGATCAGCGGCGGACACGGTGTTCTACGACTCTAAGTTGGGCGGACGCCGTAGCGTCGATAGCCTTTCGGAATTTCGGTCGCTTCCAATCACACCTTTGGCTGAACTAAGACGGCAGCGACTGACCGACACATTGGCTCGGCCCGATGAGGTTGAATGGATCGTAGGACCGCGCGCAGGACGTTTGCGAAAAACACTGGCCGTTGCGGAAGGGGTGGAGCAGACGGGCGCCCGATACGACGTGTTTCGCGATGCCCTTCGTGAATTTGATCCCGAGGCGCAGCTAAGGAGTTGCGCGGTGATTGCGTCGCCGGAACGGCGATACTTTGCGGCGGAGATCAGCACAATTCTGGGTTACGTGGGTATTCAGGCCCACGTCTTCTCGGATACGGACCGGCGGCGTACACGTGAGGTTCTACAGGAAATGTCTCCAGATCTGGTGGTTGTGCTAAGTGACTGGCTGGCTGGTCCGGATATTCCGACGGAAACGCAGGTCTGCGTCACGTTTGAAAGGGGCGTCCGGTTCGTGGAACGAGGCCAGATTGATGTGTTCCACGTCGACGAGCTTGGATTTCTGGGGCACTCGACCGATGGGCGGCTGTGGATACTCTATAATGACCTCTACTTGTACGAAAGGTCCGCTTCGGGGTGTCTGGTAGTGACGGCGCTGCATAACCTGGTGCAGCCGCTACTCCGCATCGAAACCGAGGATCCGGCAGAGGGCTTAGGGCTGCCGCCGACCAAACGAGTTGAATAGTTTTCGGGCGAGGACGACACCTATGATGTTCTACTCACTATCACGAATGATCCGGCAGATGCGACGCCGTAAGGAAGTTGGAGTTGCGGTCCTGCTCGGAGTCATCACGATTAGCATCGTGGGGAATACGCTAACGTTCTATTTTTTCGATCGTGTGGAACGCCCCGAAATCACGATCTGGGATGGTCTCTGGTTTAGCATAGTTTCGATCACCACAATTGGATACGGTGATATCTCGTCAACGACTTTGGGCGGACGAATCGGGACGGCGTTTTTCATCGTATTGGTTGGCCTGGCGACATTCACGACCGCGATCGGGATGGCGGTGGACTGGATCGCGGATTCCCGGCAAAAGGAGCGCACGGGTATGGGTAAATCGGGCCTCAGAGGCCATTTGATGATCATCAATTTTCCTGGCGAGTCCCGGGTTCGGGGGGTCATTAAAGAGTATCGTGACGATGTGCATCACGGGTCTGCGGAAGTAGTCATTATGTCCGACAAGCTAATGGAGCTGCCGTTCAACATCGACGGCGTATCGTTCATTCGCGGAGACCCTCTTGACGAAGAGAACCACCAGCGGGCCAACATCGCGCGTGCTGGACAGGCGATCATCCTGAGCCCAAGCCACGAGGATCCGAGGAGCGACAGCCTCGTGGCCTCGATCGCGTTCGTGATGAACAACCTGAACCCGGAAATAGACATTGTTGTGGAGTGCCTTGACCTTAAGCATGCCGCACTTTTCAACGTGTCTGAACGCGTCAGTATGGTCTATACCCTGCAGCTAGCCAACAATATGCTGGTTCAGGAGGCTCAGGATCCTGGCGTGAGCATAGTGACTCAGGCGATCACAAGCAATCAAATCGAGGGAACACTCTCTACCACGGTCGTGGAATCCACCCCGATCGAGGCGAAGTCCTATGTAGGCGTAGCCAAGCAACTGCTGGACAATGGAATTAACCTGGTCGGGGTCGTAAGGGACCGGACAGCAAAGGTGAACTTCGACGGGGCCAATCTCGCTGAGGGGGATTGCCTCGTGTATGTCGCCAATACGCGGCTCTCCTGGGACTCGCTGCAAGGCCTATTGTTGTGAGGAGTGGTTGTCCGGCGCCGAAGTTCAACTGCCATAGTACGGATACATGGAAGGGCACGCGATCACGAATACGCTTGTGAAGAAGCTCGGGGAGCCCTTCGCAGGCACCCGAGCCGCACTGCGTCCCGTCCTGATTCGTGGCCACTCTCAATTCAGCGTATACCGCGAGTCTATGGCCAAGGCCGGAATATCTGCCGAGGACCTGCAGACATGTGACCCGTTGGGGCTATTGGAAGCCCTGGCCCCCCTTGAGGGAGACGCCTTCTACCGACTCGCCGACGAGGCCTTTGCCACGGCGGACGAGGTAGTGGACCTAGAGGCGTCTTCAGGAACCACAGGACACCGCAAGAGGCGGGCGATCACCTATCGCGATGAGTTTTTGGAGTCCAAGTTCCTGGCGCGCCTGTTCCGCGTGTGCGGTCTTGGTGACAATGACCGTGTTGCGTGCCTGGATACCGGACCGCTTACGCTGATGGTCTCATTCACTCGTGCGCTCGAAGAGATGGGGGTTGCCGAGGCCTACGCTCTTTCAGCCGGTCCCGACCCTGCCGCGACGATCGATGACCTACTTGCGCTGGACCCCACTGTCATCGTCACGGTGCCTTCTGTATTGGAACGATGTCTGGATATCCTGGTTCGCGGACTCGCCGGGCGTCCGAATGCGAAATTGCGTTCGCTGGTGTACGTTGGCGAGCCACTTCGAGGTGCAACTCATGCGCGCCTTATAGACGAACTAGGACTTGAGGTCTTCGCCTATTACGGTGCATCCGAGACATCGGCACTGGGAATCGAGTGCCAGGCCCACGACGGCATCCATCTGTTCATGGATCAGAATTTCCTCGAAATTTCGACTGAGAAACCGAACGACACCCACGGAAACCTATTGGTAACCACCCTGCATCAAGAAGGACTTCCGTTGCTCAGATATGCCCTGGGTGATTTGGTGAAGTTGCGGCCCGGACCCTGTGCTTGTGGACTGCCAGACCCCAGAGTGGACGTGATCGGGAGAACGGACGGCAGTGTGTCGCTGCTCGGGGTCAAGGTGTCCTACGACGGTATCCGGCGGGCGGCATACCGAGAGATGAGCGCTCAGGGGCCGATCGACGTGGTACTCAGCGACGATGGCGGAGACAAGATGACCATCGTGCTCCCGGATTACATGGCTGCTGATGAGCCGATTATCAGACGTTCACTGACTGGTAAGGAGCCCGAACTGGCGTATCTGTTCGCTGGGAAGTTCGTGGAATTGGAGTTGGCATTTGCCGACGATTCCCATTTCAAAGATGCGCGGAAGAAAAAGCGGGTCGTCGATTTGAGGAAGGGCTGATGGTCTTGCACGCCGCCGGTCTCACGATTAGATGGGTAACGGGCGGCGGGGCCGCCGTCGAGGCTCACCGCCTGCTGCAGGAAAACCTTGGCCCAGATAATGTGGAAGACTTGGCGACGTTTATAGAAACAATAGGTTCATCGCGCGACGATCGCGCTATGACCAGAATGTTATGCGCTTTTGACGATATAGGGGTGCTGGCAGTGGTGGCAGGAGCCCGGCTCGGGAGGCTGAACGCCGCGATGCTGCTCTATTCTGCGGTCCGCAAGGACATGCGGCGCAGGGGCGTGTATTCCGCGCTGCGATCGAAGGTGCTGGACGCTCTTCGCAGCGAGGATCGGCGGCCCTTGGACTACATCGTATCGGAGCTTGAACCGGAAGGTATCTTGTGGCGCTACTACCGTCAACATTGGGATGCCTGGATAGTACCGTGCGAATACCGAGTGCCGGATACGCAGGGACTCACACCCAAGTCTCTAGACCTAGTTATAGTGCCGGTTGAGAGACGACCAGGACTAGACGAAATCGCCGAGATTGTCTGTGAGGTGTACGAAGATGTGTACCGGCTCCTTCCTGCAGATAGCAGCGACGAGTACCTGTCCGTAGTACAATCGATCCAAAATGATGGGCCCGAAACAGGGGCGTGAGGCACAGTACGGTGATCGAGAAAATACTGGTCCCGTTGGATGGGTCTGATCAGTCCGAGGCGATTCTTCCCTATGTGTCAAAAGTGTCCGCTGGGCTTGGCGCCACGGTAGTGCTCCTATCGGTGCTGGATCAAGGCTCGCTGGGTGTAGGTCGGTCGTACTTTTCCCGGTTGTACCAGCGCGTGGAGAGCGGCGCAAGAGAGGGCCTGGAGGCCGCTGCAAGGTCGCTTGCGGAGGTCGGCATTGCTCGACTGACCCTGGGTAGTGTCTCCGAAGCCGTCGTACGCGGCACTGGGGATCCCGTCCTGGTTGTGAGGCCCTTGGAAGTCCGAACGCCGGATCAAGCTTAGTCTAGGCTCTGGACCTGTCCCGCACAGGAGTGTTTGGCTTGGAGAGAGTCGTACCATTCCCGGATTCCGAACCCGGTGGCTGGCCAGGCAGGCTAGCTTCCAGGATTGCGAGCCTCGCAGACCTGCGACCCTCCGAAGACGCCTTCCTGCTTCCTGCCGAGGCGCGTAGTCTCGGGTTTTCACGATACTCCGACACTGAATTGAAGGACGCCCTATCCGAAATCCAGGGCGAGGCGCTATCCTGGGTGTTCGGTATCGTAGACGAGGCAGTCTCGCGTCGCCTTGGGGCGTGGCGCGTCTTCGTTCAGGACCCGCCACATTTACTACACGACATCTCGAGATCAATCTTCACTCGCGGCTCCTACCGATCGGATTCCGACTTCCACTCAGATGATTCTCTCATCGATTCATTGGTATTCAGGCGTTACATCGAGGACGTCGCTGCTGAGATGAAGCTAAGCGATGTGGAAGTCGAGATCGTGTGGGGCATGGTCTATGTGGCTGAGCGAGGCTCTGCCGATTACGGCACGAACATCCATCTGCCTGCGCGGTTCTACGAGGCGCTGGCGGCGCATGATACCGATGGGACTTGGCGGCTTAGGGCTACCGACGAGCAGATTATAGCTGGCGAACTGCTTTATTATGGGCGCGTCGTCGAGATGGAGGCGGGCGAGGGCAAGACCATAGCTGCTGCATTCCCCGCCATTCTTCACGCGGCGCAGGGCCGGCGCGTGCATATCATCACCGCCAACGACTACCTTGCCCTTAGAGACGCGGAGTGGCTTGCCCCGGTGTATGAATCCCTGGGGCTCACCGTACGGGCCGTGCTCGGCTCCATGGAGGATGCGGAAAGGAGAGACGCGTACAGGGCGGACGTGGTCTACTCCACCG
>Ga0302135_10000378_pt1 | contig 27231 bp, 23 predicted proteins | sample CBN3_surface_MG_FD_203119 | JGI IMG/M metagenome (GOLD analysis project Ga0302135, IMG submission 203119) | Marine microbial communities from Western Arctic Ocean, Canada - CBN3_32.1 | ecosystem: Environmental > Aquatic > Marine > Oceanic | place: Canada: Western Arctic Ocean | collected...
CCTGTGGGAATCGACTCAGCATCCGCCTCAAGAATGTGCCCGGCCACTACTCGCAAATGGTGATCCGTCACCGACGCTCCGCCCGAAAGGTTGAAATAGGAGTGATTGGTCAGATTGATGACCGTCGGCTCATCCGCTTCAGCCGTGTAGTTGAGGACCAGTTCGCCAGCAGCCACGGTGCAAGTCAGGCGAACAACCAGATTATCGGGGAAGCCCTGATCGCCATCGAGCGAATTTACTTCGAGCGTGACACTGGTTGCGGACTGCTGGACGGCCCGCCACAGCCGCCTGGATAGATTCGCCGGTCCACCATGCAATTGATTGCGGCCGTCGTTGGCGATTAACTCTACCCACCTGCCATCAAGACGAAACCTCGCGTTAGCGATTCGATTGGCGTACCGCCCGACCGTCACGCCAGTGGCCGCCCGGTCCGCCTCGTAGCCAGCCCGGTCCGGGTATCCAAGCACCAGTTCGCGCGATCCTTGACCGTGGGCGAATCGGATACTGGAAATAGTCGCTCCCAGTGCAAGCAAACCAACGCGCAGATTTCCATCCTCGATGACCCAGTCTGCAGGGCGCGTCATCCGCCTTCGATTTTGTAGAGAAAGTGTACTTCGCTGCCTGGGCCGACCTGCTCTAGCAATGGGTCGTGAATGATCTCGCCGTCAATCGCGACCGCCATTGCCATGAGATCGTCCGCGTGGACTGCCTCGTACCTGCTCGCAAGTTCTGCAACCAGGTCACGATAGACCGATGCCGACACCTCCGTGCGCGGTTCTCCAGTGAGCCGTTGTAACTCACTGGAGAAGATCACCGTTGCCATGGTGACACCACGCTCACGAAATCAGGCGTTGTCGTGAATCGCTTTTAATACCCGCGGTGGTGAACATGGCAAGTCAGTCAAGCGCACATTGATCGCCTCGCTGACCGCAGTTCCCACGGCTGCGAGCGGTGGAATGATGCCCGTTTCCCCAACACCGCGCACACCAAATGGATGAAACGAGTTGGGGACTTCGACGATGATCGTGTCAATCATCGGCAGGTCCGATGCAAGCGGAATCCTGTAATCGAGGAATCCGGCATTCTCCAGCAAGCCGTCTTTGCTGTAGATGTACTCCTCGTTCAGTGCCCAGCCAATGCCCTGCGCTGCGCCACCCTGGTATTGCCCCTCGACGTAACTGGGGTGAACCGCTTTACCGGCGTCCTGGATCGCTGTATAGCGAAGCACGGTGACTTTTCCGGTGTCTTTGTCGACTTCGACATCAGCGAGGTGTACAGCAAAACTGGGACCGGCGCCGCGGGCGTTGATGTTGCCCGTGCCCGAGATATGCCCACCTGTGCGCTCTGCCTGGGCGCAGATCTCTGCGGCCGTCAGCTTGTCATCGCCACTGGTATTGCTGGCCACGCCATCGGTATATTCAACCTGCTCCGGTGTCACATTCCAAAGTGCCGCCGCCCGCTCTTTGAACTGGCGCACAACATCCTGCGCCGCCTCGACGACTGCCATTCCGGTCGCAAAGGTTGTACGGCTGCCACCGGTGGTGCCGCTGTAAGGCAGATTCTCGGTGTCTCCGATAATGGGCTTGAGCCTCTCGCTCGGCAGGCCGAGTTCTTCTGCCGCCATCAACGCCATCGACGCACGCGAACCGCCGATGTCAGGCGAACCCTCCACGATGGTGCCCGTGCCGTCAGGGTTCATGTTAATCCGAACGCTTGATAGACCACCGATGTTGAACCAGAAACCTGCCGCGAGGCCCCGTCCCTGGTTCTCGGCAAGCGCGGTCTGATATTGCGGTGAGTTCTTCGCCGCCTCGAGACATTCAACCAGGCCTACCGCCTTCAGTGTTGGGCCGTAGAGTGCCTGGGTGCCTTCCTTCGCAGCGTTCTGCAGCCGGAAGTCAATCGGGTCAATGCCAAGCTCTGCCGCCACCTCGTTGATGGCCATTTCCGCTGCGTACTCTGCCTGTGGTGCGCCTGGCGCACGATAAGCGGCAACTTTGGGCTTGTTGACCACGACGTCATAGCCTTCAACATATTGATTCGGCACGTCGTATGGCGTGAACACGGTCATACATCCCGGCCCCATCGGTGAGCCTCGGAAAGCGCCCGCCTCAAAGCAAAGCCGTGCTTTCATCGCCGTGATGGTGCCGTCCTTGCGGGCACCGATCTTGATCAGGTTACGCGATGCAGCGCCCGGGCCCGACGCCATGAAGACCTCCTCCCGGTCCATGATCATCTTCACCGCGCGGCCTGACTTGCGTGAAAGCGTCAGCGCAACGGGTTCCAGATAGACAACCGTCTTGCCGCCGAAGCCACCGCCGATTTCACTTGCAATGACCTTCAGTGAGCCGAGGTCCATATTCAGAATCTTGGCGGTATTTGCCCGAACGTCGAAGTGGCCCTGGGTAGAACACCAGATCATCGACTGACCACTCTCATCGAAGCGGACCGTGCACGCGTGCGGCTCGATGTAGCCCTGATGAACGGTGGGTGAATAATACTCGCGCTCAACGATGACGTCGGCTTCAGCGAAGCCGGCCTCGACATCGCCTTTGCTCATTTCCATGCGCTGTGCGATGTTCGAGGCGGTGTCCGGCGTCTCCGCAAGGCCACCTGTGAACATGTCTGCATGCAACACGGGTGCGTCTGCCAGCATCGCATCGCGGACGTCCATGACGGGCGCAAGCACCTCGTAGTCCACTTCGATCAGCTGCAAGGCTTCCTCGGCGATCGCGACGGTACGCGCCGCAACCGCGGCAACGGCGTGTCCGTGATAGAGGACTTTGTCCTCGGCAAGACAGTTGCGCGCAAGATCAATCACATCCCGTGCACTGTCCGGAAAATCAGCAAACGTCGCGACCGAGAACACTCCCGGATACGCTTCGGCTTTACTGGTGTCGATACTCCGGATGTTGGCGTGTGCGTGTGGGCTGCGCAGGACCCTGCCCCAGACCATTCCAGGCAGCGACAGGTCAGCGCCATAGTTGGCGCGCCCAGTCACTTTGTCATAACCATCCGGGCGGATCGACCGGGTGCCCACATACTTGTATTCGCGTGCTTCACTCATTGTTAGGCGCCTCCTCGCATGGCTTCAGCGGAATCCATGACGGCTCTGATGATCTTGTCGTACCCCGTACATCGGCACAGGTTCCCTGCCAGATAATAGCGTGCTTCTTCTTCGGTCGGATTCGGGTTGTCCTCCAGGAGGGCTTTGGTTGAGACGATCAGTCCCGGCGTACAAATGCCGCACTGAAGCGCCGCGTGCTCAAGAAACTTCTGTTGGATCACATGCAATTGATCGTTACTGCCGATTCCCTCGACCGTTCCGATCTCGGTGCCTTCGGCTTCGACGGCAAAGACCAGGCAAGAACAGACCAGCGCGCCGTCGACCGTGACTGAACACGCGCCGCAGTCACCCGAACCGCATCCTTCCTTCGTTCCCTTCAGGTTCAGGTTTTCGCGCAGAACCTCAAGCAGCGTTTCGCTGGGTTCACAGAGAAATTCAACCGGGTCACCGTTTACGGTGGTAGATACGTGAGTCTTCGCCATGGGTTAGCCCTCCTTCGCGCGGTCGCCAGCGATCTTCGCGGCGCGTTTCGTTAAAACGCCGACCACGTGGCGCCGGTATTCAACCGTGCCGCGTCGGTCAGTGATGGGGGATGAGGCGTCGGTCGACGCCTGCGCCGCGGCATCAAGCGCCGCGTCTTCGAGTTTGCTACCGATCAGCGCATCAGCAGCGGCGGCGACCAGCAATGCAGTCGGCGCTACCGCCCCGATGCTAACGCGGGCCGCTGTGCACGTGCCGTCAGCATCCAGCGTTACCGAGACACCGGCACCCGCGACAGCAATATCCATCTCCGTACGCGGAATAAATCGCAGATAGGCCGACGACGTATTCGGTGCCGGCCGCGGCGCCGTGATGAGCGTCAGCAACTCGCCTTTGTCCATACAGTTCTGCCCGACACCGGTGACGAAGTCCTCGACTGCCACGGTGCGAACGCCGCCCGGACCCGTTATCTGACACTGCGCACCAATGACGAACAATGCAGGGATCGTGTCTGCCGCCGGTGACGAGTTGCAGAGGTTGCCGCCGACGCTGCAGCGACCCTGGACCTGTGTGGAGCCAATGAGAAACGCGGCTTCAACCAGGCCGGGATAAGCTGCTTTGATGTCCTCGCGCTTGGACAGTTCCCAGGAACTGAGGGACGGCCCCAGTGCCAGACCGTCATCACCCAGTGCTGCATCCATCAACTCGGGAATGTGCTTGGAGTCGACGACCAGGTGAGGCTCGTTGACTCTCGCGCCTAACTGGATGATGAGATCGGTCCCTCCGGCAAGCACCTTTGCGGGCTTGTCGGCACCGGCGAGCAACTTCACCGCTTCGGCAATCGTCTGGGGAGCGTGATATTCAATGTTGACCATTGTTCCTCCTGGGAAAACACGGAAGCGCCAACCGCCCGTTTGCTTTCGTCTTGGTCCTGCTGCTCATCTTTCGCACTCTTGCCTTTCTCGGCGAGCGATTCGCAGCAGGCGACGCAAACTCAGTCTGTAACGCCAATTTTGGTGCGCTATGTATACCATGACTCCTCCCCTCAAAGCACCAGCGCGCATTATGCAGGCTTGCAAATTCGCGTACGTCCTTGCCAACATGCCGTATGTCCAATTGGTTCAAGACCTCCGATGATCCACTCGTTGTTCTCATCGCGGCGGCGAGCGACGACCCGGAGATGACAGCCGCGCTAGTCGCAGTGCTCGGCCAGCCCGCATTTCATCGCCGGTCGATGCTCGGCACCTGGGACGAGCATCTTCGCCTGAATGGCGCCCCATCTGCACTGATCGCAGCGCTCGCGCGCCTCACGGATGACGATCTGGCCGAGCGTGCGCTGGCGTTGCTGACATCAAGATGTACATAATCACGGATCGCTGGCGGCAGCCCGGGATCGACAACCGCTTCCCAATACCAGGACGCCAGCGGTGCCGTGGCAGCAAGTGCGGGTCAGAATGCGGGTGGCAAGGCGAATGACGAAGACACTCACCACCGCTTGGGCGCCCATGTTGTCTGCTCCTCTCAGGTCTTTTTCATGCCTGACCTCATTCCGGACGCGGTTCGGCAGCGCGCGCGCGACAATTTGCCGTGCCACACGCGCGACCTCATGCGCGACATAGTCGTCCGGTTGGCATTGCAGGTCGCGGGTATGCTTCCGCTCGCGCTCGCGCAGAACGTCGGCACCGTCGTTGGGACCTTGATCTGGATCACCGGCAGTCGGATGGCCCGCACAGCCAACGAAAACATCGCTCTCGCCTTTGGCCCCCTCGGCCAACCGGCCAGGCGGCAACTCGTCCGACGCTGCCTGATCGAAACCGGCAAGACGATGCTGGAAACGCCCGCCGCCTGGACGAATGATCCCGGGGCATGCCGGGCGCGCATCGTTGACGTCCGGGGCGAAGCGCCGGTTCGATCGCTCGCTGCGCAAGGAAACGGCCTCATCTTCGTCATCCCGCATGTCGGCAACTGGGAGATGCTCAATCACTATCTGGGCCATCACTATGGCCTCATGCACATGTATCGCCCGAATCCGGATCCACGGCTCGACCGGCTGATCCAGCACTACCGCGAAAAAAGCGGCACCCGCTTCACACCCACGACCGCAGGCGGCATTCGAGCGCAGCTTCGCACACTGCGTGCCGGCGGCAACATCGGCGCGATGCCTGATCAGGAGCCAGGCACACACACCGGGACATTCGCTCCCTTCTTCGACGTCAACGCGCTCACCAGTCTCCTCATTCCGCAGTTGGCCCAGCGCACCGGGGCAGCTGTCGTCGTCGCAACCTGCGAACGTCTCGACCGCGGCGCGGGATTCAGGGTGGTGTTCCGGCCAGTGTCGATTTTCCCCTCCCCCGGCGCGGACGACCTGAAACAGGGTGCCCCCGACACCATTGCCGACATCATGCATGCTGCGGCAACCCGGATGAATGACTGCATCAAGGTCGCGGTCGAGGCGATTCCCGAGCAATATCTCTGGTCCTACAAACGTTTTCGTACCCGGCCTCCAGGGGAGCCGGAACTCTACCTTCCAGGCACCACCGCCCTTCACGCCGCGCTCGCGAGCGGGCTCATGCGCGGACTCTCGCAGTTCCTCGCACGCACACCTGTTGGCGTGCAACGGGGGCCCGCGCGACTGACCGGTGCTCTCGTTGGGCACCACCGTCGCAAACGGCACGTCGCCACGATCAACGTGCGTCATTGCCTGCCGGACCTGCGTCCGGACCAGCAAGAACGCACGGTCACGCGGTCCCTCGAGTCGCTGGCACGCAGCGGACTCGAATTGCCGTCGGTCTGGTCGTCACCAGACGAACGTTTCGAGAGACTGATTCGCGGCATACGCGGAGACGAGGTACTCAAGGATCCGAATCTTGGCTGCCTGATCCTGACCCCACCGCTCGGCAATCGCGAGGTCGTCATGCGTTGGCTGGGAAGCCGACACCGCGTTTCCGAGTATTACCATCCGCATCCGAATGCCGGCATCGATCGAGCCGTTCGATGGGCACGGGTCCGCATGGGCATCCGCCTGCTGCCGCACAGCGGTGCTGCGACAGATCTGCTGGGCGATCGACTCGCAGGCGGCGAGGTCGTGTTGCTCTGTCCCGATCAGCAACCGCGCCGGCGCACCGGCCGCTTTGTACCTTTTTTCGGCGTACCAGCATTGACGAGCCATGCGATAACAGAACTCACTCGCCGAGCGGCACATGTCGCCTTCGCCTGCGCCCTGCCGGTGGACGGTGGATTCGACGTTGAAGTGACGCCCGTGGTGTTCGATGAGGCGTCGCCGAACGACGTCCTGCACACGATCAACCATGCGCTCGAAGCCCTCATCCGGGAGCACCTTCATCTCTATCGCTGGTCCGACAAGCGCTTCAACATCCGGCCCCTGGGGGAGCCTCGCTTCTATCGCTGACGCCCCCTGTTGGCATCGCTGCCGACCACATCCGCCGAGACCACCGTCAACACGATCATAAACGGCAAAGTTGAGCCGGGCTGCATCGCAGTGCAGACCCCGGCGCGTCAGCGGCGACCCTCGCGTGGTCGTAGGGTATATTCGCGTACAGCGCTTGCGGCGACTCGCCACAAAGACATCGCCAGCAGTTGGCGGAATTCCCCTCGTCAGTCCAGTCTGCCCGTATCCAACAGCCCTCCAAACAGCGTCGACACAGGAAGCCGGTGACCATGAACAAGAGAGCGGGGAGTCAACCAGAGATCACCATGAGCTACCGACCCGGACGACGACCATGAGCATTGCCCCCCCCAACGGATCCGACCTTGAATCGCTCTATGCCGAGCACCTTGATGACTATCTCGCACGCTTTGACAAGGTCTGCGAAGAAACCGGTACCGACGGCGTTGTCATTCATGCCGGCAGCCTGAAAACTGCGTTCCTCGACGACAAAACCTATCCCTTCATCGTCAATCCGCATTTCAACTCTCTCGTGCCAGTCACTGATAACCCAGACTGCTTTGTCGTCCTTCGCAGCGGCGAGACGCCGAGGCTCTTGTTCCATCAACCGGCCGACTATTGGCACAAACCGGCAGCGCTACCGAATGATTTCTGGACCGCTCGCTGGGACATCCATCCGATTCCCTCGGCCAGGGACGCGAGCAATCTGGTTGGCGACCCCACACGCCTGCAATTCATCGGCGAAGACACGGCGCTAGCGCACGAATGGGGCTTCCACCTCGCCAACGATGAACGCGCGCTCGCACAACTCCACTGGCAACGTGGGGCCAAGACCCGATACGAAGTCGAGTGCATCACGGCAGCAACTGCCGCAGCGAGCCGCGGTCACCTTGCCGCGGCCGCAGCGTTCGCCGAGGGCCAATCCGAATTCGAGATCCAGCACCGGTACCTGGCCGCAACGGGTCACCGGGAGACCGAGACACCTTACACGTCGATTGTCGGCATGAACGAGAACTGCGGCGTGCTGCACTACCAGCATTACGAGCACGCGCCCCCCAGCCCGGTCCGCTCGATGCTGATTGATGCAGGTGCCAGTTGCCGCGGTTACGCGTCGGACATCACGCGCACTTACGCCCAAAACCAAGGCCTGTTCGCAGACCTCGTCAATGCCATGGACGAAGCGCAGCAGGCCATCATCGACGACATCGAACCACGCATGGTGTACAGCGACCTGCACGACCGGATGCAGCATCGTCTGGCGACGGTTCTGGTCGATTTCAAACTCGTATCCATGTCCGCCGATGCCATGGTCGAAACCGACATTCCCTTCACCTTCATGCCGCACGGCCTCGGGCACTTTCTTGGCTTGCAAACCCACGATGTCGGCGGCCACCAGCAGTCTGCCAGTGGCGGCACCACGCTACCGCCAGACAACGCGCCCGCGCTGCGACTCACTCGAACGATTGACGATGGTCAGGTGTTTACCATCGAGCCCGGTCTTTACTTCATCCCCCTTTTGCTAGACAGGCTTCGCGACGGCAAACACCAGTCTGATGTGAACTGGACCCTGATTGAGTCGCTGTTGCCATGCGGCGGGATTCGCATCGAAGACAACGTGCACATCCGCGACGGGTCGGTAATCAATCTCACGCGTCCGTACCTGCCGTGAACCTGTGGGCTTCGCGCTAGCCCGGGACGAAGGCAATGCCGTTGGGTCGCCTCCTGATTTGCGCGTGGGGCGAAGCACCTGATTTGCCGCTAATTTCATCCCACAAGCGCCATAGACCGAGTTCCAACAATCACTCGCCGTCCGACTCCCCGAACTAGAAACGAGAGACTGATGAAGCTGACACTGGATGACATTTTTGCCGGGACCGACCTGACCGGCGCAGCCGTTCGCTTGCCGCGCTTCGCGCCGGATGGCAAGACGGTCTCTTTCCTCAAAGGCAGCCCCGAGCACGACGACGTCCTCGACCTCTGGGGCTTTGACCTTGCTTCCGGTCGCTCCACAAGACGGGTCGACGCGGCCGCTCTTTCGACCGGTGAACTATCAGACGAGGAAAGGTCCTTGCGCGAGCGACGCCGCCTGTTCGTCGGCGGCATTGTCGACTATGAGTGGAATCCGGACGGGCGCCGGCTACTCCTTCCGATCGACGGTAATCTGTTCGTCTACAACCTGTCCGAAGACATCATTGACACCCAACTGGTCGATGGCGACACGTTTGAGTCCGACGTTCGCTTCTCGCCGGACGGCAGCCGAATAAGCTTCGTCAGGGACGGCGATCTCTTTGTCATCGATACCGACGGTGAAAACCTGCGACAACTTACAAACGACGCGACCGCAACGGTCAGGAACGGCACCGCCGAGTTCATCGCCGCAGAGGAAATGCATCGGTTTGAAGGTTACTGGTGGTCGCCGGACAGCTCGTCGATCGCGTTTGTGCAAACTGACGAATCCCCCGTCGGACTGTCGCTTCGCTATGAGATAGAGCGCGATGATGTCAGAGTAGTTGAACAGCGCTATCCCTACACTGGCTCGCCCAACGCGATATTCCGGGTCGGTATCATCCGCTTGAACGCAGGCGAGGCTATCCACTGGACCACGGTCAACCAGGAGACAGACGAATACCTCGCGCGCCTGTGCTGGCTGCCCGACAGCCGCCGCATTGCGGTCCAGCTGCAGAAACGTGACCAGCAGCAACTGTCGCTGGTGGTGTACGACCCGGCTGACGGCGCAGCGAAGACCCTCATCACCGAGCGCAGCGAAACGTGGGTGAATATCACCGGAAACCCCCATTTCCTCGGCAATGGCGACTTCCTCTGGTTGTCCGAGCGCGACGGCCATGCCCACGTCTATCGCCTCGATGCCGGGGGTAATGTGCTCCAGGCCCTGACTAGCGGCCACTTCAACGTCAGCAGGATCGTTCACGTTGATGAGCCAAAAAACGCGCTGATCATTCAGGCGTTCGCGGACACGCCGATCGAGCAGCACGTCTACACCACGGCCCTCGACAGTCCCGGACCGCTCCGCCGACTTTCGAAGGACGGCCAGTGGCACGATGCCACTATGAGTTCAGACGGTGCCAACATCCTGTTTCGAAGCTCGGCACCGGAGCAGCCGCCGAGCCTTTCCCTGACCAATAACAAGGGCGGGTTTATCGCATCGATTGAAGCAAATCTTCTCGATGACACCCACCCATTCCATCCCTACCGCGACTCCATGGGACAGATTTCCTTCGGCACCCTGCCAGCCGCGGACGGGCAGGCACTCCACTACCGATTGATCATCCCAAAGGGCGACGGCCCCTTCCCGGTCGTCGTCACCGTGTACGGCGGCCCGGGCGTCCAACGGGTCACGAAGAGCTGGATACCCCCAGTCTCCCACCACCTGACTGCGCAGGGTTATGCGCAATTCACGCTCGACAATCGTGGCAGTTCCAACCGCGGCAAGGCATTCGAGGCGCCGATCTTCTCCCAACTCGGCCAGGTCGAGGTAGACGATCAGCTTCGAGGTGTGTCGTTTTTACAAAAACAAGCCTGCATCGATCCGGATCGCATCGCTGTTTTCGGACACTCATATGGTGGGTACATGACCCTGATGCTGCTTGCCAAGAGCCCCGGCACGTTTGCGGCGGGGGTTAGTGTTGCACCGGTGACAGACTGGCGCCTATACGACACGCATTACACCGAACGCTATCTTGGCCTGCCGGATGACAATCCGGACGGCTACCGTGCGAGCGAGGTGTTCCCGTGGCTTGGTCATCTCGCAGACCCGCTGCTTCTGATCCACGGCATGGCAGACGACAACGTCCTTTTTACGCATACGACACGGCTGATCAAAGTGTTACAGGACACCAACAAGACGTTTGAGCTGATGACCTATCCGGGTGCAAAGCACTCACTCGCCGGCAGGACAGTCAATCTTCACCGATATGGAACGATGGACCGATTCTTCGCGCGTCATCTGGCACCCGGCGCATGATCACCATTCGCCGCGGGCTCGCAAACGATGGCGTCACCATCGCCCGCTTCAACGTCGCCATGGCGCTTGAAACAGAATCCATCGAGCTTGATCCTGAGACAGTCGCCGCCGGCGTGCAGCGGGTGCTGACAACAGAGAACCTCGGCTTTTACCTCGTGGCCGAGACCGACGGCAAGGTCGTCGGCAGCCTGATGATCACGTACGAATGGAGTGACTGGCGCAACGGCCTTTTCTGGTGGATCCAGAGTGTCTATGTCGAACCGGAGTACCGCCGCAAGGGCGCTTTCTCGCAACTCTACGCCGCGATATCGCAACAGGCAGGCCACGACGGCGCGATCGGTCTCAGGCTATACGTCGAGCATGAGAACGTCCGTGCTCAGGGAACTTACCGCTCGCTCGGCATGAGCGAAACGCACTATCGCCTTTTCGAGCGCCTTTTCGAGCCGGTATTTTGAGCTTGGGGTCGGGTTGAGAGTCGGGTTGAGGCCCCAGGCATCCCATTCCGCCTGCTACATCGTTGCGGTGGACGTTGTCGAGTTCAATGAACCTGCGAGGTAGGTTTCGATCTTGTCTTTGGCGACGTTGTCCGGATCGCTAAACTGGATACCGACCCCGGCTGTATGCGGGCTCTTCACACCTTTCTTGGCGATCCAGACGACCTTTCCGGCGACCGGGATCTTCTCGGTCTCGTCCATCAGGCTCAAAAGAATAAAAACGTCGTCGCCCAACTCGTACTCGGTTCTATTGGCGATGAAAAGACCGCCGTTTTTAATGAAGGGCATATAGATATTATGCAAGACCACCTTGTCCTTGATGGTCAGGGCAATCATCGTCTTCTTGCCGCCGCCCCGGGATAACTTACCCATGAGTCTCTCTGGGCTGTATGTTGCACGTGCTTTCAGTCATTTTGGCCGCCTCTGTCTCAACCCTGCCTGATGCCATCTACACGCATCCGACGGCTCGCTACATCAGCCACCACGAAAGGGAACAACCTGAGTTAGACCCATCATAATTTGAGGTTGTGTCAGGGATAGCATTCGCGCCAGCCGTGGGCGACGAACGGTGATCGACACTCGATGCTCCGAGTCGGATTCTAGCCTGATGTTCCGCTCTTGCTCAACCGCAACCTTCGCCGCGCTGTTATCAGAGTTCGCCCCAGTCGATCATGAGACCTTCCGCCAGAAGCAACGGATTCGGATTCCGCCCCGTCTCGATCAGCCGAAACTCGGACCCGATCTTCTCGACAAACTGCAGCAGTACATCAGGCGAGGACCGACCGACGATCAACCGCAGAAAATCCATCTGATCCCGATTACGCACCTCGGCGGCATCCCCTGACATCGCGAGGCGCACGCCATCCATGACGAGCGTGTACCAAAGTCGCAGATAACCTGCCACGTCGGCAGAAATCAGGGCCGCCATCTCTGCCGGCGGCTGCCCGGTCAATGCGCCAGTCAACGCATCGATGAGCGCCGTGCGCGCGGCGAACCACTCATCTCCAAGTTCGGTCAGGACCCGGATTGGATTGCCGCCAGCGAGATCGAGATGCAATTCGACATCCCCCACGTAGCCCTGTCCGACCAGCCAGCCGATCGCCTGATCACGCGGTGGCAAGGTGAAGTCGACGCGCTGGCAGCGACTCCTGACCGTCGGCAGCAGCCGACCCGGCTGATCAGTAACCAGAATCAGCAAGGTGTCGCGCCCGGGTTCCTCAAGGCCCTTAAGGAATGCGTTTGCGGCGTTCAGATTCATCGCCTGAGCCGGCTGGACCACCGCGACCCGATAGCCGCTCTGCTGGGCGGTCTGATTCATCCAATCGTGCAATGCCCTGATCTGGTCAACGACGATCGCCCGGGAGTCTTCTGGCATGACGAATCGCACGTCAGGGTGGCTACCGGCGGAGAACAAGTGGCAGCCAGAACATTCCCCGCAGCGATCGCCCCGGCGGCAAAGCAAACTAGCCGCCAGGTAAGTTGCAAACCCCCCCTTGCCCAACAGGCGCTGTCCCGTAAACAGCATCGCGTGCGGCAGTTTGCCACCCGCACGCTGGCGTTCGATGCGCAGGTGTTGTGCCTGGTGCCACGGTAACGGCGCGACAGGCGTCATCGGGCCGGCAATGTCAGTCATTGAGCAGTGTCTCCATCGCTTCGGTGATTCGCTGCCTGACCACAGGCAGCGACCCGATCGCATCGATGACAGCATACCTGTGGGGCATCTGCGCTGCGCGCTCGAGGAACGTATTGCGCGCACGCTCGAAGAAATCAGTCTCCTCGCGCTCAATGCGATCACCCTGCATGTCGCCACGCGCACGTTTGAGCCCCACCGAGACGGGCACATCCAGCACCAGGGTCAAATCCGGCGCAAAGCCACCAAGTACAAGATCCGTAAGCGCGTTCACCGGCAGCATCAGGCCACGTCCGCCGCCCTGATAGGCGAAGCTCGAATCAACGAAGCGGTCGCTGAGCACCCACGATCCGCGCGCGAGCGTCGGCCGAATCAGGCCCGCGACATGCTGCGCGCGGGCCGCAAACATCAACAGCAATTCGGCCATCGGTTCAACGACCTCGTCTCGGGGCCGCAGCAAGGCATTGCGGATCTCTTCCGCCAATGGGGTGCCGCCAGGTTCCCGGGTCAATTGCACGTCGATGCCGTGTTGCTGCAGCAACGCCTCGATGTGATGCATCGCGGTCGACTTGCCTACGCCTTCAGTGCCCTCGACTACCACGAATTTCCCCGGTGCGTTACTCACTGCTGCACCCCGGCCGGAACCGCACCTTTTGCACGCCCGGACCGCTGGAAGCGCGTGACGGCGCGATTGTGCGCCGCAAGATCAGCCGAAAACTCGCTGCTGCCGTCACCACGCGCGACAAAGTAAAGAAACAAGGTCTCTGGGGGATCGAGCACCGCCCGGATCGCGTCGGACCCCGGATTGCTGATAGGCGTCGGCGGCAAACCGGCAATGACGTAGGTGTTGTACGGCGTCCGCTGCCGCAAATGCGTTCGCAAAAGGTCGCCATCAAACGTATGGAGTCCATAGATCACGGTTGGATCCGATTGCAAGCGCATGCCCGCGCGAAGGCGATTGATGAAGACGGAGGCAATATTAGCGCGATCCTCGTCACGGCTCGTCTCCTTCTCCACAATGGACGCGAGGATAAGCGCTGCATAGGGCGACGCCAGCGGCAAATTGCGGCGACGCGCATGCCACGCAGTATCCAGCGTCGCTCGCATGCGCTCATAGGCGGCCCGCAGAACCGCCGTGTCCTCATCGCCTCGAACATAAATGTAGGTGTCGGGGTAGAACTGACCTTCCGGCGAGACGCCCGGTTCTCCAAGCAGGCGCATCACTGCCGCGCCGCTGCCGGCGTCGATGGTGTGCGCCAACCCAGGCGTGTCGCGCAGACGCTTCACCCATTCATCGAAGCGCAGACCTTCCGGAAACGTCACCTTGTAACGTACCACCTCCCCTGAACGAAAGTGGGCCAACAGCGCGAAGACATCGAAGTTTCTGACCAGTCGATACTCCCCCGCCTGAATGTAGCCTTGACCGGCGGTGAGCCGTGCTGCGATCTCAAACAGCGCTTCCGGCACTGGCAGCACCCCCTCGGCACTCAGTTGACGGGCCAACTTGCGAATACCAGTGCCGCTCTCGATCACGAATATCTGACCCGGCCTCACATCGATCGGGCGAGATAGGCCGAACACCGCCAGCGACAACAAGAGCGCAGACAGAGCACCAACGCCAATCGCAACGCGTATGGCGACAGTGGCAAACAGCGGACGAACCGGCAAGCGTCTAAATCGACTTGAAGATCAACGTACCATTCGTGCCGCCAAACCCGAATGAGTTGCTTAACGCCACGTTGATGGGCATTGCGCGCTTGCCGTCGGCCAGGTAATCAAGGTCGCAGCCGTCGCTTGGATTATCCAGATTGATCGTTGGATGGACCATCTGATCCCGGATTGACAGCACCGTGATCACCGCTTCGACGGAGCCGGATGCGCCGAGCAAATGCCCGATCATCGACTTGCTCGAATTGACGGCGACACGGTTCGCGTGCGCGCCTATCACCTGCTTGATCGCCATGGTCTCCGCGACGTCCCCGAGCAGCGTGGACGTGCCGTGGGCATTAATGTAATCGATATCGCCAGGTTCGATGCTCGCGTCCTGCAGCGCATTTCTCATCGACGCCGCCGCACCATCGCCGTTCTCAGACGGCGAAGTCATGTGGCTTGCGTCTGCGCTCATCCCGAAACCGGCGATTTCGCAATAGATGCGAGCTCCACGCGCCAGCGCGTGCTCGTACTCTTCCAGAACCATGACCGCCGCGCCATCGCTGAGAACAAAGCCGTCCCGGTCACGATCCCAGGGACGACTGGCACGCTCCGGATCGTCGTTGCGCATCGACAGCGCTTTCATGGCGGCAAAACCTGCCATCGTCGTTGGCCCGGTCGACTTCTCCGCACCCCCGGCCAGCATCACGTCAACATCACCATGTTGAATCAGCCGCGCCGCGAATCCGATGTTGTGGGTTCCGGTCGTACACGCCGTGGTAATCGCAATGTTTGGCCCTTGCAGGCCATAGCGAATCGACAAATGGCCCGCGAGCATATTGATAATGCAGGACGGTACGAAAAAGGGTGAAACTCGACCGGGCCCACGCTCACGCACCACGTCATGGCAAGCCTCAATGGTAACAATCCCACCGATGCCCGAGCCAACGGCAACGCCCGCGCGATGCCGGTTCGCGTCAGTAATCTCAAGCCCAGCGTCGTTCATCGCCTGAATGCCCGAGACCATTCCGAGCTGGATGAAACCGTCCATCCGCCTCGCCTCTTTGACCGGCAGGTAGTCACCGATCTCGATGTCCGGCACGCTTCCGCCGATGCGGACCGGAAACCCGGTTGCGTCGAACGACGTCAATGCGTTGATGCCGCTCTGTCCGGCGAGGAGTGCCGTCCAACTCTCGTCCATATTAGTTCCGAGCGGGGACACCATGCCCATCCCGGTAATCACGACTCTACGGTTTGCCACTCGCTCCCCTCATGTACGTTTTCTTCGTCTCGCGATCCACCAACGACCTCATCCACAACAACGGGCAACCCGACCCCAGAAACTGAAAAAGCCGCGCATGTACTGGACAAGAGCGGCTTTTGCTCAGCCAGCCGGACTCACGTATGCCCGTCGATGTAGTCCATGGCTTCTTTGACCGTCGTGATCTTCTCGGCTTCTTCGTCGGGAATCTCGGTCTCAAACTCTTCCTCAAGCGCCATCACCAGTTCCACGGTGTCGAGTGAGTCAGCCCCAAGATCTTCGACAAACGAAGCTTCGGGTGTGACCTCTTCCTCCTTGACCCCAAGTTGCTCGCAAACCAACTTCATGACTCGTTCTTCGGTGGTGCTCATGCTTATGTCGACTCCTACTTGTGCTATTTGAATTGATCACAGCGCAGACAAGCCGCGCTAGTTTAATGAATGCCTGACAACTATCAAGTGAAGATCAGGATGCTCTGTGTTTGGCACTCATAGGCCATAACCCCCTGAAATTAAAGAACAAATATAGACCGGAGCGACGATGACCAGTTGCCTGTGTTGCCTACGCCATGTACATCCCACCGTTGATGTGGATTGTCTCACCCGTGATATAACCGGCTGCCTCGCTGACCAGAAACGCGACCAGGCTTGCAACTTCGGCGGGATCGCCCATCCGGCCGACGGGGATGCGGTCGACCAGCGTCTGCTGCTGGGCGTCATCAAGTTCGGCCGTCATGTCGGTGCGCACGAAACCCGGTGCAACGCAGTTGACCGTGACGTTGCGGGAACCGAGTTCCGCCGCCAACGCTCGACTGAAACCGGCCATCCCCGCCTTTGCGGCCGCGTAGTTGGACTGCCCCGGGTTGCCCATGCTGCCGACCACCGAGCCGACGTTGACGATCCGGCCCCAGCGCGCGCGGGTCATCCCGCGCAAACACGCCCGCGTCATGCGGTACGTGCCGCTAAGGTTTGTGCCAATGACATCATCCCACTCATCTGATTTCATTCTGAGCGCAAGGTTGTCACGGGTGATCCCCGCATTATTAACCAAAACGGTGGGCGCACCGAGATCAGCGATTGCGGCAAAAAACGCATCGACCGACCCCGCGTCGGAAATATCAAGCACCTCACCACGTCCGTTTACCTCGAGAAAGTCGCCAACCCCGGCTGCGCCCGTCTCCGACGTCGCTGTACCGACAACATGGAGTCCATCGGCCGCCAGTCGCTCTGCTATCGCGCGCCCAATGCCGCGACTCGCACCTGTAACAATCGCGACGCCCCGATCATTAGGTAAAGAGTCACTAGGTGAAGAATCACGAGGCGAGGGATCACGGGGTAAAGGATCGCGAGGTGAGGGATCACGCTGCGGACCATCGGTCACGCTGCCAGTTCCTCTGTGGCCTTTGCGAGAGACGCCTGATCATTGATCGTCAGCGACTTCAACCGCTTGTCAATTCGCCGCGTCAGACCGGTAAGCACCTTACCGGGTCCGCACTCGACGATACATTCGATGCCCGCCTCGGCGACCGTCGCAATCGACGCGCTCCAGAGCACGGGGTTGTATATCTGTCGTACCAGATTATCCCGGATCGCGTTGGGGTCGCTTTCGAAGCCGGCGTGCACATTCTGGATGAGTCGACAGGCGGGCGCCGAGAACTCGACGCGTGCCAATTCATCTGCCATCCGGTCTGCAGCCGGCTTGAGAAGAACACTGTGAAACGGCGCACTGACAGCAAGTAGTACGGCCCTTTTGGCACCGGCCTCCTGGCATGCGCCAATCGCGCGCTCAAGTGCGCCCATGTGGCCGGCTATCACAATTTGTCCTGGCGCGTTGTGGTTGGCCGGTTGTACCACCTCGTCTCCCGCTACGTTTACGCAAATCTCTGTAACCACATCGTCGTCGAGACCCAGAATCGCAGCCATGCCGCCGACGCCGACTGGCACCGCAGACTGCATGAACTGGCCACGCTTTTGTACGAGTGCTACGCCGTCAGCAAGACCAATGACTCCGCCGGCAACAAGCGCTGAATATTCGCCGAGGCTGTGCCCGAGAATGACGTCGGGCGTCTGCCCGCTTTCCTGCGCAAGTTGCCAAAGCGCGACACTGCTGGTCAGCAGCGCGGGCTGGGTAAACTCGGTCTGGCCCAGGCGCTCCTCAGGATCGCTCGCGATCAACTCCCAAAGATCGTAACCGAGCACCTCGCTCGCTTGCGCGAACACGGCACGTGCCGGCGCAGAGTCAACCAGGTCAGCCAGCATGCCAACCGACTGTGATCCTTGTCCCGGAAACATAAACGCAGTCTTTACCACTCTATCGTCCTCGTCGGTTCTTGGTTTCTATTGTTGATTGTTGCGATCGATTGTTGATTGTTGCGATCGATCTTTTGCTGGTTCTGTTCTTGCCGCTGATCTTCGCCAGTCAGGCGCGCACAGCCGGCGTATCGCATTGTCGAGGCACCATTCCAACGTCATGTGCCAAGCATCGACGCCAGTTCGCCCCGCATGCGGTTGGGAACATCCTGTTCGACCTCGTGCATCGCAACGCGCAGTGCCTGGTAGAACCCTTGCTCTCGCGCGCGACCGTGGCTCTTGACCACAATCCCCGTAAGGCCGACCAGGGTTGCACCGTTGTAGCGTTCTGGCATCAGGTCTCGACGCAGCCGTCCCAGCATTTGAGGAAGGACTTGATTCGCCTCGCCCTCTTCGACATTGGACGCGTCGAGGGCATCTTCAATCATTTGTGCAACAAAACTCGCCAGTCCCTCGCTCGTTTTTAACGCGACGTTGCCAACCAGCCCGTCACAAACAATGACGTCAGCATCGCTCTGGTAGATGCCATCACCTTCAACAAACCCCATGAAATTGATCTGGGGGTGCAGACGCAGCAGATCAGCAGCAATCCGCACTTGTTCTTCGCCCTTGCTGTCCTCTTCGCCAATATTGAGCAATCCAACCCGCGGCGTCGGCTTGCTGCCAACCGCTCGGCACATCAGTGACCCCATGATCGCAAATTGCACCAGGTTGTCGGCATCACAGTTGATGTTCGCGCCAAGATCAAGGAGGTAGCAGCCACCCTTTCGGGAAGGAATCTCTTTGATGATCGCGGGACGGTCAATCCCGGGTAAAGTTCGTAGCAGAAATCTTCCGATCGCCATCAGTGCGCCCGTATTGCCAGCGCTCACGACACCATCAACCTCGCCCTCGGCAAGCAATTTGATCGCACCGTGCATCGACGAATCGCGCTTATGCCTCAATGCCTCACCGGGCCGGTCCGCCATCTCGACAACCTGCGACGTTGCCACCACCCGCATCTTGACAGACCCTGCGACGTCCGGACCAATCACGAGAGGGTCGCCAACGAGGCTCAGTTGCAAGTCGGGGAAGTCGTGCGCACAGCGCAAGGAGGCTCGCACAATCTCATCGGCGTTCTGATCACCACCCATCACGTCGACGGCTAAATGCACCTGCCGTCAGTGCCTGCGTTCAGCCATGTACCAGACCGCCAACGCACGTTCGCCGGATGGCCAACGCAGTCCGCTTCCTGACGCCATCGGTGATGACATCATTGCGCAGCGGCCAGCGGGGTCGTTAATCTTCCTCTTTGTCGAGCACTTTGCGGCCACGGTAGAAGCCGTCCGCGGTGACATGATGGCGACGATGCGTCTCGCCGGTCGTCGGGTCTTCCGACAGCGTGGCCTTCGTGAGTGAGTCGTGCCCGCGACGCATGCCGCGGCGCGATCGCGTCACTTTGTTCTGTTGTACTGCCATGGGGGCCTTTCCTGGTTCTGAAAATGTTGGGGTTTACTCGCCTCGAGTGCTCCTTGCTTCGCGTCATGCTTGCCAGGAACTCATCTTGTTCTCTTCTTAATTCTCATTCTTCTCGCCGTTCCTAACGTCTTCGCGGGTTGCTGATTGTGAGGCGCCGGTCACGTTTGCTCCCGTGCAGTCGCCGAACCACCGTGCCCGTGCTCGGACAACTGCTCTCGGAGGTCTGCAAAGGGACGAGCGCGCGCCTCGGCCATGTCAGGTTCATCATCGACATTGTCAGGAGCCGTGGCGACCGGCAAAGCACAGTTCCCAGGGTGTCGGGCAACCATTGGCAACGCAACCAGCAGTTCATCTTCGACAATCGTTTGCACCGACACGACGTCATCGGCGCAGACGATACCATCTTCTTCCTTATTGAGGCCGAGGAGTTCTTCCTCAGACCCCACAACAAGGAGCTTACAGCTGGTATCAATTTCGCACCGAACGGGCTCGAGGCACACCTGGCAGGACAGGTCCAGCGTTGCCGTCGCATGTGCTGATATCTTCGCTCGCCGCCGACGTGCCCGGGTAAAGCGAAGCGTAATGTGCACGTCACCCCCGCTGCCGACAAGCAGGTCACACAAGCGCGCGAAGCGCACAACAGGCACGCGTCCGGTCAGCGTCGCACCCTGGTCGGCAAGCCGTGAGACGTGCAGACCCAACGTCAGATCTGTATCAGGATTGCTTTGAGCAAGGTCGGGCATGTGCGTTGGGAGAGCCTGGGAGGTATCGGGCGGTCCATCTGGCGTAGATGGAGGCCGGGGCGCAAATGACGGCGCATCTTATGGATCGGACTGTATACTGTCAAAAGTTTTTTCCGACTCGCTATTGTGGCTTTACTCGTCCTGGCCTCCACCTCTGCCTATCGCGCCGACCTGCTGGCGAGACTCGCGTTGCCGTTCACCCAGCAAGCACCCGACTATATTGAAGCACCGCTCGCGACCTCAGCAAGCGGTGCCCCCGGAAACACGCTGCCAGAGACGCCCCAGGCAACCGCCAGGCGCCACGCGCGCGGCAAATGTGAGGCGGTGGATGCCCCGCCACCGGGAGCCTGGACGATCGGTTCGGATCAAGTGTTGAGTGCCGACGACGGCACGGTTCTGCACAAGCCGGGAAATTTCACCAACGCGCTGGCGCAACTCGATCGCTGTTGCGGTCACTGGATGACCGCAACGACCGCAATCGCACTCCGGCGCGACGATGGCGTGCTGCACACTGCCTACGAGACTTTCAGCGTTCGCCTGCGCACGCTATCGGCGGCACAGACCCGTGATTACCTGGACACAGACCGGCCCTGGGATTGCGCGGGAAGCATCCGTGCAGAGGGTCACGGCATCCGGCTTCTGGCAGAGAGCGTCGGGCGCGATGTCTGCACATTTTACGGACTGCCACTGATGCTTCTGACTGACATGCTGTCCGCAATGGGACACCCGTCACTGCGGAGTCCATAAATCTGCCTGCGCCCGGGCACGTCGCTGAGCGGCGACTCACGAACACGCAAGATCGGCTCGCTGCTTCTCCCTTGCCTTGCCTTGCCTTGCCTTTCCCTTTCGTTTCCTTCCCTTCCTGCCTCGCCCTTGCCCTGCCCCGCGGCCCCGCATGAGATGGCTGGGACCAGATTCAATGTTTTCTATATAATCCACTCTAGATAAGTATTATACCTAATTGTTTTATATATATTTATCGGATGGGCCAAATCGATCTTCCAGCCAGTCCTGCATCGGTCCGTCCAGTGCTGCGGTGAACTCGTAGTTGCCGACCTCAAGCACCTTCGGAACGACCAGCCGTGACGCGTGCAACATCATGCGAGGCGCCCGCGCACCCTCGTCGCGCCACTTGCCGTACTTGGCATCGCCGACGATCGGACAGCCCACATGCTGACAGTGGACCCGAATCTGGTGGGTGCGGCCCGTGACCGGTTCGGCCCGCAGCAATGTCTGGTCCCCTGTCCGGCCCAGAACCTGAAAACGCGTGACTGCCGGTTTGCCGTCCCGCGCAACCCGGCATAGCCGCTCGCCGCTTGGTAACGCCCCGCGCGCAATGGGTGCATCGATCTCCTGGGCATGTCTTGGCCAGTTGCCGGACGCGACCAGCAGATAGTGCTTGGAAACAAGCCCGGCGCGCTGCGCATCGTGGAAGGCTACGAGTCCGGCGCGCTTCCTGGTCAATAAAAGACAACCTGAGGTGCCCCGGTCCAGTCGATGCCCGAGTTCAAGGTGAGGCCCGTAAATCTGGCGCATCTGTTCGATCGCCCCGAGGCGAATGCCGCTGCCGCCATGGCTGGCAAGTCCATCAGGCTTGTTCAGGACCACGTAGAAGCCGTCTTCGTAGACGACTTGACTCTGCAGGTTCGCGAGTACGTCCGCAGGTGCGACGGGCGGAGGCGCATTTGGCCGGTTCTCGCCGAGGCGCACTGGCGGCACCCGCACGCGATCGCCCATTGCGAGCCGCCGTGACGGCGTGGCCCGTGACCCGTTAACCCGCACCTCACCGCGCCGGACGATGCGATAGACGCGCGACCGTGGCAAACCCTTGAGGTGGCGCATCAGGAAATTGTCGAGTCTTTGCCCGTCGGCCGCTTCATCGATCTCAATGATCTGGACCTTGTTCACGGATGGGTCGGACGTGGGGCTGACGGCTGCAAGTTGGCACCTCTGATATGAAGCTCGACGGGTACTACCGCGAACGTGTCTACTGCCGTGATGGACTTGGGCATCGCGCTGACAGCCACGTTTGGAAGCAGCGCGGAATGTTGCTATGATGTGCGCGGTCGCAGACCTCCCACTTAAGTGAGATCGGCGGCCAACAAAGTGGGCCGAATATCGCCCCATTTTGCAATGTCTCCGGGCAACCAGAGAATACCTGACTGAGGGACTCATAACCCAGTCTGGCACTTAAATTCATTGACCGGCTCCTGCCGTCGACTCATTAACGCCGTCGGAGCCCGCACTCGTTTCCTCTCCAAGCCGTCCTACGTTGGACTGGCTGGCAGGGCGGTGAGTCACCAGCAGGCCCACAAATCTCGCACCGACGATTCATGACAACGATCCGATCTGAGACGGATACATGTAATTTCGTACGAGATGACACGGGTTTGTTCGGCAACAAAGACCGACCAAGTGAAGTCGATGTGAATAGAGACGTTGAGGAGATTCTCCAAAACGGTCTCTCCGGTATCTACCGGGTGTTTGAAGGTATTTTCCGGCTGTTTGAACGAGTGCCCAGAGGCAATCAATACAACCGCGAACACGTTGCGCGTACGTTCAGGATGAGTCAAATCAGTATCTTGGATCGCTACATGAACGACGGATTTCTCACCAGGCAAATGTCATCAATGCCGCCGTCGTTCCTGCTCGATCAAATTACCCCCCGCAAGGAGAGGCACCCAAGCCACGCAATTTGACGATATCCCGTCCGTCTTCGCGCGATCGAATCGCCAGGACCAAGTGATATCTGAATGAAAAGAATGCTTATTAACGCAACACACAGCGAAGAGCTGCGGGTTGCGATGGTTGACGGCCAAAAGCTGTACGACCTCGACATCGAGAACAGGAACAGGGAACAGAAAAAAGCCAACATCTACAAGGCAAAAATCACGCGGGTAGAACCCAGCCTCGAAGCGGCGTTTGTCGAATTCGGTGCTAACCGCCACGGATTTCTGCCGATGAAGGAAATCTCCAGAGAGTACTTCTCTGTTTCCCCGTCGCGCATTAAAGGGCGCGTCAACATCCAGGACGTCGTCAAGGAAGGCCAGGAACTCATCGTCCAGGTCGACAAGGAAGAGCGTGGCAACAAAGGGGCCGCACTGACATCGTTCTACAGTCTTGCCGGACGATACCTCGTCCTGATGCCCAACAATCCACGAGCGGGCGGCATCTCCAAACGCATCGAAGGCGAAGAACGCGAAGAAATGCGCGAGACCCTCGCAGGTCTTGAGATCCCCAAGGACATGGGCGTCATCGTTCGCACGGCCGGGCTCGGCAGAAGCACCGAGGAATTGCAGGCTGACCTCGACACGCAGTTGCAGGTCAACGGACTCATCAAGAATGCCGCAGAAGGCGCGCGGGCGCCCTTCCTGATCTACCAGGAAAGCGACATGGTCACGCGCGCAATCCGTGACTATCTGCGAGACGACGTGGGCGAAATCCTCATCGACACGGATGAGGCGCACGAGCAGGCAAAGGGCTTCATCGACCGCGTGATGCCGGGATTCTCACCCAGGCTCAAACGCTACGAAAGCGACGTACCGCTCTTCAATCGCTATCAGATTGAGGGCCAGATCGAGACGGCTTTCCAGCGCGAGGTGCGTCTGCCTTCCGGCGGCTCACTGGTCATCGACCCGACAGAAGCACTCGTTTCTATCGACATCAACTCGGCGCGCGCAACCCGCGGCGCTGATATCGAGGAGACCGCGCTAAATACCAACCTCGAAGCGGCCGACGAGATCTGTCGCCAGCTGCGATTGCGGGACATCGGCGGCCTGATTGTCATCGACTACATCGACATGTCGATTCAAAAGAGCCAGCGCGCGGTTGAAAACCGCATGCGCGACGCGCTGCAGGTCGACCGTGCACGCGTGCAAATTGGCCGAATCTCGCGATTTGGCTTGATGGAAATGTCTCGTCAGCGTCTGCGCGCATCGCTGCGTGAAACAAGCGGAATCGTCTGCCCCCGGTGTAGTGGACTCGGCTCGATTCGCGACGTTGAGTCGTCTGCACTCGCGATCGCCCGTCTCCTCGAAGAAGAGGCTCTGAAAGAATCCAGCTCCGAAATCCGCGCGATTCTGCCGATTTCGGTCGCCTCGTTCCTGCTGAACGAGAAACGCGACACCGTGCGTGAAATAGAGGAGCGGAGCAAGGTTCGGCTCGTCATCATCCCGTCGCCCGAGCTCGACACCCCGCACTATCGGGTTGAGCGTATCCGCGCCCAGGATGGTGAAGAAGCCACCGCCAGCTACGAGATCGAAGTCGAGATAGAAGCAGAAGAAGCTGTGGCTCAGAACAAGCAAGTCGTCCAGGAGCAGGCAGCGGTCAAGAACATCGTGCCCAGAGTCGCCGAAGCCGCGTCTGCGAGCACCCCTCCGCCAACAGCTGCACCCGCAGCTGAGACGACCATCGACGCCCCGACCCGGGAGCGCGGCTTTTTTGCGCGTCTCTTCGGCAAACTGGTCGCCGAACCCGAGACCGTGGTGGTCGCTGAAGAGCAGGACGCGCCCAGGCCGCGCCGACGAAGCCAGCGGCGCCGCGGAGGTCGTAACGCTGAATCGCGCAACAACGACAGTCGCCGTGACGAAGGCAACCGACCCGAGAGTGGACAACAAGCCGAAGGCCGGGATGAGTCGAATAACGAATCGCGGGGCGAGCAGTCCCGCGGTGGACGCGGTCGCGGACGCGGTGGACGCGGCCGTGGTGGTGAAGGTCGAGGCGGAGAAGGCCGAGCCGGAGAAGGCCGAGGTGGTGAAGGTCGAGCAGGAGAAGGTCGAGCAGGAGAAGGTCGAGGTGGTGAAGGTGGTCGTGGTGAAAGTCGAAGCAGCGAAGGCCGAGACGGCGAAGGCCACAGCGCTGACGATGGTCGCGTTGACACGCGTCGTGACGTCGCGCGCCCGGATTCAGAGAATCGAAGCGCAGGTAACGACGCAGAACCGCGACGCGAGGGTGGCCGTCGCCGGGGCGGCCGCGGCCGCGGCCGCACCCAACAGACCGAAGGTCGCACCCCGCAACCCGAGACCGTTGAAACATCTCAGGATGCACAAGTAACACCCGCAACAGACGACAGCGTCGTGCCAATCACGCAGAGCGAAAGTGGCCCGCGACGCCGACGTCGCAGCAACCGCCGCCGCGTTCAGCCCGAGGGGACGGAAGCAGCAGTAACCACGACGGAAGACACCAGTCAGCCCATCGACGGTTCCGTGCCAGCGCCTGCGGCCAATGAAGCGCCTGCAGTCGATGAAGTGCCGGTGGTCGATGAAGTGCCGGTGGTCGATGAAGCGCCTGCGGCCGATGAAGCGCCTGCGGCCGATGAAGTGCCTGCGGCCGATGAAGTGCCTGCGGCCGATGAAGTGCCTGCGGCCGATGAAGCGCCTGCGGCCGATGAAGTGCCTGCGGCCGATGAAGCGCCTGCGGCCGATGAAGCGCCTGCGGCCGATGAAGTGCAGGTGGACGATGAAGCGCCTGTGGACGATGAAGCGTCGGTGGCCGATGAAGCGCCGGTAGTCGATGAAGCGTCGGTGGACGATGAAGCGCCGGTGGTCGATGAAACCACCGCGAACGCTGAAGCATCTGCGCCAACTAAAGCACTCGCCGCAACGAGAGCGACTACGGTCGAAAACGAACCCGCAACACCTCACCCGTCGGTCTCGGGCCGCGCCGCGAATGATCCTCGGGATAATCCGCTCCCGACCGACGTCGGGGCCGTCCTGGCAGAAGCCCCGCAGGTCATCGTGCCCACGCCCGAACCCGCACCGGAGCGAGAACTCGACGGCGAGCATCCAAGCCAATCGGGCCGAGCGACAAACGACCCGCGCAGCCTGGATCAACCCGCGAGGTCCGTCGGCGACTAGCGGTCCAGGGATGCACCGCCATTTTCCGCAAAGCCAATTTTATAAAGGCCTCTTTCTAGAAGAACATCCGAGGTTTGGCTTGCAAACCAACTCCCAAGAATTGTCAGGATGGCGATTTTGGGACAAGAAAAGATAGGCGGGTAAGTCGGACTGTCACGTGGGTGAGAAGCCGGCCTGCCAGTCCTGCACCTAAAGTTCAGGTGCGCTTCACGAGCCGCGAATGGACCTGCTGACTCACGTTCCCGGCGTACGGGACCGGCGGCCAGGCAACCGGTCCTGGCTGCTTGGGGCCTGTCATGGAACTTTTCATGAAACGAAAGCAGCCGTGAGTTCCCTGCGCGACACGCGGTAATCCGGCACCGTGAGATGCTGCTAGATGTGGACCGGCTCTGCCTGCAGTTCGACACCGAAGGTCGCAAGCACCTTGCCTGCAATCTGTTCCTCGAGAGCGAGGACATCGTTCGGCGTCGCACCGCCGGCATTCTCGATGACGAGGGCGTGCCGGGAAGATACGCGTGCACCGCCAACGTAAGTGCCCTTGAGCCCGCATCGGTCGATTAGCCATGCCGCAGAGAGCTTGAATTCGCCAGCCACACCGGCAAAAGCTGGTAAGCCAGGCCATGCTGATTGCAGTCGTGCGGCATCATCCGAACTGACCACCGGGTTCTTGAAGAAGCTGCCGACGTTAGGTACCAACGCGGGGTCAGGCAATTTGGCAGATCTCAATCGACCCACCGCGCGTGCGACGTTCAACGGAGTTGGCTCCTCGCCCCCAAGGGCCCCATCAAGGCCCGCATAGCTGGTGTCGCACACGCCATTCCGGGCCAGCCGCAAACTGAGGGCTGTGATGACGAAGTCGTCACAGCACTTGAATACACTCCCACGGTACTTGAAAT